>JADMIO010814608.1_pt1 | contig 17652 bp, 12 predicted proteins | sample 8958161 | NCBI WGS metagenome assembly JADMIO01 (sample SAMN16585339, study PRJNA669376) | soil metagenome | isolation source: Crop rotation soil | place: USA: Cullars Rotation, Alabama | collected 2011
CTTTCCCCAATCACGGAAGCTATTTCTCTCTTGCGGCGGCAGCCGGAATCCGCAGACTCTTACCTGCTGCTCGGGACGGCGTTGTCGCTGGTTCCGGAAAGAACGGAGGCTCTCGCCGCGTTCGAGAAAGCAATCGCGCTTCGCCCCGGCTCGGCGGCCGCGTATCACACGATGGGCCTCGCGCTAGGCCGGTTCGCCGAATTGGAAGAGGCGAGCAAGGCGTTTCAAAAAGCGATTGCGCTCGACCCGAATTTTGCCGCGCCGCACGTTAACCTCGCCTTGGTTCTGGCGCAGCGCAAAGAATCTGCAGCGGCGCTGTCTCACCTGGATCGCGCGATCCGCATTTCGCCGAATGCCTACGCACAGCTCCTCAAAGGCAGACTCTTGATGGAACTAGACCGGACCGCGGACGCTGCCGCAGCGCTCGACGTTGCCGTGAAGCTTCAGCCTGATAATGCGGATACGTTGCTTGAACTCGGCATCGCACAGCGGAAACTGCTTAACGACCAGGCCGCCTTGCGCAGCTTGCAGCGCGGGATCGAGATTGCTCCTGAGAAAGTTTTGGGTCAAGCGGAGCTCGGCAAATTGTATTTGAGCCTTGGTCACTCCCAGAAAGCTGTCGAGCATCTCACGGTAGCGCATCGTTTGCAGCCGAACGACCGGTCGGTACTCTACAGTTTGAGCCGCGCTCTACGCGCTGCGGGCAACAGCGCCGAGGCTGAAGCCATCGACAAACAATTGAAGACTGTTTTGCAGGCTGCCCTCAACCGCGATGCGACGATGTTCGAAGCCACGGCTTTGAATAACGCGGGCGTCGAACTGGAGAAGTCGGGACGATATGAATCCGCGCTCGCCAAGTACAGGGCCGCTGCGGATCTCAACCCTTTGAACTCAGGATTCCGGCGCAATCTTGCACTCTGTCTCTGCCGGCTCAGGCGCTGGCAGGAAGGGATCGCCGAACTGCGTGAGGTCCTTCGCCTGAATCCCGATGATGCAGAGGCTACGCGCGCATTGTACTTGGCACTGGATCAGCCCGCCGTTCGTTAGAACCGGAGCTTCAGAGCCATCTGAATAATGCGCGGCGACCCGGCGCCGGTAATTCGCCCAAAGCCGCCGGCGGTTACGGCAGTACCCGGATTGTTCAGGTTCGTATGGTTCAGCGCGTTGAAAAACTCGGCGCGGTATTGCAGACTCCATCGCTCCGTGATCCGGAAGTTCTTATGGGCGGAAAGGTCGATGTTGAAGTTACCCGGCCCGCGCAGCATGTTACGGCCGGCATTGCCGAAGGTTCCAAGCTGCGCCACTGTGAAGGCTTCGGTGGTAAACCATTTCTGAATTCGGTCTGCCTGCGAGCCGCTGGTCAGCGACGGTTTGGAGATAACATCGGCCTGATCGTTGCCGATGGTCGTCAACGATCTGTCATCACCGGATGTGATGTTGAGCGGGAAGCCGCTTTGCCAATTCCAGATACCCGAGCTTTCCCAGCCGCCGAATAAAGCGTGCCAGGGCCCGGAAGGCGAAGGCAGCTGCCAAACATAATTCAATACAAAGCGGTGCTTGACGTCGAAGTCTGACAGCCCGCGATAGGCACGCATGTCGAAAGGATTGATCACGTTGATGCCGTCCAGATCGGTCAAGAACGACACCCAGTCGAGACTGCGGGCAAAGGTGTAATTTGCGCCGAGCGTGAACCCGTGTGAGAAGCGCTTATCAAGACCCAGTTGAAGCGAGTTATAGATGGAATTTCCGCCCGAAATATTCTGGGTGATCTGAGTGAAGTCCTTATACGGCCGCCGTGCGTCGGCGTCGATGTCTTCCGCGCCCGGGAAATAACGGGCGGCGTTGACGTCATTATTGATGCCGAGGTGCGTTCCCTTGGAACCAACGTAAGCTGCGCGCACCAGCAGATCGGCACGAAGCTGATGCTCGAGCGTCAGGTTCCAACTCAGCTGCCGAGCGGGTTTCCAATCCGTCGCATAGGAAACTCCTAACACCGGCTTTTCGAATTCAGCGTCGCTCGGAGGAGGCGTTGGCGCATACTCGGCCGGGAACGGGTTCCGGATACCAACATAGGGATTCGAGAACGGCACGCCGTAACGGAAGATCTGCGGAGAGAATGGCGCGCTGTCGACCATGTTGTTATATGCCTCGACGAAGGGCGGTTGGTAGAACATTCCGAAACCACCGCGAAGGGTCGTCTTTCCGCGGCCGCCGACGTTGTAGGCGAATCCAAAGCGCGGCGAGAAGTTGCCCCAGGCCGCCTCGCTTCCGCCCTCCGGACAACCAGAATCGCCGGCGAACAGATATCCTGTCGGAGCCTTGGGGAATCGCGTCGACTGCATGCCGGGGATGAAGCATTCGGTGCGCCCAAGCTCATCTGTGTATGGTATGAAGGGGTCCCACCGCAGACCGAGATTGAGGACCAACGCGCGCCCCACACGAACGTTGTCCTGAACAAAAAGGCTACCCAGATTTCCGCGCCGCGCTGCGTATTCGCCACCGCCCTGGATGAAGCGCTCGATCGTGCCCAGCAGGAAGTCGGCGCGAGGGTCGCCAGTATACGCGGTTCCCCGGAAACGAAACCGGCCGGCCTGACGATACGAATTATTGAGATCGACCTTCATACGCAGGAAATCGCCGCCCATGGCGATCTCATGCGATCCGATGATCCAATGGACTGTGTCCGCGAAATGGTAGTTCTCGCGTTTGAATTCGCCGGGCGCTCCCGTGCTGATGGTGAAGAATCCGTTAACGTCGACGTTGATTTCCGGCGGCTCCGGGCCCGCGATATCCACACCGATGCTCTTCAAGCTGAACGGCGCCCCGCTGGTTGCGTGCCCGTTGTTGTAGTTGTAGGAGACGATCAGGCTATTAATCAGCGTGGGCGAGGCGTTGTAGGTATCGCTGATCGACGCACTCTGCGAAAAGAACTCTCTTCCCCCGGCGGAGCGCACCAGATTATCCGCGCCGGAGACCGCGTCGCGCGGCAGCTTCGAATAGAAGTAGCGTGAGTACAGCCGGTGCTTGGTCAGGTTGTAATCCACGCGGCCCATGAACTGATTCTCGTGTTCCTTCAACGGGCGGTCAAAAACCAGAAAGCCATCGGACGCAGATGAAGTCGGAATAAGAGGCAGCAGTTTGGCGGTCACCGGGCTGAACTGATTTGTCGGAATCTGGTTTCCTGGATATGGCTGCTTGGTGACCGGGTTGATCAGCTGCCGGGATAGGGAGGAAAAGTCACCGGCGCGCTGTGCATTCGTGAGAACGAAAGTCGTGTTGCCGGTTGAAATGTTGCGTGTCTGCGTCCCCTGATAGGTACCGAAGAAGAAGAGCTTGTCCTTGATAATCGGACCGCCGACACTGCCACCGAATTGATTGCGCTTCAACTTATCCGATGTCGGCGCGAAGAAATTTCGCGAGTTCAGCGCGCCGTTACGTAGAAACTCGAATGCGCTGCCATGCAACTGGTTGGTACCCGATTTGGTGACCACATTGACAACGGCGCCGGAGGCCCGCCCTGCCTCGGCGCTGTAGTTATTCGTTTGTACGCTGAACTCTTCGAGTGCATCGGGATTCGGAAATGGATTGTTGACGTTGGTGTAATGGTCGATATTGCTGCCGCCGTCCATTTGATAGTTGATGCCATCGGCGCGCGCGCCATTTGAAGTGATAGACTGAGCGCCTGGATAGGTCGCACCCTGCTGTGTATCGCCGCTGCCGCGAGCGTTGTTTGTGTTCAAGTCCGTGGTACCCGGCGCCAGCGTTACCAGTGCGGCGGCGTTTCTTCCGTTCAACGGCAGCTCCACGATCTTCTGCTGTCCGACGACGCTCGCAAGCGTGCCCGAGCGAGTTTCCACCATTTCCGCGCTTGCCTCAACTGTTACGGTTTCGCTCACTGAGCCGACCTGCAAAATCACGGGCACGCTCGTGCTCGAGTCTGCTCTGACCTCGATGCCACGCTGCTCAAACCGCCGAAAGCCCGATACTTCCACCGCGACACTGTACGGCCCTACCGGCATCAACGGAAAAACGAACCCACCGTCGTTCGCGGTTGTGGAGGTCCGTGAGAGTCCCGTGGTGAGCGTCGTCACAGTGACCTTCGCATTCGCCACAGCACCGCCGGTAGGATCGGTTACGGTGCCGGTTATCGTTCCGGTCGGATCGGCCGCGAAAGCAATAAGCGCGACCGCAAAGAAAACGCATAGAATAGACCGCATCTGGTGTAACATGTCTTACTCCAGTGAACCCCGTATTCTCGAAAATGATAACACCACAGGAGCCAAAAATTTGCGCCTGAAAATAATCGCATTGTTCGCATCGGTGCTTGTGTCGTACGGCCAAAGCAACCCGCGTCAATTGCAACCGATCCTGTCGCAGCAGCTTCAGCACACGGAGGTGACCGGATTCCAGCTTCGACAGTATGCGATGAAGCATATTCCGCCGCTGCCGCTCCCGAAGAACGCGCGAGAGTGGCAAACCGAGGCGCAGCGCTTGCGAAAACATCTTATTAACGATGTCATTTTTCACGGCTGGCCGGCGGATTGGGTGAATGCGCCGCCAAAATTCGAAGTGGCGGGTACATTGCCGTCTACAGATGGGTACCGCGCCGTGAAGCTTCGATATGAAGTGGTGCCGGGATTTTATTCGGCGGCCATTCTTTACGAGCCGGCCAACCTCAGCGGAAAAGCGCCAGCGATTTTGAACGTAAACGGTCATGATCAGGTGGGAAAAGCGGCCGAATACAAGCAAAAGCGCTGCATTAATTTCGCTAAGCAGGGAATCGTCGCGCTTAACCTGGAGTGGATCGCTTTTGGCGAGCTGAACACGCGGGAAAACCGCCATTCGTTTGGAGGTCATCTCGACCTGGTTGGCGCAAACGGCGTGGGCCTGTTCTATCTCGCGATGCGCAAAGGTCTCGATTATCTGGCGCAACATCAGAATGTGGATAGCGCGCGGCTCGGCGTGACAGGACTGTCAGGTGGAGGATGGCAGACGATCACGCTCAGCGCTCTTGACGAGCGAGTCGCAGTCTCCGTGCCGGTTGCGGGATTTAGTTCGCTTACCGCCGGCATCGAGCACCCCGATTATGTCGGCAACGACATCGAACAGAATGCGACCGACTTTCGCGATGGGCAGGATTACACGCATCTGGCGGCGATGCGCGCGCCTCGCCCGACGCTGCTTATCTACAATGCGGAGGACGATTGCTGCTTCCGCGCAGGCGTTGTGAAACCGGGAGTATACGACGATATCAAGCCCTGGTTTCGTCTCTTCGACAAAGAGTCTGCCCTACGCTGGTACGAAAATAACGATCCCGGCACGCACAATTACCAGCTCGATAATCGTCTCCAGGCCTATCGTTTTTTCAGCGAGCATTTTCGTCTGCCGCTAATCGAACGCGAGATTCCCGTAGACGCCGAAATCAGAAGCGCTCAGGAACTCGCAGTGGGCTTGCCAAAGGATAATCTGACGATGCTCGGCGTTGCCAAACGGCTGGCCGAGTCCGTCGCGCCTGCCAGCGGCGTCTCAAGCGATGCGAGAGCGAGGCTCGCGAAATTGCTCCGATACCGTGCCGTCAAAATCCAGCATGCATGGGCGATGGCAACCACAAAATCTCGCGGAGTGGAGACGCGATCCTACTTGTTTGAATTCGATAACGGACTGTGCGCCACCGGTGTAGTGGTGAAAGCAATCGGCAGTCCCGAGAATGCTCCGGTCAGCTTTGTATTGAACGACAAGGGCAAGGCGTCCGCGACTGCAGAGGTTGCCGAGCTTGTGAACCGCGGCCAGCAGGTGCTCGCTGTCGATCTCGTGTTCACAGGCGACAGTTCGCTTGCTCCGCGCGTAGTCCCCGAGTACACGCAGCTGCTCGCCTCGATAGGAGACCGGCCGCTTGGGATGGAGGCGGCTCAACTGCTTGCGATCTCGAGGTGGTTGCAGTCGGCGACATCGGCTCCGCGCAAGCGTATTCAAACTGTCGGGATGCGTAGCCAGGTGATCAGCCTTGTCGCAAGCGCGCTCGAGCCCTCTGCGTTCGCAGAAATCACGTCGCGCGACGGCATTCGCAGCCTTCGATATTTGCTCGATGCGCCGGTGCCGTATGAAGAAGCGCCCGACCTGTTCTGTCTCGATCTGTACAAAGAATTCGACGTACCGCGATTAACCGCTCTGGCCGCTCCTGCAAAAGCGGTGCTACTCAGCGAGACGGTCCGCGGCAAGGATCAAGCGACAGAATAAGCGGGAAAACGCAGAGGATATTATGCCAGGCATGAAACGTCGCAATCTTTTGGAACTCACAGCGGGCGCGGGAGCGGTCTCCCTGTTGTCCGGATGCGCGCGTCAAACCGAAGCCTCGACCAAGGCAGGATCAGGTCCAACGGACGAACAACTCAGGCAGGCCGCTGCCACGCCTATCTTGAAATCTTTAGGAATCACCTCACCGGTCGTGATCGATTCCATCCGGCTACTTCGCAGGGACAAACATTACTTCATTCACGTGCGGTCGAAGGACGGCGCCGAGGGAATCTCGCTCGATAACGGTCGCGCGACGGATTTCTATCCGATTCTGAACGAGATGATTGTCCCCTACTTCCTAGGTAAGGACGTTCGTGATCTCGAGACGCACCTATGGGAGCTTTATCGATACAAGAGCAACTACAAGCTCCAGGGTCTCGCTTTTTGGACGGCACAGGCCTGGGTCGAGTTCGCGATTCTCGACATGTTTGGCCGTATCACGGGGAAGTCTATTGGACAGCTGCTGGGCGACATTGTGCGTCGCGAAGTACCGTTTTACGTCGCAAGCGGCCGTCGTGACACGACACCGGCCCAGGAGATCGAATATCTGCAGAAACTCATCCGCGAGACCGGGGCCAAGGCGATCAAGTTCCGATTAGGCGGCAGGATGAGCAGGAATGCCGATGCGCTACCCGGACGCACCAAAGAACTCATTCCGCTGACTCGTAAAACCTTCGGAGACGCGATCGATCTCCACGGCGACGCCAACAGCTCGTATGATCCGCCGCAGGCGATTGAAATCGGACGAATGCTCGAAGAGTATAAGTTTCTGCACTATGAAGAGCCGTGCCAGTTCGACGATCTCGAGGCTACCAAGAAAGTCGCCGACGCGCTCACGATTCCAGTTGCCGGCGGCGAGCAGGAGTACAGTGAGCATCGCTTCCGCTGGATGATTCACAACCGCGGTGTAGACATCGTGCAGCCTGATCTTTATTACTATGGCGGCATGATTCGATCTCTGCGAGTGGCTCGCATGGCAGCGCTCGCGAAGATGCCGACCACTGTCCACCTCTCGGGTGGCTTCGGTTTTATATACAGCCTTCATTTCGCGTCAATTGTGCCCGATATCGGACCGTACCAGGAGTACAAGGAAGGAATCGAAAACTATGCCGACTGGTTTCGGCCCAAGCTGCAGATCAAGAACGGTTTGCTCACGGTGCCGCAGGGGCCGGGGGTAGGCATTTCCGATATCAAAAGTGTGCTGAAAGGCGCGTCTGAAATATCCGCAAAGGTTTAAGCAACCATGAGAAGAAGAGATTTTGCCGCCGGCGCCATCGTTGCTGGTGCGAGTCCTGGAATCGCTTCCGCGCAGAAGGCGCTTGTACCCAAGAAAAATACGCTCATGCATGTTGGCGGAGACTACCACAGCGTCGCAGGACCTCGCGGAGCCGGCATCACATCCAAGGAGAATCTGGAGTACAACCTGCGTCATGGGGTCAAACATCTCACCGTTCAACTGACGAAACGCTCGCCCGACGGCGCTTGGGACCTTGATGAGCTGAAGAAGATGAAGGACGACTGCGACAGGCACGGAGTCATCTTCGAAGCGATCCGGATGGATGCGGACTACATAACGATGCGAAAAGGTCCGGAGCGCGACCGCAGACTTGAGAGCATCCTTGGAAATGTCCAGAAGGCTGCCCAGGTTGGTGTGAAGATCATCACCTATCACTGGACGGTCATACCCATTCGCCGTAACGCGCGAGTGCCGGGCCGGGGTGGATCGACCTACGCAGCTTTCAAGCTCGAACCCAACTGGAAGGATTTGGCTGCCACCGAATCAGGCCGGGTTGACTCAGACGATTATTGGGAGCGGATCACTTACTTCCTGACAAAGGTGATTCCGGTCGCCAAACAATATGACGTGAGGATGGCGTGCCATCCCTATGATCCTCCCGGGCTCCCGTTCGGCTATCAAGGCGCGGATAACTGGGATTCGCCATCGGTTTTCGAGGCGATCAAACGGTACGAGGCTGTCGTGAATAGTCCGTATAACGGCTTTCAGTTATGCCTGGGGACGACAGGTGAGGGACTAAAAAATCCCAACACAGAGATTCTGCCGATTGTGCGTTATCTGGGCGAGCGGGGAAAGATTTATCAGATTCACATGCGCAACATTCGTGGGGGACTGCATGACTTCGCGGAGGTTTTCCCGGATGAAGGCGATATGGACTTCTTCAAGGTCATGCGAATTCTCCGCGACGTACAGTTTGCCGGCTCGCTTTGCCCCGATCACATGCCGCGGCATCCGGACGACCCAGGCCAGCTGCAGGCCTTCGCTTTCGGTTACGGGTATATCAAGGCGCTGATTCATGCCGTCAATTCCGAAGTTTGAAGGCACTCACTCATGCAAGGACATATGAATCGACGAAGCTTCGGTAAGACTGCGATGGCGCTGCCGCTGATCCCCGCGGCTGCCGCGCAGGTTGCACAGAGACGAACGACGGGGCTGCCGCCGCTGAAGATAACCGACGTCAAAGTCATCCCCACCAGCGGCGGACGGCGGTACCGCTGGACGTTCGTAAAGATAGAGACAAGCGAACCCGGGCTTTACGGCATCGGTTCCGCGAGCAATCACTTTCAGACGCATGCCGTAGTGGCGGCCATTGAACAGCATCTCCGCCCCTTCCTTCTCGGTAAAGATCCGGATCGGATCGAGGATCTTTGGCAAAGCGCTCACCTGCGGACCTACTGGCGCAATGGGCCTGTCAACAACAACGCGATCGCGGGCATGGACATGGCTCTTTGGGACATCAAGGGCAAGCGTGCCGGCATGCCGGTGTACGAGCTGCTCGGCGGCAAGGTGCGCGATGCGGTACCTTGCTACGACCACGCCGGGGGCGCGGATGCAAGCGCGGCGGTCGAGTCTGTGCAGAAGTCACTGGCTAAAGGTTTCCGGCATGTTCGCGTGCAGTTTGGTAACTATGGCGGGGGCGGATTCATTCCGGCGGGCCAAGGTTCACGCCCCGAGGGCCGCGCCAACACGCCTGCATTCGACGAGGAGACCTATGTAAGCCGCGTCGCGGGAATGTTTGAGCAGGTGCGGGCGAAGCTCGGTTTTGAACCCAAGCTCTGCCACGACGTTCATTCTCATCTGAGTGGAATGAACGCCGCCGAATTCTGCCGGCGCTTGCAACCGCTGCAGATGTACTTCATCGAAGACGTGCTTCCCCCTGAGCAGATCGCCTGGTACAAGCATATTCGCGAGATCTGCACGACACCTCAGGCGATCGGGGAGGTGTTTTCGCATCCGTATGAATATCTGCCGCTGATCACGGATCGCCTGATCGACTTTGTGCGGTGCCGCGTCTCCGCCATCGGCGGCATCACCCAAACCGCGAAGATCGCGAACCTCTGCGAGGTGTTCGGTCTAAAGACCGCGTTTCAGGAAGGCGGCGACAACGATCCGGTAAATCAACTGGCGGCGTACCACGTCGACATCTCGAGCCCTGCTTTCGGTATTCAGGAAGAAAATGCCTTCCCGCCCTCGGCACAGGAGATGCTGCCGGGCTGCGCGGAAATTCGAGGCGGTTATTTATACGGCAGCGGCAAGCCCGGCCTTGGGATTGAGATCAACGAGCAGTTGGCCGCGAAATACCCGCTCGAACCGATCAAGGATGGCAGCCCCTATCCTCTCGATCGCACCATGGACGGCGCGCTTGTCAAACCCTGACCCTGATTTCGTTACCCTGATCAGGCTCATCCTTGCCGCGAGCATTTTCCTCCTGGTTATCGGTCTGGGCATGCGAGCGACTCCGGGCGAGGCTACATCCTTTTTCCGGCACCTGTTTCATCCACCGTACAGCCTGGTCCGTGCCGTGGTTGCGATGAATTTTGTCGTGCCGATCGTGGCGGCAGTCATAGCATCCGTGTTTGGCTTATATCAGCCCGTCAAAATTGCACTTGTGGCCGTGTCGATTTCGCCAGTGCCGCCCATTCTCCCAGGAAAACAGGTCAAATTCGGCGGACGAGCGAGCTACGTCTACGGCCTTCTGGTCGCCATATCGCTTGCGGCGATTGTGTTCGTTCCTCTTTCCGTGGAGCTGCTCGGAAAACTTTTCCATCGCGACATCCACATGAGTTTTACGGAGATGACGAAGCTCATGGGCACAACCATTCTGTTGCCGCTCGCAGCCGGTATTCTGATTCGAATGTTGGCGCCCGGCCTCGCCAGACGGATCGCACCCTGGGTCCTTCGAGTGGGCAACCTGCTGCTTTTAATCGTGCTCGTTCCGCTGGTGATCGCTTCCTGGCATGGCATATGGTCTTTAATCGGCAATGGGACAATCCTTGCGATCGTGGTAGTGATCGCAATAGCCATCGCGGCCGGTCAATGGATCGGCGGACCCGACGAACATGACCGCACCGCATTGGGGATTGTATCCGCGATGCGCCACCCTGGAGTTGCTCTCGCCATCGGCAGAATGAACTTTCCCGATGACAAACTGCTGCCTGCCGCCATCCTTCTGTTCACGCTGGTTGCCGCCATCGCGACTACTGTTTACGGCACGATGCGTTTTCGCAGGCTTGCTGGAAAGACAACTGCCGCTCTGGCCGCCGGTGCCGGATGACAGGAGCTGCCTCCAACTTCCCTGCTCTAACCATCCTGAATGGTAACTAGCGGTTCCGACCGCCTCATCAGCACTTCCTCGTGAAAGGCATCGCAGCCGATGCAGAGATTTCGATATTCGCGGCCTGATGGCAGCGTTATACGCGATTTCGATAGAAACCGTTCGACGCTCCATCCATTGCTAATGCCCATCCGCTCCGGATGCCCCTGCGAGATGGCTTGATACACCGGATTACCTCGAAGCCGGTCGAGGATATTGTGGAGCGATTCGTGTAAAAGACTGCCTATTGCTTTCTTCGTCTTGATGCAGCAGGGATAAACATTGCCGCTAGGATCGACAGAAACCTCGGATCCCGCAAAGCGGTACTCGAGGAAATTCAAACCTCCCGACCACCTGTTGCAGAAATTGTCCTCGATGGTCGCGGTGGACAACTCATTCGCCTGCGCGCGGCCCCGGGGCCAGAGAGCGCCAATCCATGAGCCGGGCGTCGCGCCGAAGAACGAAAAGGTTGGCGGGGACTTGCGAGTCTCAATCGCAAGTGGACCGCTGCCATCATCCCGAATCATGCCATGCGATTCGAACATGCGCGTCAGCTTGTCTTGCAGCTTCTCTTGCGCATCTTCATGCTCCAATCCCTCGTGAAAGGCGTCGATGCCCGATACGCTGATCTTATCGGTGTGATGCTTCAGCAGTTCGTCGATGATCCGCTCTGTAAGCAGATCTCCGGTTGCCTGAACAATGATCTCTACTCCACCGGCGTCGCGGTAGCGATGGTAGATCAAATGAAGTGCGGGATATAGCACCGGTTCGCGAACCGCTCTATGAAGGATCTCCCCGCCTGCAAGAATGATCCGGCCGCGCTTCTCTCGAGAGGTACCATCCGCGCGGTCGACAAACGTCATGCGCTCAGGGAAGTTTGCAATGATTTTTGGAAAAGAATCCCGTGATTGGGAAACGACTCGCTCGAGGTCTTCGCCGTAGTAGGGACGGAATCGATCGTCATAGCAGTGAACGCACTGGCGGTGGCACTGCCAACACAGGACGTAATAGATCGATTCCATCGCGCCTCACCCGGATCATAACAGGGGTGAGTATCCGCTACCGGCTTCTGCTGCGCGGCCGCAGCCACCATCCCGTGGCGATTAGCGCGGGCAGAGTGAACAGCAGCAACACCACCGAAGCCGCCGCCACCAGCGGCGTAATTGCAAACCGCAAATTCGGCCAGATGACTCGCGGCAGAGTCTCGGTGTAACGCGTCGCAAGGAACAGCGTGAGCGTGACCTCGTTCAACGAAATAACCGCTGCGAAAACAGTACCGGCCAGCACGGCAGGAAGAATCAGCGGCAGGGTCACAAATCGAAAAGCTTGCCACGACGATGCACCGAGGCCGCGTGCGGCGGCTTCGAGATTCGGGTCCACCTGCCGCAGCAAAGCGCGCAGGACAAGATAGGCCACAGGGATTGCCAGCACGGCGTGCGCAAGAGCAAGTCCGATGTGACTGCCCCAGAGCGGCGTCAGCCGCACCGCCGCGAGCATGCCGGCGGCGAGCGCAACGTTCGGCAGAATCATCGGCAGCAGCAGCACGTTTTCGCATGTCGCACGCCCACGAAATCGCGCGCGAACCAGCCCCATTGCGGTTGCCATTGCGGTGGGCACGGCGATGATTGCGGTCATCGCGGCGATCAGAAGGCTATTCCTTAATGCTCCCGTCCAGACGGGGCCGTTGAAGAATTGGCGGTACCAATCCAATGTCCAGTCGTTTCGCGGCAACTCCAGATACCGAGATGGCGTGAACGAGACGAGGATGGAAAACACCAGAGGCAGAAGTAGCAGAGCCAGCACCATAAGAGCCAGCCACCTCATGCCAGCCTCCTTTTTAGCGTGGACGTCGCATACGCAAACGCAGTCAGCACACCAATCAGAACAACGTTCAGAGCCGCAGCCACGGTCCAATCCAAATCCTGTTGTACCTGTCGCTCCACCTCGACGGCGACGGTGTATTGCGCCGGCTGGCCGAGAAGGAAGGGCCCTAGAAAGGCGCTTGCACTCCACAGCAGAGTAAGAATGGCTGCTGCAGACAGACCAGGCATGCTGAGCGGCAGTGTAATTCTCAGGAAAGCAGCGGCAGCAGAGGCGCCCAGACCTCGCGCGGCCTCCACCAGATGCCAAGGAACCGCCTCCAGCGACGCGGCGATCGTCAAAGCCGCATACGGGACCAGCAGCAACACCTCGCCCGCCACCACCGGCAGGAATCCATTTGCTCCGAAAATTATCTTTACGCCGTAGACGAACACGAGAATATTCGTGAATTTGGGCAGCACGATCAGCAGAATGAGCGCGATCTTTTCTCGCGGGCGCGCGCGGTACACGGCGTAGCCGAGCACATACCCGACCAGCAAGGTGGTTGTCGTGACGACGAGCGCGAGCAGAGCGGTGAATGCGAAGAGCCGGTGGTAAAAGGGATCGGTGAGAACCTTCGTAAGACTATCCAGCGACCAAGTACCTGCTTCATAGAACAAATGATCGAGTTGTGTTTCCCCCGAGGTATTGCCGCGCGAATAGAAGCTCATCCGGAGCACGAAGACGAGCGGCGTCACCACGCCGGCGAGCCACAATAGCGCAGCGGGAGCCAGCAGCAGCTTCGAGCCCTTCATCACTGCAGGCCCAGGAACGCCGAAATGAATGGGCTGGCAGGATTGAGGCAGAGATCGAGAGCGCGGCCGGTCTGCTCGATTTGACCTGCGTTCATCACGGCGATTCGATCTGAAATCGCGAGAGCGTCCTCCTGGTCGTGTGTGACCAGAACGGTTGTAATTCGCAAACGCTGCTGTAGGGCGCGCAATTCTTCGCGCATGATCAGACGCACGTTCCGGTCAAGATTGGCGAGCGGCTCATCCAGCAAAAGCACCGAAGGCTCGATCACCAGCGCACGCGCGAGTGCCACGCGCTGCTGCTGACCTCCGGATAGCTCGGCCGGTTTACGTTTCTCGACGTTCTCGAGGCCGACCAGTGACAGGATCGCAGCGACGCGGCGGTTTCGCTCTTGCGTGCCAACGCTCCGCATACGCAGACCAAACTCGACATTCTGCTGTACCGACATGTGCGGGAATAACGCATAATTCTGAAAAACCATGCCGATATTGCGCCGCTCTGGCGTCAGATGCGTGACGTCGCGGCCATCGATGCGAACAGCGCCGGAATCGGGGTGTTCATAGCCTCCAGCGATTCGCAGCAGCGTGGTTTTTCCGCAGCCCGACGGACCGAGTACAGCGAGAAGTTCCGCCGCTCTTATTGCGAGCGAGACATTCCGCACCGCCGTGACGCTGCCGAAGCTTCTCGAAACACCGTCGAACTCGAGCATTCCCTCTTAAACGAGCACTTCGCGATTCCATCGGGACGTCATGTCGTCCCAGTGTCGCAAATAGGTGTCGTAGGGATAATAGTGCAGCTTTGCAAAGTCAGCGTCCGTGTGCGGATTAACCCGAGCCCAGAGAGGATCGCGCGCCGCCTGCGAAGCGGCCACCTCAGGAATGGGGCTGGGAAATCCAGCGGCCGCATACTCGTGCTGGAACTCAAGGCTCGCAAATTGATTAATGAATTCGTGCGCCAGCTCGCGATAGCGAGTACCGCGCGGAACCAGCCAGATCGCCTGGAAATGAGCGCGGTCCTCAGTGAGGAAGATATCGAGGGCACGCTGCTCGCGTAGCAGCCCGAAGGTATCGACGCTGTGAATGTTGCCGACTTTCACGGTGCCCTGCAGCAGATTGAACGCCATGTCCGGCGACGTAGTCCACCAATGGGCGATACGATGGCGCTGCGCTCGCGCAAAGGCAAAGTTGTCCTCGAAGTCTTCGGCGAGCGCCTGCACGGCTCGCCCCGGGTAACGAGCGGACGCGAACGTATACAGCGACATGTAGCTGGCTCGGTAGAATCCCGGGTTGTGCTCCAGCACCGCGCTCCAGCTTTCGGGTCGCGATAGCGCGGATGTGTTGTAAATTCCCGTGTGGAGAGCGTCGGGCCAAGTCAATCCCCAGCCCTCCTGATAAACCCAGTTGCGCAGCGCACTCGAATGAAACAGCCGCGCGTTCGGAATTCGGCTCCAGTCAAGCTTCTGGAAATAATTGCGCCGGATCACTGCGTAAACGACGAATGGCGCCACGATCATCACGTCGTACGGAGGCTGATCGGGCGGCGCAATCAGCAGTTTGGGAATCTCTTCTCCCCAGCCGTTATCGAACAGGACCGTCGCGCCCGTTGCTTTCTCGAACAGCGGCTTCAGCGTGCGCTCGAAAGTTTGTCCCCAGGGCCCTGCCCAGGTGAAGACAGTGATTGCGGGCCTGCCCCGACTGCGCGAGCATCCGCCGCCTGCCGCCGCTGCCAGCAAGGATCTGCGTGTCATGTTTTCAGCAGCACAGAATTTTCGTCTTCTTTTAGTTTATTCGGAGTATAATTTCTCAAAACAGGAGGTACTGTTATGAGACTCGCGGCTTTCGCGCTGTTGATTTCTCTATTCACCTTCCCCGTTGTCGGCCAGTTCACCACCGCATCGCTCGCGGGAACTGTCCGCGATTCCACAGGCGCCGTTGTGCCGGAAGCCACTGTTACGGTGCGCAATGTCGGCACCGGCTTTACTCAATCCGCAAGCAGCGACGAGTCCGGCGCATTCTTATTTTCGCGGTTACCGATCGGCAATTATGAGCTTCGTGTCGAAAAATCCGGATTCTCCACCTATGTGCAGTCCGGTATCCAGCTCACAGTGGACCGCGTTGCAAGTCAAAGCGTGATTCTACAGGTCGGTCAGCTCACCGAGCAGGTCACCGTGCAGGCAGAAGCCGAGCTGGTTACTACGCGAACCGCTACCGCGGGACAGCTGGTTAATCAAAAGAGCATCGTCGAGCTTCCTCTGAACGGCCGTCGGCCGGAACGACTCATGTATCTCGCTGCCGGCACCGTGGATCTCGGCCGCAACGCCTGCCGGATTTGTGGCCACGGCGGTGTTTACCCAGGCGAGGAAACCGCCGGAGTGAATGGTGCTGGAATGTACCAGGTGAACTTTCAACTTGACGGGACCAGCCACAATGACACTTACATAAACGTCAGCCTTCCATTTCCTAATCCCGACTCGGTTCAGGAGTTCAATATGCAGTCCAGCAACTTCACGGCCGAGTACGGCAACGCGGGCGGCGGCGTCGTCAATATCGTCACCCGCTCGGGCACGAACGATATTCACGGGTCTCTATTTGAATTCATCCGCAACGGCAAGCTCAACGCCCGGCAATTTTTCGCTCCGCAGCAGGACGCTCTCAAGCGCAACCAGTTCGGAGGCAGTGTGGGCGGTCCCATCGTTCGCGACAAGCTTTTTTACTTCGGCACCTACCAGGGCACACAATTGCGCAACGCCCCTGCCGGGCTGATCTCGTTCGTACCCACGGCTGCGGAACGGACGGGCGATTTTTCTTCTCTGCTACCGGGCCGTCAGCTAATCGATCCCGTAACTAAGGAGCCTATACCGGGCAATATCATCCCTGCAAACCGCCTCAATCCTGTTTCGCAGTACTTCCTCAAGCGCATTCCTTTGCCCAATGGTCCCGGGCGTCAGTTGACGTTTCCCGGCACGCCTATAAAGCAGACCGAGAACCAGTTCATGATCAAGGCCGATTACACGGGCGGCAAGCATCAGATCAGCGGACGTTATTACTTCACCGATTTCGATGCACCACCCGTTGTGGGCCCCGAGAACATTCTCGCTGCCACGGGTGCCGGCAACGCCGTTCGTGTGCAAAACATTTCTTTGAACCACACCTGGACTCTAAATCCCGGGCTGCTGATCAACAGCACCTTCGGCGTTAATCGCCAACGGGGCGGCTCTCTGTCGAGCGCCGACTTCAGCTTTGCCGACGCAGGCAGCAAGGTGATTGGGCCGGAAAGCGTCAAGGAGCTGAACGCGCCTCCGGAGCTGATTGTCTCCGTCACTGACGGGTTCAGCATCAGCACGAATCATCTCGGCGATTTCGACCGTGGCGACTTTACCATTCGTGAAGTACTCACCAAGATTGCGGGCAGTCACGAACTACGCGTCGGCGGTGAAGCTGTTCGCGTGAGGAACCACGTCATTAACACGTTCCAGATGGCGGGCCGATTCACCTTCAACGGTCAGCTGTCTGGAAACGGCCTGGCAGATTTTATGATGGGCCGCTCATCGGAGTTCCGTCAGGGCGGTGGAGAATTCAAGTATCTGCTCGGTACTCGCTGGGGATTCTTTGTTCAGGACAACTGGCGGGTGACGCCGCGGCTTACTTTGAATCTCGGCGTGCGATGGGACCCGTACCTGCCGTACTACGATCGCGAAGGCCGTGTGCTGTGCTTCCAGCCGGGCACTACCACGCGCTCTGCACGCTATCCGAACGCGCCCTTGGGATTCCTTTACGGCGGTGAGAATGCCGACCCCGGATGCCCTGTCGCAGGCTCCGAGAATAACTGGTGGAACATCGGTCCTCGTGTCGGGTTTGCGTATCGTCTGACAGAAGACGGCAAAACGAGCCTTCGCGGCGGCGGCGGTATCTATTACACTCCCATCCAAACCAGTAACATGAACCCGTTCGCCAACATTGCCCCGTTTGCCGGAACCTTCACACTGACCGATGTCGCTTTTGAAGATCCTTACGGGAGCAAGGGTCAGGCGAATCCGTTCCCCTCCAACTTCGGTCCGAATGTGCCCGGCCCTGAATTCGCCTTTCCAGCACAGTGGGATCCGAAGCTTGGAATTCACGTGACTTGAAGTCGCGGC
>JADMIO011081499.1_pt1 | contig 17649 bp, 20 predicted proteins | sample 8958161 | NCBI WGS metagenome assembly JADMIO01 (sample SAMN16585339, study PRJNA669376) | soil metagenome | isolation source: Crop rotation soil | place: USA: Cullars Rotation, Alabama | collected 2011
TCGGCGTAAGTAGAATACATGGCTACCACCAAACTGATAGCGAAGATGATCACTATCAATGTAAACTTTATTAAAATATCAGTTAGTTCCATTATAAACGTGTCTCCCGTTCAAATTGTGTTTTATTAGCTTCCTGCAAAACCGGATTAGTCTTAACAACCGGAAGCGGTTTCATTTCGTAATGATTAGCGCTGATAACTGAATGATGCGATACTTTACGCGGACCCTCAATTACCCAATCAGAAGTTTTCTTTTTATCAAAACGGCACTCGTTGCAGATAAACTCTTCCACCTCACCCCATTGATCTTTACGTGCCGTTACGCGGATAACTTCTTCACCTTTGTACCATAGGGTTACTTTGCCATTGCAATTTTCGTGGTTGCAATCGCGGTGTGCTTCAACTGGTTTTGTAAACCAAACACGGTTTTTAAAGCGGAAGGTTTTATCGGTTAATGCGCCTACCGGGCACACATCAATAACGTTCCCAGAGAAATCATTATCAACAGCAGCCTGAATATACGTTGATATTTCCGAGTGATCGCCACGGTTTAAAATACCATGGATACGGTGATCGGTAATCTGATCGGCAGTGAAAACGCAACGGTAGCATAAAATACAACGCGTCATGTGAAGTTGGATCTTATCGCCTATGTCGATTTTTTCAAAAGTACGGCGATCAAACTCATACCGGGTTTTCTCTCTGCCATGCTCAAAGCCCAAATCCTGCAAGTGGCATTCACCGGCCTGGTCGCACACAGGGCAATCCAGCGGGTGATTGATCAGTAAAAATTCCACAACACCCTTACGCGCTTCAACTACTTCGGGCGATGTAATGTTTTTCACTTCCATGCCATCCATTACCGTGGTACGGCATGATGCTACCAGCTTAGGCATAGGGCGAGGATCTTTTTCAGAACCTTTGCTTACCTGCACCAAACAGGTACGGCATTTGCCACCGCTGCCGGCAAGTTTAGAGTAATAGCACATAGCAGGCGGAACAATATCACCCCCAATTTGCCTTGCGGCATTAAGGATGGTTGTTCCCGGATCTACTTCAACGGGAATCCCGTCAATGGTTACTTTATGTTTATCTGACATTTTTAAAAGTCAAAATTAAAAATTCAAAAGTCAAAACCTGTCGTTCGTTCCAGCTTTGCTTTTTAAATTAATTATAATATGCTATGATCTTTGAAAGCTCATCAGCCTCTTTTATCAGTATATTTATCTGGTCTTTCTCGTTAACCAGAATTGTGTCTTTTACCGGGCAAAGCCAGTATTTTGTTTCGTTTGCAGATTTTAGTGCTATCGTATAAAAGTTCCTAAAATCTTTTGTTGAGCTACCTGCTTTCGCTTCAACAATATTAGCTCCAACCGAGGTTGCACTTCTTAACAGCTGATCAAAAATTGAAAAGTAAATTCTATCGTATTTTGCTGATGATATAAACGTTACTATCTCTTTAGAAAATTGATAACATCTATGTTTTATATCAAAAGGCTTTTCACTCAAGTTATTCCTTTTTGAATTTTTACTTTTTAATTTTGACTTAACTTGCCGCAGGAGTCGGTAAAGGCAACGGATCAGCGTAATGCGCAAGTCCATAATTCCTTGTTACCGCCTCACTTGCATGACTCACGTGCCACTCAAACTCATCCCTGAAATGGCGTATAGCGCTGGCAACAGGCCAGGCCGCGGCATCACCCAACGGACAAATGGTATTTCCTTCTATCTTTTTAGATACATCAACCAGCAGGTCCATATCGGCCATGCTGCCGTGTCCCATTTCCAGGCGATGTAATACTTTTTCCATCCAGCCGGTGCCTTCACGGCAAGGTGAGCATTGTCCGCAGCTCTCATGGTGATAAAAACGGGCAAAGTTCCAGGTATTGCGTACTATACAGGCATCTTCATCAAAAGCAATAAAGCCTCCTGAGCCCATCATTGTACCACTTACAAAACCTCCTTCAGCTAATGACTCATAGCTCATCAAACGACCTTCGCCGGCTGCTGTTTTCATGAATAAATTAGCCGGCAAAATTGGCACAGATGAACCACCTGCAACCACCGCTTTTAAGCGTTTGCCATTGGCAATACCACCGCAGTATTCATCGCTATATAAAAATTCTTCAACAGGCAGGCCAAGGTCAATCTCATAAACGCCTGGTTTGGCTAAGTTACCACCGGCAGAAATTAACTTTGTACCAGTGCTACGGCCGATCCCTATTTTTGCATACTCTTCGCCACCATCATTAATAATAGGTACCACTGCTGCAATAGACTCCACATTATTTACTACGGTAGGGCAGCCATACAGTCCGGCTATAGCCGGGAATGGTGGTTTAATGCGTGGGTTACCACGCTTACCTTCTAACGATTCTAACAACGCAGTCTCTTCTCCGCAGATGTAAGCGCCACCACCTGGCTGTACGTACAACTCCAGATCATAACCTGTGCCTAATATATTTTTACCTAAAAACCCTGCTGCTTTTGCTTCGGCAATGGCTTTTTCAAGTATGCGTATTTGCGGCATCATTTCGCCGCGAACGTATATGTATGATGTTTTAGCTCCTAAAGCATAGCTGCTGGTGATCATCCCCTCAATTAATGCGTGAGGGATAAATGTCATCAGATAACGGTCTTTAAACGTGCCGGGTTCAGACTCATCAGCATTACAAACCAGGTAACGAGCGACGCCTTCCGGCTTAGCCAAAAAGCTCCACTTCATGCCGGTAGGAAAACCCGCACCACCGCGGCCACGCAAACCCGACTTTTTAACTTCTTCAACCACCTCATCTGGGGTCATCTGTTTTAAAGCCTTCTCCACAGATCTGTAGCCACCTTTTTGGCGGTATACATCGAATGTATTGATACCGGGTACGTTTATATGTTCTAATAGTAATTTGCGTCCCATTAGTTATTCGCCTTAGCTTTTAAATCTTCAATCAATTGATCAACCGACTCGTTGGTCAGTTTTTCATAAAAAGTGTATTCAGGACCTATCTGTAACACAGGGCCGAAACCACAGGCTGCCAAACACTCAACACCCCGCCAGCTAAACAAGCCATCAGCAGTAACTTCGCCTTCTTTAACGCCAAGTTTTTGCTCAATATGATCCATTATTTTTTCAGCGCCTACCAGGCAGCAAGGGCCTGTGCGGCAAACCTCCAAAGCATATTTGCCTTGCGGGCGCATAAAGTACATGGTGTAAAACGTTGCCACCTCATAAACTTCCACAGGCTGTATCTTTAAATACTCCGCAACTTTATCCATTGCAGGTGCGCTCACCCAACCAAACTCGGCTTGTACCAAATGGAGTATAGGCAGCAAAGCCGATTTTTGTTTTCCTTCGGGATAGCGGCTAACTATGTCAGCAAACTGCTCTATTAGCGCGGTTGAAAATTCAACCGGAACCAATTCGGTATTTTCAACTCTAAGCATCTAACTCTCCGGCTATAATGTTTAAACTACTCATGTTAATTATCGCATCTGAAAGCAGCATACCGGCACTCATTGGCGCATACATCTGGTAATTGATGAAACTTGGCCTGCGGAAATGCAGACGGTAAGGTGCGCGGCCACCATCGTTTATCAGATAAAAGCCTAATTCGCCATTAGCGCCTTCAACCGAATGATAAACTTCAGTATGTGGCGTAGGTATCTCGCCCATCACTATTTTAAAGTGGTAGATAAGGGCTTCCATATTGTTATATACTTCCTCTTTTGGAGGTAGGTAGAACTCGGGTACATCAGCGTGGAAAATATCTCCAGGCTCTTTCTCCAGCTTAACCAACGCCTGTTCTATCAGGCGAAGACTTTGCCACATCTCTTCGTTACGCACCAAAAAGCGGGAATAAACATCCCCATTCTCGCCAACCGGAACCTCAAAATCAAAGTCCTCATAGCTTGAGTAGGGATTCATAGCACGGACGTCATAATCAACACCGGCAGCACGCAGCAACGGACCGCTCCAGCTGTAGCTCAAAGCGTCCTCGGCTGTAACAGCAGCAACACCCTTAGTGCGATCCATAAATATGCGGTTGCGCGTAAACAGCGCTTCAAACTCTTTTAATGTTTTAGGAAACTCCACCAAAAACTTACGCAGCTTAGCGAAAGCTTTGGTATTGAAGTTACGCTCAAAACCACCTATGCGGCCAATATTTGTAGTCAGTCGCGAGCCGCAAACCTCTTCGTAAATCTCATAAATAGATTCACGGAATTCCATCATATACAGGAAACCTGTGAAGGCGCCTGTATCTACACCCAATACACCGTTACATACGATGTGGTCGGCTATACGGGCCAACTCCATCACTATAACGCGCAGGTAATCTACACGTTTTGGGGTTTGTATGTTCAACAGTTTCTCAACCGTCATGTGCCAGCCCATATTGTTTATGGGTGACGAACAATAGTTCAAACGGTCGGTTAGCGGAGTTATTTGATAGAACGGACGATGCTCGGCAATTTTCTCAAACGCGCGGTGTATATAACCTATGGTCGACACGCCACTTACTATACGCTCACCATCCAGTTGCAACACGTTTTGAAAAACGCCATGCGTGGCCGGGTGGGTTGGACCCAGGTTAAGTGTGGAATGTTCGCTTTGCGGATCGTTATCTATATATACGGGATGATTCTCCATGCTCTATCTTCCAAAAAAATAATCCTTTTTATCAACGCGGTTCGGGTCCTCCAATGGGAACTCTTTCCTCATTGGGAATGCCGTCATATCGTCAACATTCAATATCCTGCGCAAATCGGGGTGGCCATCGAATATAACACCAAACAGATCGTAAGTTTCGCGCTCCATCCAGTTAGCGCCCTCCCAAAGATTGGTCGCCGTTGGGATATGGCAATTATCGCCATCAATAAACACCTTAATGCGTATACGCACGTTATTCACCAAACTATGCAGGTGATAAACTACGCCAATGGCAAGTTCCTGTTCAGGGTAATGCGTAGCAGTAATATCAGTTAAATAAATAAACTGAAGAACAGGTGAATTTTTAAGAAACGCAAGCAGATCATTTATCTGTTCCTTAGTGGTTTCAACGGTAAGCAAACCAAATGGCTCGCCCACAACTGTTACCTTTTCACCAAATTGGGTAGCTATATTATTTAAAACCTCTTCGTTAGTTATCTTACCCATTTATTGAATTCCGTATGATGCTAATAATTTTTGGTATTCGGGGGTTTCGCGGCGGCGGGTTGACTCTGTTTTAACCAACTCTTGTATATGCATAAAGCCATCAATAATAGCCTCGGGACGCGGCGGACAGCCCGGTACGTAAACGTCAACCGGAATGATCTCATCAATCCCCTGCAAAACCGAATAAGTATCGAATATACCACCGCTCGATGCACATGCACCTACAGCCATAACCCAACGCGGCTCGGCCATTTGCAGGTATACCTGGCGCAATACCGGAGCCATCTTCTTGGCGATGGTACCCATTACCATTAAAAGGTCGGCCTGGCGGGGCGAGAAGCTTAAACGCTCGGCACCAAAACGCGAAAGGTCATAATGAGAGGCCATAGTAGCCATAAATTCAATACCGCAACATGATGTGGCGAAAGGTAAAGGCCAAAGTGAATTTGCACGAGCCAATCCTACTGCCTTATCTAATGATGTTGCAAAAAATCCCGATCCCTCTATTCCCGCAGGAGCCCCAACTATTTGAATATCACTCATGAAATATAATTATCAAATATCTATCCAAACCTTACAATTTGGATGCGCAAATTTATGATAAAATAGCTTTAAAAGACGCATTAAAGGCCGTTCTGAATATATTTAGAATTATTCTAAACAACAGCTATCTACTTAACCTTTCGCTTTTAATAGTTTTTTGATTTAGTTAATTATACCCGGAAGGTGTTTCACAATAATATATGAAACAGATGGAACGCATGGAACACTTAAAACCACTAAATAATTGATTTATAGCGAAATACATTTTCCCTGTGAAACGCTGTGAAACGACTTATAAGTCAGTAACCTTAGCTGTAAAAAGCCATCAACTAATTGTTTATCAACTAATTGCCAGTTAATAAAAAACTATCGCATTTTGAAACACTTTTGAAACGCTGTACATCCGGGAAAACCCTGTAAAATTTTACATTGTTTCCTAATGTCTTAGTCCCAGTTAAGCGCTTTTTTCTTTATGACGTAGATGAAGCCGGCTAACAGTGTTGCCATAAAGATAAACATCTCTATCATGCCATCTTTACCTAAAGCTTTGAAATTAACTGCCCACGGGTACATAAATATCACCTCCACATCAAACAATACAAACAGTATGGCTACCAGGAAATATTTGATCGATATAGGTGTGCGGGCATTACCAACAACCTCAATACCCGACTCAAACGGAGTAAGCTTATCCTTGGTTACCCGTTTGGGGCCTAACTTGTGCGTGGCAAACATGGTACCTACCACGAAACCAAGCGCCACTAACATTTGAAATATAATGGGTAAATAATTTACCGGTAAACTTTGAGTTTCCATGGCGCAAATATACAAAGGGCTTATAAATAACAAAGGCTTCTGTAAAAAGAAGCCTTTGTTATTTATAAATGTATTATCTATTACTTGCTTTTTGCGCCAGCCTTTTGCTTAAAATATGCGTCGGCCTGTGCATCATCTGGTTTAAGCGCTTTTGCCTTATTAAAGTACTCGGTGGCTTTTACATCATCCTTTTCTTTATAACCGTAATATACACCAAGGTAATCATATGCTTCTATTAAACCTGTTTTATCAATTGCTGATAATGTGGCAGGGTCTTTAGCGCCAGAAATTTCTACTACTTTCTCATAAAAAGGTTTGGCTATACCTTTAATGTTATTGCGATCAATGTCTCGAAGGTCAGCTATACGTGCTCGCATTAAAGCGGCGTACGCCACCGGCGATGCAGCCCTTTTGTTGATATAAGCGAAAGCAGAGTCAGCCCTTACCAGGATAGTTGAATCTGGTTTATAAGATGGATCGGCCTTTGCTTTTGCAATTTCCTCAGCTGTAAAACCAAAGTAATAGCTACGACCTAAGTTAATATAATCATTCAAGTTAAGTTGTTTGGTTCTGGCAATATATTTAGCCCAAGCTTCAGCAGAGCCTTGATATCTGCCCCTTTTGTAATAAACCCCTGCTATTTCAGGATAAACATCCACAAATGTGCTGTCTAATTGAACTGCCTTTGTTAAGGTTTCTATACCCTTAGTAGTATCCTGACCTGCCTGGATCTGTGCACGGCCTTGATATAGAAAATCACGAGGGATAAGACGCTTAGGATCTGCTTTTGAAACCCATTTATTCATCCATTCTGCAGCAGTTTTAGGATCTTTCAACTCAAAAGCAGCATAAGCTAAATAGCGGTAAACACGAGCATTAGCGTTAGGGGAAGCAGCAAGTTTTGTAGCAACTTCTTTTACCTCAGCCCATCTACCAGCGCGTACCAAAAAGTCGGCATAACGCAACATAGTTTCCTCAGACTGGTCAGTCAAAGTCATATATGTCTTGAAGTGCGCAACAGCCGAAGCTATCTTTTCAGACGCATTCTTACCCCTGTTACCAGCTTCACGGTTTTCGGTTTCTGCCCACTCGCGGTAAGCCGGTCCAAAGTTAGGATCCAAAGTTGTTGCTGTTTTAAACGCTGCCTCTGCAGAGTCAAAGCTGTCAGCATATCTCCATAATACTCCAATTGCTGTATTAGCAGTAACCGATTTTGGATCAAGCGTTAAAGCTTGCTGATAGTTTGAATAAGCCTCATTGCTTTTAAATTGCGAGCGGTAAGCATTACCTAACTCAATAAAAATTTCAGGGCTTTTCTCGTTAGCCATTTTACCTTTATTCAACGCGTCAATTGCCGCGTTAGCATTCTGGGCAGAGAGTTTACCATCTTCGGCGCCTAAAAGATACCCTTTGCCAATATAAAGATAAGGCTCAGCATCTTTCTTCTTTGTTAAGTCTATTGCCTGTTTAAAACTTGCATTAGCACTTGCATCGTCTTTGTTTAAATGAGCGGCAACACCTAAACCCACATAATTTAAAGGCGATTTAGCGTCGGCTGCAATGCCTTTGTTAAACACGGCTTTAGCAGAATCTATATAATCTTGCGACAGATATACCCAACCCAACTGAAAAAATGCCTCGGCATTAGTTGGCTGCGTAACTGTTAAATTTTTTAGCATCCCTTTAGCTTTTACATACTGCTCAGCATCTATTGCTTTTTTGGCATCAGCAAGGCTTTGTGCAAAAACCGATGATCCCATAAGCGCAAGGCCTGTTACAGCTATAGCCATTCTTCTGATCATTTTCATCTTTTACTATTTTAGTTTATAATTTACCTCAGTTATTTCTTCTTAATAATATTGATCTCTCGTGGCGGTATTGAATCTGGTAATAGTCCCGACCGCAAGAGTATCCGCTGTCCCTTTTCACCTAACAAAAAGTATGCAAACCCCGATCCTAATCCCATCTTGCCGGTACTATTGACTATATACAGATCGCGGGTAAGCGGATACTGTTTTAGAGCCAGCGTAGCTTGCGAAGGTTTAAAATACTCTGTCTTTTTACTGTCATCCTTTACTCCAACTATCTTAACCTGGTTAACGGCCGCGGCAAAATCTTCATCGGGGTCATTAAGCCAGCTAAAACCTGTTATCCCAATGGAGTTTTGGTGCTCGCCAACATATTTAATTACTTCCTTGTTGTTCTTAAGGGCATAAATATTCCTTCCCTTCAAATCGGCACTACCCGAAAAAGCTTTCAAATACCTTACCAAGCTCGAGTTGGGATTGTCAAAAACGATATTTACATCTGTTTTTGCCTGCCCATTTAGCATCTTCTTCAGCTCGCTAACAGTAATCAATGTATCCGCCGACGCGCTGTTTACTATAAGTGCTATTGCATCTATCGCAAATCTATCAACCTGAGGCGCTAAATTTCTGCCATCAAGTATCTTCTTTTCTTCAGTATTTAATTCGCGCGACAAAATGGCAAGCCTTACGCTATCATTCAATAAAAGACCGACAACCTTATTCTCGGTCCCATATACAATGTTTATATCCGCCTGCTCATTTAAGCTTTTAAATACAAATGCCTCTTCGTCAACAATGGGCTGAAAAGATTCGTCAACAGCTATTGTTGTTTTACCACTTATGGTGGTCTCTTTTTGCTGTACCTTACCTTTTTGTCCACACGCTGTAACCAGCAATAGCAACACTGCAAACAGATACCTGCTTTTACTCCTCATCAGGGTCTCTTTTTAACAAACGTGCAAACCTTAACACGGCATATATCATAATCAGAACACCAAATCCCGTTCTTTGAAAGCCCGAAAGTTGTGGCAACATATCCTTCCAGAATATTATCATAAGGCCAAGGCCTAAAACACAAACAGCGGTTATAGCTCCTAAAATAAGCAAAAACCGCCTTTTGAGCGATTTTTGCCTATTATCAAATTCTATTGGCATTATCCTATTGCTCTTCGCCGAGCGTAAAGTTGATAGGAACAGTATACTGCACCCTAACTGGCCGGCCGTTTTGAATACCAGCTTTCCATTTTGGTGATTTTTTCAGTATACGCATAGCTTCTTCTTTCAAAGTTTCGCTTGGCCCACGTACCGCGGTAACATCTGTCAAGCTTCCGTCTTTCTCAACAACGAAAGAAATGAAAACCTTACCTTGCACGTTGTTCTCTCTGTCTACGCCAGGATACTTAATGTTTTTCTCCAAATATTTGGTAAAAGCAGCAGCACCGCCCGGAAACTCGGGAGAAGACTCTACTGAAACGAAAATTTTATTCTCGTCTTCTGTAACCTGCTTAATATCTGAGTTACCCACCGGCTCGTCAATTCTTATCTCAGCGTTAGGATCGCCCTTCTGATCTTTAGGACCCGGGTCGGCCACCTTAAGCTCCTCCTGTGTAGGCGGATCTTCTTTTACCTCGATATCCGGCTTAACAACCAAAGGAGGGAATTTCACCATATCGGTTTTTGGCTTTGGCGGCTCAGGTGGTGGCGGTGGTGGTACTTTTTTCTGCTCTTCTGGCGGCGGTGGTTGTAAAATAACATCAGTCATTTTAACCTTCTCGTCCGCCTTTGGAATGAAGCCATCAATCATATTGATGATTGTTTTAAGGGATATAACCAGCACGAAAAACGCTATGCCGAATGCCAACGCGCGATTGGTATTACGCGGATTAGCTTTTCTAAGATCATATGCTCCGTATGCTTTGTTACGGCCGGTAAAAACAACGTCGATCCACTCCTGCTTTAATATGTCTAATTTAGATCCCAGCATGGTTTCGAGTTTTAATTTTTAACGTTTATTTTTTATTTAAATTATATTTAGTACAATCCATCCCTTTGTAGCAATCCGATCTCGTCTTGAGTGATTTCCTGTATTGCTCTGAACTGATTACCTATTATGTTCAACTCATCCATAACACTCACCACGTTCTCATAAGTTGATTTTGCACTTGGCTTTACAATAACAATCATGTCTTTACCTTGTGTTCTCTTAATTTCGGCTGATTTCTCAAGCAAAGTTTTCCTCAATCCGTTCTTGCCAAAATTATCAACCGTTGGGCCGGCAATTGGTTTAGCAGGCTGGCCTATATACCACTCTACTTTGTTGTCTTTCCCAATTAAAACGGTCATTGTACGGCTTTCTGCTACGTCTAACTCCACCTTCTTGTTGTCTTCCTGTTTATCAGGCATGGTAAGATCCATTGCCTTAGGTTTTTGGAGGGTAGTGGTAAGGATGAAGAAGGTTATCAATAAGAAAGCAAGATCCACCATGGCTGTTAAGTCCACACGTGTTGACTGCTTCTTACTTCGAACTTTCTTGTCGCCCTTCTTACCCCCGCCGGAGGTATCTAATTCTGCCATGTCTTTTTATTTTTGCACTTTTCTAAGTGACGTAATTAAACTGAATTTATTTACTTCCTGTTTTTGCAGGGTTTTTATAATGTCGGCAATTTTAGGGTACTCTTCTTTGCTATCGCCTTTTATGGCAACTGTTAATACAGCATTATGCAGTGCCGCATCAGCCTTACGGGTTTCCTTAACCCAATGATACAGCTCATTATTATCAGTTGTATCAACAGGGATGCCGTCTTGTTTTACATCTCCACGGTCAGCAACCGGAATAGCAAGTAATTGCTTTAACTGTTTAATGGGTACACCGAATGATTCTGTCATTCCAAAAGAATTTACTTCCTCCGGTGTGAAAGATACGCCATATATTTCACCCATTGATTTTAAGGTTTCCATTCTCAGGTCTTGACCCTCAATGTTATAAAACACTTTTCCCTGGCCAACAATGATAGCTGCGAAGTCGGTTTCCGGAAGTTTAACTTCCGAAGTGGCAGCAGGCACTACAGCCGTGATCGGGTCCTGAGTTTTTGGTTTTGCCGACAATATGAAGAATGTAAGCAATAGAAACGCCACGTCGCACATGGCGGTCATGTCAATTGCTGTACTCTTTCTTTTTACTTTTGCTCTGGGCATAATCTAATTTTTTAATACTTAGTGTTTAAATTAATAGTTTATATACCCGGCCTTTACAGGGCCGGGTTATAGGCAAACACTAAAATTTATTTGTTTTTGTGCGATGCAGCAAATGTCTGTACAATGCTGAATCCTGTTTCGTCAATAGCGTAAGTCAGGCCGTCAATTTTTGAAGTGAACAAGTTGTACATTACAATTGACACAGTAGATGTAGTGATACCCATTGCAGTGTTTACAAGTGCTTCAGAGATAGCTGCAGATAACTTAGAAGTATTGTTACCTGAACCTGATAACTCGGCGAAGGCCTTGATCATACCGATTACCGTTCCTAACAGACCGGTTAATGTACCGATTGATACCAATGTAGCTATGATAGTTAAGTTTTGCTCTAACATCGGCATTTCTAATGCAGTAGCTTCTTCAATGTCTTTTTGGATAGCTAATGTTTTTTGGTCAACATCTAAGGTAGCGTCTTGCTCCATTTCGCGGTATTTTTTCAATCCTGATTTGATTACGTTAGCTACTGAGCCTTTTTGTTTGTCGCACTCAGCAGAAGCCGCGTCAATGTTACCTGCGTTTAAGAAACCTTGTACTTTTCTAACAAATGCGTCAACGTTACCGGTGCCAGATGCTTTACCAATAACAATAAACCTTTCAATTGAGAATACGATAACCATTAACACGTAAGCCATACCAATTGGTACCAGGTAACCGCCTTTGTGTACAGTTCCGTAGATATCTGTTGGCTCGCCGTCAACAACATCTCCTCCTTTGTAATGACTTGGGTTACCTAATATAAATACAAATATTGCGAGTGCCACAAGAAGACAAATTGGAATGGTCAGGCTTGCAAAAATGCTGCTTTTGCTTGAGCTTTCTTTTTTAGCAGTAGTAGTTGGTTTTGTTGGTGCGTTTGCCATTACTTTAAATTTTAGTTTTGATTTTAGTTTTTGTTTATGTTTTTAATTTAACGTGCTTTTTTTTAGCGGATAACAAAATTAAAATTTTAATGAAATAAAAAAACTCTTTTGTTATTCTTTAACAATTATTTAATAATAAAAACCTTCGCCGCATTTATTAAATGCAGACAGCTATAAATCTTATCATTAAACAATCATTTTACAATGAAACCCATTATTTTTTATAATCGCAAACAATACTTTACATATTTTATGTAATTATACTGTTATAGTTAAACTTTACTGTTTGTTACTTAAACCCGTATATTAAAGATAGAACTTTATTGATATACAGCTTTCTGTGACAAACGTTTCACAGTTTTAAAAACAACCTTTCAATACGTTTATAAAAGTGGTTTAATTGGTTGCGCAATAATAATCATTACAAGTATAACTAAAAAAATAGTTATTTTATTATTTCTGATACAATTTTTTTTTATTGTTATAACAGCTTATTTATAAGGCATTTATCCGCCAGCCTTCTTTACTTTATAACCTTCTGCTACCAACAGGGCCAAAATTTTATCGCGAAAATCGCCTTGTATCAATATCTCACCGTCTTTAACAGACCCTCCTACACCGCATTTGGTTTTTAGTTTTTTGCCTAATTCTTCCATATCGGCAACCTTCCCTGTAAAACCTGTAATCGCCGTCACCATTTTACCTCCGCCTTTTCTGTCCAGGTATATTTTCAAATTTTGTTGCCCGGGTGGTACCGTCAATTCATCGTTTTGCTCTTGCTCAACTTTAAACTCAGGGTCGGTAGAGTAAACTAAGCCCGAAAAACTATTCAACTTTTTTGCCATGTTGGTTCCTAATTTTTAAAAGTATCGCCAACAATCACATTTAAAGTGGCTGGCATTACTGTTATATCTACCCGAGCTTCCATTTTCGCAGGTTCACCATCCAGATGCATAGGCCCTGCCTCGTCGCGTTTAACAGTTATGCGCTGCCCCTTTATTATCTCTACAAACTTTGAACTATCGGCCGTTTTTGTAAACATGCGTAATACCATCTCAGGAAAACGATACAGGGGAAATGGCTTTACTATACACACGTCAAGTGACCCATCCTGCACCGAAGCCTTTGGCGATATATGCGCGTTATTACCGTATTGTGATGAATTGGCAATACTTAAAATAAACGCCTTACGAGTATAACTAACGCCATCTATATTTAAATAGTATGTATACGATCTATAATTTATAATTTCAGTAAGGGAAGATTTTGCGTAACTAAAAAAACCCCGCTTTTTACCCCCGGCAAAAACCTGGCCTATATGCGCATCGAAACCCATTCCGGCTATGTTAAAGAACGGATGACCGTTAGCTTCAGCCGAGTCAATTGCTTCGATTTGAAGTTTATTCAATATTTTTATTGATTCTTCAATATCCATAGGAATACCTAAGAACCGCGATAACCCGTTTCCCGACCCACATGGAATTATGCCCAATATAACATTACTTCCAACCAATCCCGAAGCTGTCTCGTTAACCGTACCGTCGCCCCCTACTGCAACAACAACGTCGTATTTTCCTACAGCGTCCGTGGCTACTTTATGTGCATGGGCCACACCTGTTGTAAACAGGATAGTGGGTTCAAATAAAGCTTTATCCAGATGTTTCTCTATTTGTCCGGGCACATTATCCTTTTTCTTCCCCCCCGATATCGGATTAATGATAAATAATGCTTTCTTTTTCAACTACCTATAATTAAGGTGCCAAAAGTAATTGTATTTTCTGCTTTGTGAAAATTGTTTTATTTTTGGCCCGCTGATAGTGGACTGATTTAGATGCCTTAGCTTACGACTGTTAATTAAGGCCGGATTGCAACCACGTAAAAAAGTGCTAAAGCCATACTTCTTTACATAGTTCAATTAACTCTCTCACCAGCATTTTACTTTCATAAATTTATATAATTTTATAATATGCCTTATTTATTTACTTCAGAGTCTGTATCAGAAGGACATCCTGATAAAGTTGCCGACCAGATATCGGATGCTTTGATTGACAATTTTCTTGCATTTGATCCCGAATCAAAAGTAGCCTGCGAAACATTAGTTACCACCGGGCAGGTAGTATTGGCCGGCGAAGTAAAATCTAAAGCTTACCTTGACGTTCAGAAAATAGCGCGGGAAGTAATCAACAAGATCGGTTATACCAAAGGCGAATATATGTTTGATGGCAGCTCATGCGGAGTACTTTCAGCTATTCATGAGCAATCTCCTGATATTAACCAGGGTGTTGACCGTAAAGCAAAAGAGGAACAAGGAGCCGGCGACCAGGGGATGATGTTTGGTTATGCCACTGTTGAAACCGATAACTATATGCCGTTAGCGTTGGACATTGCCCACGCTTTATTAATTGAACTGGCAGCCATCCGTCGCGAAAATTCTGATATAAAATACCTGCGCCCGGATGCGAAATCGCAGGTTACATTGGAGTACGACGACAATAACCAGCCTACCAGAATAGATGCGATTGTAATATCTACCCAACACGATGATTTTGACGAGGAACAGGCTATGTTGGCTAAAATAAGCCAGGATATCATCAATATACTTGTACCGAGAGTAAAAGCTAAATATCCAAAATACGCCCATTTCTTTAATAGTGATATTAAATATCACATTAATCCAACCGGTAAGTTTGTAATCGGTGGCCCGCATGGCGATACAGGCTTAACCGGCCGTAAAATAATTGTAGATACCTACGGCGGTAAAGGTGCTCATGGTGGTGGCGCATTCTCGGGCAAAGATCCTTCAAAGGTTGACCGCTCTGCGGCGTATGCTACCCGGCATATTGCTAAAAACTTAGTAGCAGCAGGCGTTTGCAGCGAGGTGTTGGTGCAGGTGTCTTATGCTATAGGCGTAGCGCAACCAATGGGTATTTATGTAAACACCTACGGCACCGCAAAGGTTGGTTTGAATGACGGAGAGATAGCGAGAAAAGTGGAAGGCATATTTAATATGACACCTTATGCTATTGAAACCCGCTTTAAATTACGCAATCCAATATACAGCGAAACGGCCGCTTATGGCCATTTTGGCAAACCAAGCCAAACCGTAGCAAAAAGTTTTACACACCACGATGGCTCGGTTATAACCCGCGAAGTTGAGTTGTTTACCTGGGAAAAGCTGGACTATGTAGATAAAGTTAAAGCTGCTTTCGGATTATAAGAATTTAATTAATAGTTTTAATTTAGGGCGGTTATAACCGCCCTTTTTTATTGTTTGATATGAAAATAGCTAAACTCCTTTTGGTGTTACCGGTAATGTTTTTTACTTGCTCAGCCAGCGCACAAAACTTACGTGACGCCCTTGCCAAAGTCACCGAAGATTACTTTAGTATGCGTAAAGCTATAGAAGCAGCTAATGCCACAAAGGTAACTGAAGCCTCGCAAGGCTTTATTTGGGATGCACGTGCCATGCGCGCCAGCGAAATGAGCGATGCGCAACGCAGGCAATGGATCAATCATTTAGACAAGTTAATGATGGCCTGTCGTGGTATAAGCCAGGGACGTAACCTGGACGCGCAGAAGCAGCAGTTTTCTGAGCTTTCACGGCAGTATTTTGAAACACTTAAACTTTTTAGCCTTAACAAATCGCCCATTTATAAATTAAGCTGCAATGGCAACGTTTGGCTAACTCAATCAACCACCGTAAGCAACCCCTATGTTGGCAAGGCCGACAAGAGTAAGAAATGCGGCAATATTGATGACATTTTAAATGCGCGCAAATAAACTATGATTAATTCCGAAGATAACCCATGGCAGATAACATCACAGCAAAACATTTACGATAATAACTGGATAAACCTTACCGAATACCGGGTTATTAACCCATCTGGCAATCCCGGAATTTATGGAAAGGTGCACTTTAAGAACCGCGCCACGGGAATTGTACCGCTTGATGCCGACATGAACACCTACCTGGTTGGCCAATACCGTTTTCCGCTGGATGAATATAGTTGGGAATTACCCGAAGGCGGCGCCCCTTTAAACGAAGACCCCTTAATAGCTGCTAAACGCGAATTGCTTGAAGAGACCGGTTTGAAAGCCAACAACTGGAAAGAAATACAACGCATGCACCTAAGCAATTCCGTATGCGACGAACTTTGTATTATCTATCTGGCAACAGACTTAGAACAGTTTGAAGCAGAGCCCGAGGATACCGAACAGTTGCAAACCCGCAAGCTACCTTTTAACGAAGCCTACCAAATGGTATGCGACGGCCGCATAACCGACTCGGTTACCGTAGCTGGTATATTACGGGTAAAACTGATGATGCTGGAAGGCAGCATTTGATCTGACAATAGATAAAATATTTCTAATTTAGCAGGCTTAATTACCGGCATGAGGAAATTTTTAGGATACTTTTTATCGCCCATAACCATTGTACTGTTTTTTTTGGCGCTGTGCATCTTTCAGCCGGTACAGTGGCTTTGCTATAAGCTGGGTGGTTATGCTGCGCACAAACGCTCTGTTGATATCCTAAACTTTTGTCTTACTGCCACCGTTTACTTTTTGGGCGATGCGGTAACTTTTATCAACAAGCAAAACCTGCCCGATGGTCGGCCAATTATATTTTTGGCTAACCACCAAAGCCTGCTGGATATACCACCACTGATATGGCACCTGCGCAAGTATCATGCTAAGTTTATTTCTAAGATAGAGCTAACTAAAAACATCCCCTCCATATCCTACAACTTAAAAGTAGGCGGCGGCGCCAATATTGATCGTAAAGACCAGCGCCAATCTATAACCGAGCTGATGAAGCTTGGCCAGCGGATGAAAGACAACAATTGGTCTACCGTCATATTCCCTGAAGGCACCCGCTCCGCTGATGGTAAGGTGCGTAAATTCCAGTCGGCGGGGATAGCTACTATTTTGAAGAAATGCCCCAATGCATTGCTGGTACCCATTGCCATTAACAACTCGTGGAAGGTGGTGCGTTACGGGCTTTACCCACTTAATACCTTTACCGGCGTTACGCTGGAAATACTTGAACCCATTGAACCCAACGGCGCCCCGGTTGATGAGTTGGTGGCTTTGGCAGAGAGTCGCGTGAAGGAGTATTTGGGACAGTAAAGTGTAGCCGTATAGGCGGAGCCACTCTATCTATGCTGTATATACAATTCTTATAAATAATTATTAATCAGGTTATTACAAAATAACCTTCA
>JADMIO010690452.1_pt1 | contig 17648 bp, 17 predicted proteins | sample 8958161 | NCBI WGS metagenome assembly JADMIO01 (sample SAMN16585339, study PRJNA669376) | soil metagenome | isolation source: Crop rotation soil | place: USA: Cullars Rotation, Alabama | collected 2011
GCCGCGACTTCAAGTCACGTGAATTCCAAGCTTCGGATCCCACTGTGCTGGAAAGCTCATCCCGCGCTTCTCCGTCGGCGAGAACATCCTTTTGGAGCGCCCGCCGACCAAAAGCGCTCTGATCGACTACGCCACGGTTCATCGCGAGGCGCACCGCTTTCTCGCCATGCTCGACGGCGGCATCGACACGCGCGCCGAGGTGCGCACGCTCTCCGTCGCGCAGATGCAGATCGTCGAGATCGCCAAGGCGCTGTCGCTGGAAGCGCGGCTCCTGCTGCTCGACGAGCCAACGGCCTCGATCACCGAGCACGAGACGGCCGCCCTCTTCAAGCTCGTGCGAAAGCTCCGCGACGACGGCGTTGCGATCGTCTTCGTCAGCCACAAGCTGGAAGAGGTGTTCGCCATCGCCGACCGCGTGACCGTGTTGCGCGACGGCAAGAACGCCGCGGTCGGCGAGCCGATGCAGGGCATGACGCGACAAAAGCTCGTCTCGCTGATGATCGGCCGGGAGGAACGCGTCGCCAAGCTCGACCGGCGCGAGGTCGACCGCTCCGAGATCGTGCTTGAAACGAAGAACGTCGCGACCTCCTTCGGCCACCGTGGGATCGACCTCAAGCTCTATCGCGGCGAGATCCTCGGCCTTTACGGGCTCGTCGGCGCCGGCCGGAGCGAGCTCGCCCGCGCCATCATCGGCGACGGCCGCATCAGCGGCGGCGAGCTTAGGCTGCGCGGCCAGAGCGTGCGCGTCGCCGACGTGCATGACGCGCTGCTGCGGCACCGCATCGGCTACATCAGCGAGGACCGCAAGCAAGAGGGGCTGATCCTCCTGCACTCGGTGAAGTCCAACGTCGCCATCACCATCTGGCGGCGGATCGCCAACGCGCTCGGCCTGATTTCGCGCGGCGCCGAGACCCGCGCCGTCACCCCGTTCATCAAGCGCCTGGAGGTCCGCACTCCCTCCTTGGACCAGGCGGTCGCCAACCTCTCCGGCGGCAACCAGCAAAAGGTCTCGATCGCCAAGTGGCTCGCCGCCAACGTCGACATCCTGATCGTGGACGAGCCGACGGTCGGCATCGACATCAAGACCAAGACGGAGCTGCACGAGCTCCTGAACGAGATCGCCCGCGGCGGCGTGTCGATCCTGCTCATTTCCTCCGACATGCCGGAGATGGTGGAGCTCGCCGACCGCATCCTCGTCATGCACGGCTTCGCGCTGCTCGGCGAGGTCGCCAACGACCACCGCTACGAGACCGTCAGCAAGGCCATCATGAGCCGCATCCATGCGGTCGAGGACCTGCCGGCGGCGGCGCAATAGGGAGGTGCCGATGAAACGCTACGGCATGGTGCTCGGGGTCAAGCCCGAGAAGCTCGCGGAATACAAGCGCCTGCACGCGGCGGTCTGGCCGCAGGTGCTGCAGCTGCTGACCGAAGCACACGTGCGGAACTACTCGATCTTCCAGAAGGACGAGCTGCTGTTCGGCTATTTCGAGTACCACGGCGACGATCTCGCGGCCGATTTCGCTCGGATGAACGCCGAGCCGATCGTGCTGGAATGGTACGCCGTCTGCACGCCCTGCCAGGTTCCGCTCGCCACCCGCAGGCAAGGCGAGTGGTGGGCGGAGATGGACGAAGTCTTCCACATGGATTGAGGCGGGAAATGCCGAAGATCGAGCGGGTCGAGGTCCTGATGGTGGACCTGAAGCCCAAGGTGAAGCGGACCGATGCGATCCAGGCTTTCGTCAGCCAGGAAACGCCGATCGTGCGGATCTTAGCCGACGACGGGCTGATCGGCACCGGCTACAGCTACACGATCGGCACCGGCGGTCATTCGGTGCTGGAGCTGATCGCCCGGCACCTCGCGCCGCAGCTGATCGGCCGCGACCCGGAGCGCGTGGAAGAAATCTGGAAGGCTTTGTTCTTTTCCACCCACGCGACGGCCGTCGGCGCGATCACCTCGCTTGCGCTCGCCGCGATCGACACGGCGCTGTGGGACATGCGCTGCCGCCGCTCCGGCCGGCCGCTTTATGTCGAAGCGGGCGGCGCGCAGCGCTCCGTGCCGCTTTACACCACCGAAGGCGGCTGGCTGCACATCGAGACGGCGGCGCTGGTGGAGGATGCGCTCCGCGCCAAGGCCGCCGGTTTCGGCGGCTCCAAGATCAAGGTCGGTCGCCCGCCACACGAGGACGTGGAACGGCTTGCAGCGGTGCGTGACGCGGTCGGCGGCGGCTTCGAGATCATGGTCGACGGCAACCAGGGTGCGGCGGTCGACCAGGCGATCCGGCGCGCGCGGCTCTACGAGCCCTTCGATCTTGCCTGGTACGAGGAACCGTTGCCGGCGGAGGACATCGACGGCCACGCCCGGCTGTCGGCTTCGACGACGCTGCCGGTCGCGGTCGGCGAATCGCTCTACAGCCTCTCGCATTTCCGCGAATACCTGCAGCGCGGCGCCTGCAGTGTGGTGCAGGTCGACGTGGCGCGGATCGGCGGCATCACGCCCTGGCTGAAGACCGCTCACCTGGCCGAAGCCTTCAACGTCGCCGTCTGCCCGCACTTCCTGATGGAGTTGCATGTTGCGCTCTCGGCCGCCGTCCCGAACGGTCGTTGGGTCGAATACATTCCGCAGCTCGACCTGCTGACGACCGAAGGCATGCGGATCGAGGACGGCCGGGCGGTACCGTCGGAGGAGCCGGGCCTCGGCATCGCCTGGAATTTGGAAGCAATCGACCGGCTCAAGATCGACGGCGCGACGCGGATCGTCTCGTAGATGCCGACGGCGGCGCAGGCGCGAAGGCGGGCGCCCTCGCCCCTTTACGAGACGATCTACGACGTGCTCCGCGAGCACATCGTCGACGGCAGCTTTCCGCCCGGCCTGGTGCTTGGCGAGGCGCTCATCGCGCGCGCTTTCCAGGCAAGCCGCGTCCCGGCCGGGGCCGCACTCCGCCGCCTGCATCGCGAGGGTCTAGTCAGCGACTTCGACGGCCGCGGCTATCTGGCGGGCATCGGCACAGCCGCTCCGGTCAGGCTGGAGCTCGCCGACGCCGGGCTCCGGCTGCCCGAGGCGATCGCGGGCGGTCTCAAGCTGCGTAACCGGCGCGACCGCATCTATCCGGACGTAGAGCACAGCGTTGCCGCCTGCCTCCCCTACGGCCGCTTCCTGCTCAACGAAAGCGCGCTTGCTGAGCACTACCACGTGAGCCGCACGGTGGCGCACGAGGTGCTGACGCGGCTCGAACGCACCGGTCTCGTCATGCAGGACGTGAACCAACGCTGGTATGCGGGCCCTCTGACCACCGAGCTTCTTCGCGAGCACTACGAGTTGCGCTGGCTGCTCGAGCCCGCTGCCCTGCTCGAAGCGGCTCCTTTGGTCACGAAGGATGAGATCAAGGCGAAACTCGCCCGGCTAGAGGCGGCGCAAGCCAGCGCGCCTTCGCCGCACGAGCTCGAGCAACTCGAATCCGACCTGCACGTGGATGTGGTCCTGCGGTGCCGCAACCGCCTGGTCCGGGAAACGATCCGGCGCAGCCAGCTGCCGATCCTGGCCACGCACGCGACCTTCGATCGCCGGCAGTTCCCCGACGAGATCGCCACGATGCTGTCGGAGCATCATGCCGTCCTGCGCCATCTCGGGCATGGGCGCGCCGAAGACGCCGCCGTCGCGCTGAAGGAGCATCTGCGACGTTCGCTCGAGCCGAACATCGAGCTGATGCAGCACCTCGGCCCGCTGCCCGCCGACCGGCGGCCATCCTACCTGATGCCCTCCGAAGCAGCGCAGAAGATTTGGCCGACAAAAGGGTGAAGGCGCTCGCCGGCCGTCGCCCCCGGCTCGCATCTACAAGACGACGGCACCGATCAACGCAGGAAAACCCAGCAAAGCCAAGCGACCACGACGACGCAGACCGCGATGCAGAGCAGGGGAAAGGCGCTTCTGCGCACGCGCTCCTCAGCGGGCGGTTGGTCTTCCTCGAGGTCGAATTCACCAGGCATTTCAGGTGCTTTACCAAGGGATGGGCCCAACCTTTCGTGTTGGCCGCGTCCCCGCTCGCCTTGCGATCTTAGCAGAAGACCGCCAGCCGCCTAGCTACATGGACTACGCTTCCGGTTGGACGTCGGCGGGCGCTTCGCCGATATGGAGCACCCGCTGCGCCGCAGCAGCGAGCGCGGGCGTGGCGTCTGCGCCGGCGATCTGGACCGTCGGGAAGGCGAACTTGATGCCGTTGGCATCGAAAGCCTTCTTGATCATGGCGTAGGCTTTGCGGCGGATCGTCGTCTGTTCGCCCGGCTTGGTCATGATCTTCAGGCGGATATTGACGGCGAAGTCGCCGAACTCGTTGACCCCCTGCATCTTCAGCGGCTCCAGGATCTTCGAGCCGAATTCCGGGTCTTTCGCGAGATCCTGGCCAATCTGCTTGATGAGCTTCCGCGCGAGCTCGATGTCGCTGTCGTAGGTGATGCCGATGTTGAACTTGTCGATCGCCCAGTCGCGGCTCATGTTCTGGACGGCGCCGAGCTCGCCGAAGGGCACGGTGTTCAGCGCCCCCCGCGGGTCGCGGAGCTTGATGGAGCGGATGCTGAACGACTCCACCGTGCCCTGATGGCTGCCGCTGACGATGAATTCGCCAACGCGGAAGGCGTCGTCGAGCAGATAGAACATCCCGCTGATCACGTCTTTGACGAGCGTCTGCGCGCCGAAGCCGATGGCGACGCCGACGACGCCCGCTCCCGCGATGAGCGGCCCGATCGCCACGCCAAGCGAGGCGAGCACCATGAGGGCGGTCATCACGAGGAGCACCACGAACATGACGTTGCGCAGGATCGGCAGCAACGTGAGCAGGCGGTGACGACGACGACGCACTTCCTCCGGCACCGTCTCGTCCATGCTCGATGCGCTCAGCTTCGCGTCGATCAAAGCCTTGGAAAGCTGCCAGCCGAAGTCGGCGACGAGAACGATGACGACGCTGATCAGGGCACCGCGCACGAGCCGGCCGAGAGCGTCGCTGCGGTCGGAGGTCAGCGCGAGGAGATCGACTTGCCAGGCGCGGGCCAAGAGGAGGACGGCCGCGGCGACGAGCAGCGCGCGTATGCCGCGCTCGACGCAAACCGCGGCGACCCCCGGCAGCTCGCTCGCCGAGCCTGGCGGCGTCAGCACGTGATTGACGATGCGCTGGACGAGCCCGGTGACCGCCGGCAGACCGACGACGACCACCAGGAACCAGAACAGCGGCATGGCGCTGGCGACCCACAGCACCCAAAGGATGACCAGATAGAGCGAGAGCAGAGCCTTCCGCGCGCCGGGCTCAAGCCGGCGCTTGCCCATCGCGGCCTCTTCCGAAATCGCCGACTCGGGGCGCCGCCATATGAGCTCAAGCCCGAGCGCGAGCAGGCCGAGCCCGAGCAGATAGGCGGCAAGCTCCCGGGATGGCAGGTTGAACTCGAGGATGTCGAGCAGCTGGACGGTGCCGAGACCGAAGGCGAACCAGGCCGCCAGCACGCCGACTCGGCTGTACCAGAACGCAGCCGCTCCCGTGGGGATCGGCACCATGCGGACGCGCTCATTGCCGGGCGACAGCAGCAGCCCGGCAATGGCGATCGCAATGCGGAAGCCGAGGAAGGCGAGCAAATAGTCGAGCACCACCTCTTTCAGAAGCAGCGGCCAACGAAGCATGAGGAAGGCCGCTACGCTGCCGGCAGCAAAAGCGAGAACATTGCCGAGTGCCAAAGTCAGCCGTACCGCGACCGCTCGCAGCCGATCGCGAACAGTGTCGAGCGGGCGCGCCGCGCTTCTCTCTCTCAGCCCTTGCGTCGCCCGGCGGAATAGCCACTCGGCCACGAAGCCGAGCGCGATGAAGACGGCGAGCAGGAGGACGATCTCGATGATGCCGCGCTCCCCGAAATCCGAGCGGAGGATGCTGCCGGCGCGCTGCAATTCCACCGGCAACTGGGTAACGTTGGCGACGAGGCCGCTGAGGTGATCCCCGACCGCGCTGATCCGAGCGGTGATCACCCTCGACAGCCGCGACTCTACGTTTGGCGCGGGGGCCGGCGTGGTTTGCCTATCCTGCAGCCAGGCCTTGACCGCAGGATCGTCGAGCAGCTTGACGAGTTCGCGCACCTGTTCTGGAGGAGGGGCTGCTGCGTCGGCGGCTTGCGCGCCGGCCTGGTGCGCTCCGATCAGGAAGATCGCCATGACGACGATCCACGCGTACAAGAGCCGCGTTATGGCCGAACACGCACCGAGCGGGAGTGCTTTCACCGCATTCTCCTTTGGCCAGCGTAGGTAATCCCGCAGAACCTAACGACCCCTTATGATCAAACCCAGCTTGCCGCGGAGTTTACTTCATTGCGCTTCTGTCGACTCGGGCTTTTTGGCGACATACTGCTCGCGTTTGTCGTACGGTACCTGTACGGCGGCATTCCCCGTCTTGACTGAGAGCCTGTCCTGGTAATGCGCCATCTTGTGATCGCTTACGTCAGCAAATGAGGTTGAACGCCAGAACTCGCCAACGGTGATGCGAGTGGCGTCGTGGCTCTGAAGAAAAACGAAATGCGGACCTTCCAGGAGAATAACTTCCGGACCGACATGCTCGTAGCGTCCGTGGACCGGATCCGGCGACAAAGGCGGGGGCAGCATTGGAACTAGATCGTTCTCGTCGACCACTCTCGTGATCGGAAGGAAGCCTAGGCGCGCAACGCCGGCCCCCGTCGTGAACTTCGGTTGGCCGAAGGTCACCACGCGTTCGACGTCGTATCCATCCTCGTAGAGATAGATCGCCAGGATCGCGGCAATCGCGCCCCCCAGTGAATGGCCGGTCAGGTAGGTCTTGTAGCCAAGCTTCAGATGCGGTTTCACATCGCTGTAGACCGCTTGCGTCACCGCGTCGAAGCCGCCGTGCACCGGGATGTCCAGCTTCCTGTCTTCCCTGATGCGTATGCTCGCATCCTCGTGGAAGTTCTTCTTATCGACCGTGCCCCTCACGGCGATGTACTGTGTCTTCGCTTTGTCATCCTGCTCCAAGAAGTACTGGACGTCGGTGCCGTCGGGTGAGCCGACCCGCACGGTCGCAGGGTATTTCAGCCGGATCTCCGCCTCTGCTGCGTAGGCGGTTCGTGCTCTGTCCGAGTAGGCATAAAGCTCGTTGAAGTCGACGTTTGCAGGCGTCAATACCGACTCAAGCTGCTTGATCTCCGCGGATGGAACTCCAGCGCAAGCTGCGAGGGTCAGCAGAAGCAGAGCGGCAGCGATCCTTAGCGGCCCGACGCGCTTGGCCACTGCATTGATGCCCAAGGATGAGATCATTCGGGATTGCTCCCGAGCAGACGAATGTAGAATTGGCCCCCTCCCTCCCCACTGAGGATGGCGTGCGGCTGCCCGAGCTTGCGCTGCCCCTCGTCAAACACCCCGATGTGGAATGTGCGGGTGGACACATATCGCGGGCCATGAGGCGCGACTTGCCATTTCGTGACAGCGTGCGCGATTCCGGCGATACTGCGCTTCGAATACAAGTCACTCATCCCAACGCAACCCAACCGTACGCTCGGCAATCCAGGTGACCCCGTTTCGAAATGCGCCTCAGGTGGACGGCCCGGCGAAGCAAGAAAGTTGATCTTGCTCCCGCTTCCTTGCCCGCTTTTTAGCCGGCTGTCGATTCCCCAAAGGTTCGTACCGTGCGGACCAACGTAACCACCCCTTCGTGCGCCTAGAGGAAGCATCGGTGCCAGGCGATCCGTACCTCCATCACGTATCGACGCTGATACACGTTCCGGCACACTTGATCGAACACGGTATCGATCCAGGCCCGGTGTTTCGCGGCCACGGGATTTCGCTGAGCAAGATGATGAGCCCGGATGGCTGGCTGACCCGCGAAAGCTGCCTGGGCGTCGCAAATGAGGCCGTCCGGCTTTCCGGGGATCGGTTCATTGGAGTGCGGCAGGCGCAGAAATATGAGCTGGAGCACCTTGGCGCGTGGGGCGAGACCGTTCTGAACGCGCCGGACCTGCGGCGGGCGATCGACTTCGCCGGCGGGAGCGTCGCACTGCTTGAAACGGGAACACGTTTGGATCTTAGGTGCCTCGGCCGGAGGGCACAGTTGCGATTTGAGTTCGAGGGCCGCCTGGGCGGCGATCCGCGACAGCACATCGAGGCCTCGCTTCTCGTTCTCCGGAAGCTCCTGCTGCTGGCGGGAGAGCCAGACGCTGTGACATTCCACTCGGCGCGAGAGAGCAGCCGCGACGTCGCCCACCTCGCAGCGTTTTTCGGCGGAAGCGTGCAGCGCTCGGATGCCGGCGACTATCTCGAGTTCGACCGAGACCTGCTCGACTTGCGGCTCGCCGGAGGCGCCGACTCTCGAGCGGCTGGATATCTCGATACGGTCCGCGGTCTGGCAGCCCAGATCGGCGAAATGCTGCCCTATGCGAGACCGACGATCGAAAGTATCGCCCCGCGCCTCGGGATGAGCGTGCGGACGGTCCAGCGGCGCCTGCGCGAGCGCGGCTTCACCTTCGAAGGGTGCTCGACGAGCTCCGTCAGGCATCGGCGACATATCGGATAGGCGCTGGAACGAACAGTGTCACGGAAACCGCCTTCCTGCTCGGCTATTCGGATGTCGCCCACTTCACTCGGGCGTTTCGGCGGTGGACAGGCCTGTCCCCGACGGAGTTTGCGAGGGAGCGCCGCCGGGTCGGGTCTCCAAGTTCTGGCGCCACAGAGAATGGCGCGGAATGGCAAGCGGCGCGAAACGCTCTCAGATAGACGAGCGTCGCGGAGAGCGTTCCGAATGCCAGGTTTCACCGGCGGGTAACGCTCCACGCCAGCGCGAATTGATCGCGTGGACCCGACCCCTTAGCGGCTCGGCGTCCAACACACCGAAGGGCAACCACAACTAGGCGGTTAGACCTCGCAAATCGCATCGTTGTGAACTGAGGAAGGTCGAAAAAGCATGAACGTTTCGCGTCGCGCCGTATCACTTGGCGGCTTGAGCTTGTTGGCCGCCAGCTCGCTATCACCTGCAAATGCCCTGGACGGCCCAATGGCCGACCTGATTACCGGGCCTGAAGAGTTCTGGCTTGCGGTCGATGCCTACATTTATGGCTACTCGCTGGTCACCATGGAGATGACCCGACGGGTGATCACCAACGTGCCCGAGGTAGAGGGCACCAAGGGCCCGATGGGCCAGATCATCAAGTTGCGGGAGTATCCGAACGCGTCCTTCAGGGACGTCACCGCGCCCAATGCAGACACGCTCTATACGACTGCCTTCGTCGACGTCGGCGACGAGCCGTGGATCCTGTCGATCCCCGACATGGGGGACCGCTATTACCTGTTTCCGATGCTCGACGGCTGGACGAACGTGTTCCAGGTGCCGGGCAAGCGCACGACCGGCGGCGGAGCCCAGAGCTATGCGATAACCGGGCCTGGCTGGGAAGGCACGCTTCCGGACGGCGTCACGCGGTACAATTCGCCGACGAGCATCGTCTGGATTCTCGGCCGCATCTACTGCACGGGCACGCCGGAGGACTACAAGGCCGTGCACGAGGTGCAGGATCAGTGCAAGCTCGTGCCGCTCAGCGGTTACGGCAAGGATTGGCAGCCCCCGCGCGGCACGGTCGACCCGAGCATCGACATGAAGACGGCAGTCCGAGATCAGGTCAATCGCATGGATGCTGTCGAGTATTTCACGCTGCTGTGCGATCTCTTGAAACGCAATCCGCCGTCGGCGGCCGACGCACCCATGGTCGAGACGTTGGCGCGCATCGGAATCGCGCCCGGCCAGGATTTCGACAAGAGCAAGCTCGACGCTTCATTCGCCAAGCGCATTCCCGAGGTCGCCTTCGATCGCATCATGCTGCATTTCAAGTTCAGCGATGGCGATATCAAAGACACCAACGGCTGGGGCTACACGACCAAGACCGGGCTCTACGGAACCGAATACCTGCAGCGGGCTCTCGTCACGGCTATCGGGCTCGGCGCCAATCGCCCGCAGGATGCGATCTACCCGACGTCGCTGAAGTCCGGCGACGGACTACTCGCCCGAGCCTACGACGGGTCGCACAAATACGTTCTGACCTTTGCCAAGGGCCTCACGCCGCCGGTTCAGGGGTTCTGGTCGATAACGATGTACGACGACAAGTATTTCTTCGTCGACAACCCGATCAATCGCTATTCGATCAGTGCCAGACAGGAGCTCAAGCCCAATCCGGACGGGTCGATCGACATCCACATCCAGAATGAGTCGCCGGGAGCGGACAAAGAGTCGAACTGGCTGCCGGCTCCGAAGGGCAAGTTCATCTTGATGATGAGGCTCTACTGGCCCGACGAGAACGCACCCTCTATCCTCGACGGATCATGGGTCATCCCGCCGGTGAAGAAGGCGAGCTAGCAGGGCATTGATCGGAAGGTGAGCCGGATGCTGGCGTGCGGACCCTAGGCGGTCCGCATGCCATGTCGTCCGTAACGCAATTTGGCGCTCCCTAGGGGATACGGACCCAAGCAACCCAAGACACTGATCTTAGTTAGCTTTCTTGCCCACCACGTAGCAGAAATGTAGCAGATTCGCGGTTACAGGAAAGAGAAATCCACGAGCGAACGTTGCATCTGAGCCCCTAGCTATGTCCGATTGAACACAAAGGCTCGTGTGGCGCGTGGCAAAGTCAGAGCTGCCTCCTTGCCTCGATGAAATTGGCGTCTTAAGGATGCGCACGTTCGGCCTTGACTGAGCCTGATGGCCGTCGCGACTGACGGCACGTTGGTTGGTATATTCGCCACGGGTTTCGGACGTAGTTGCTAAGGTGGCCGCACCGTGTCATTGCTCGACGAGCTCATTATCTAGCGATAATCGGTAACAACCCCGAGTATACTGATGCCATCCCCCTGGATGATCCTTAGCCACGCCGTAGAGGTTGCGTGCGAATTTTCCGGGGACAACGCTACGGTACAATTCCTGGAACTCCTTCGCCATGGTGATATCCAGGCCCGGGCTGAATTTGTTAGGGAATATGGCCTCATCTCCTTCAAATGGCCCGTTGGAGACCCAGCTAGCACGGGCCTTTCTGTGGCGGCCGGCGTCTCCCACAACGCAGCTTGCTTGAGAGACCATTGCCAACTATTTGGCTCATCACTGAGCATTGGCTCGCACTGGTTATCTTTTGGCGAATATCATGGCGTGGTAATCCGAAGCAGAGATCACATAACCTTTGGAGACCGGGGAGATTCATACACGCCTCGCTGCCGCGAAATTCTCTATCCGCCTTTTTGGCAGTCGGCTTATGTTAATTTCGATGACAGCATTGCGGTTTCGGAGGAGATCCCAAACCTGCGAAGACAAGAAGCGGAGGGAATCACAGTCAGCCGTGAAGATGTGGAACGGCTTTGGTCATCTCGCTCGAACGAATCTGGCCAGGCAGTGCCGACACAACGGAAGACTTCGAAGCGAAAGGCCGGGCGCAAGCCAGGCTCTGTGTGGGAGGATGCTCTAATAGCGGCAGCAAGGATCATCCACGACAAAGGGCTACCGCCATCACAAAATCAGCTGGTGTCCGAAGTGCTTGAATGGTTTCAGAACAAGCCGCCAGGCTGGTTTTTAGAAAGGGCGCCGGATTGGCCGAGCTGGAGCGAGGTTGAAGCCGGGTCGCATCATACGAAGGGGCCAAGCGAGACCCAAACCAAGGAGCACATGGCGCCTCTATATCAGGCGATGCAAAAGAGGGTCGATTGGGAAGCCGCACTTATAGAGGCCGCGGCTTTTGCATTCGATAAATGGTTTGTCAAAGCCGACGACCTAATCGACCATGTCGCAGAATGGTTTGGCAAAGACGCGCCACCCAAGCAAGTGATTGCACGGCGTATTGGCCCACTCTATGAGGCAATGCATGCCAGTTCTGAGGCGCATACAGAAACGCGCTCCGCGCCGCGCCGCAGCGAATTTAGGTAGCTGAGCCCTGCGACTGCCTGCGGGGAGAGCCCACCAGAAACCTCACTGATCCGAACTTCGCCGTGAAGCTGAAGGACATCGTCGGCCTTTACGTCGACCCGCCCGCCCATGCGGTCGTGCTGTCGGTCGACGAGAAGAGCCATGTGTGGATGGCCCCCGGCTCGCAAGAGGAAAGTGGCCGTTGTAGGCGGATTGCTTGCGGTCATGTGTCCGGCCTGTTGCTGCGGCCTGCATGGCCGCTGGCCCCTATGGGTGTCCGCGGTCGGAGCCTTATCAGATCCTCGGGCTCCAGACCCTTCTCTTCTCCAGGCTTGTCCGACCCGTCGTTGCAACCGGCTACTCCATCACTCTCCCATGCAAGCTTTCTTGTGCGGACGGCGTCAGACGCTGGCGATCTGCCGGTAGGGTTCTGGAGTGCCCCCCGTTTCACCGGACACGCCGGCTATTGGGCCTGAGCTCGGATGAACTCCCTTGGGGAGCGCATCTTGAGCGCTGAGTGAGGATGGATCTCGTTGTAGTCGTTGATCCATCCGGCGATCTGCCGGAGAGCCGTTGCGGCGTCCGGCAAGGGGTTCACGCGAGCATAGTCGCGCTTGAAGGTTTTGACGAACGCCTCCGACATGCCGTTCGATTCCGGGCTCTTCACCGGCGTGAAGCACGGCACCAGGTTCAGCGCGGCAGCGAAGTCCCTTGTCCCTTTGGCGGTGTAGGGGCTGCCGTTATCGGAGAGATGCTCTATCGAGTGCGGAGCCCGCACCGTGCCGAAGCGCTTCTCCACCGCCTCCAGCATCATGTCGCGCACGTCGGAGCCGCTGATGCCGGCGCCGCAGACGGCCGTCCAGGCGATGATCTCACGGTCGAAGGCATCGATGATGAAGGCGAGGCGGATGACGTCGCCGTTCCAGCAGGTGAACTCCAGGCCATCGGAGCACCAGCGCAGGTTCGAGCACATGACCATGACCTTGCCGTCGTGGATGCGCCCCTCACGCCGGCCCGTGTGGCGCTCGAGCAGCAGGGCGTGGCGCTGCATGATCCGGTGAACGCGCTTGCGGTTGACCGGCACGTGCCCGGTCTTCGCCAGCTGCCGGTTCACCAGCGCGGTGATGCGGCGATAGCCATAGGTCGGCCGCTCGTCGACGAAGCTGCGGATGATCGGGAGCAACACCGCATCCTCGGCCTTGAGATAAGGGCCACGTGGCGGCCTCACGCCCCTCGTCCGTTCAGCAAGGTTGGAGCGCGAGACGCCGAGCGCTTCGGCAATCCGCTTCATTGGGAACCGCTCCTCGGCAGCGACAGCGGCCGCAAGGTCTGTTTTTTTGCCTGTGCCTTGGCCAGCGCCTCACGCAGGATCTCGTTCTCCATGGTCTTTCGACCAAGCAGCCGCTCCAGCTCGCGCACCCGCTCCTCGAGCTTACGCACCTCCGAATTGCCCACGACCGGCTCGTCCGATCCCACTGCCGTCACGCCTCCCTCGCTCATCAGGCGCCGCCAGCGATAGAGAAGGTTCGGCGCCACGCCGCGGCGCCGGGCGACCGACGACACCGTCTCACCAGGCTCGAAGCTCTCCTCGATGATCCGCAGCTTCTCTTCCGTCGACCAATGCCGCCCACGCGCCCTCCCCGTGATCGGCTCGATCCGCTGATAGTCCTCCGACATAAGCCTATGCTCACGGATATCCCTGAGCCTTCCTGCTTACGCCAGGCGTCCGGTCGAAACGGGGGGCAGTTCAGGTTCTGCCTTCGCCATCACGGCCCAGGCGATACAGGCCATTTTGTTGGCGAGCGCCACCGCGACCTTTAGCCGGGCGCAGCGAGCCAGAAGGCTCTGGATCCACGGATTCGCCCGCGCCGCCTTCGAGCGCAACAACACGGTCTGCGCCCCGATGATGAGCAGGCGCCGAATGTATTGATCGCCCTTGCGGCTGATTCGTCCAAGGCGCTGCTTTCCCCCGGTCGACCGCTGCGTCGGTGTCAGTCCGAGCCAAGCCGCAAACTCGCGTCCGCTGCGAAAAACCGATGGGTCCGCGACGGTAGCGGCAATTGCCGTCGCGATGAGAGGACCGATGCCCGGAATCGTCGCCAGGCGTTGGCTCACGGCACTCGTCTTGTGACAGGCAGCGATGCGCGCCTCGAGCAAGGCGATTCGCTGCTCGAGCGCACCAAGCTGTTCGGCGAAAAGCTCGATGACGACGCGAACGTCCTCCGGAATCCCGACATCCTCGCGCATATCGTCGAGAAGGCGCGCCACGTTCGGGACACCTTGCGCTCAGCTGCCCATGAAGAAGGGCCGCGCCGGCACCATGACGCACGACTACAAGCGCCACGGCACCGCCACGCTGTTCGCCGCCTTGAACGTGCTCGACGGCACGCTCTTCGGCCGCAACATGCAGCGTCACCGCCATCAGGAGTTCATCCGCTTCCTCAACGCCGTCGAGGCTCAGGTGCCGGTCGGCAAGGTCGTCCACGCCATCGTCGACAACTACGCCACCCACAAGCATCCGAAGGTGCGCAAATGGCTCGCCAACCATCCTCGCTGGACGTTCCATTTCACGCCCACCTCCGCCCCCTGGCTCAATGCCGTCGAAGGCTTCTTCGCCAAGCTTACAAAGCGACGCCTAAAGCGCGGCTTCCGCTCCGTCGTCGAACTGCAAGCCGCCATCAACCGCTTCATCGCCGACGCGAACTCTCATCCCAAGCCCTTCATCTGGACCGCTGATCCCGCCCGCGTCCTCGCCGCCGTCAAACGAGGGAAGCAAACGTTAGAGTCGATCCACTAGGACAATTCCGCCTATTCCCGACCATTGCCGGCTGACTTCAAGGGCCCATTGGCTAGAACTCGCTTCCTTAAGACGTGGCGCGGCTTCCGGAATTCCGCACAAGGGGACTTACTTCCCGAATCCGGGAATAGCGTCTTCCAAAACCCCGGATGCGACAAGGGACAGCGTGAGCACTTCGGTTAGGCGGCAAGAGTTTTTGCGACGGGTCGACGAACCCCGAAGTCTCGAAGATCTTATCGCCGCCGCGGCCGGTTGGAACGCCGGCAGGCCGCTCTTTGCTTCTCGAGCCGAGAAGCGGCGCGCCCTCAACGCCGGCTACCCGCTCTACCTCCGCCTGTCCGCCGACAGCGGCGCCGCGGTCGAGGCATTGCTGTCGCACGATCGGTTCCCGAGCCGGCAGCGCTTGCCGTCAAGGAGCAACCTCGCGCTCATAGTCGTGCTTTTGGTTGCAAAGCCAGAAGACAAAGCCGAGCGGCGTATCTGTTCGGATTACGCGGCACTCTACGACTACGCACTGGCACACGAAGTCTACCCAGCCGACTTCCTCGATCGGATGGCGAAGGTCACTCTCGAGGAGGCGAGTCGCTACGTGCGGAGCGTGAAAGCAGCGCAGAAGCCTGCGTCGACCGATCCAGCCGACCTCCCCCTGGCGCTCCATGCCGACGGCGACAAAGACGCCCGACAAAAGGCCCCTCTTCAGCAGGACGAAAAGAAGGGGCGGATCGAGATAGTGGTCCAGTCAGCGGACGGATCAACGACGACCGCGAAGCGTGATTTATCAGCAGGGACTTCTGCGAAGCTGCGCGCCGTCTTGGAGGAGATCCCGCCCGAGTGCGACGCTCATGCGGTCCTGACCCGACTGTCGATCGCATTGAATTTCCTCAAGGTCCTCGATGCCGGCCCGCCTGCCCACGTGCTTCCGGACGACGCCCGACGGAGTGATCGCGTCCGTGCCGCCCCCGCAGGAAGGACGCTGCGGGTCGAGCTTCCCTCACTAAGTCCCGACGTCGTTCGCACCCGATGGGCACCGGGGGGACGCAGGATCTCCCTCTCCCTAAAAGCCTCGACCAAGGAATGAGGCACCCGTGGCTAAACAACCGAAACACATCAGTCGCGCGGCTACGGGCGTCGACGAGAAAGACCGGTTCGTGATCGGGGCCGACCTCCAGAAGAAAGGTGAACGCCTCCGGCCCGGCGCCGATTCCACCCGCACACGACCTTCGGCGACTGGCACCCCCCCGGGACGACAAACGCGGCCGCGCCCTCGGTTCGTTCGAGACGCTGCAGGATGCCAGGGAGGAGTGCCGGCGGCGTATCCGGACGCTGTCAAAGCAAGGCAAGCGGAGCAAAAAGCTGGCTCGGAAGCTGAAAGGCTACTCGGCTGAAGACTCATTCAGTTATCGACGGCCTGAAAATCGGCGCAAGACAAGCATTCTTTTGACCGACGGCGACTTGTCGACGGCCCAGAAAATGAACCTAAGAAAAAATGGGAATACCGAAATGAGAAAGTCAACAAGCACCACCTCGAAGTTCCGCCTGAAGAAGCCGGGAAACGGCTCGCCGAGACGGTTTAGACTCCATACGCGGAGCCGATCGCGGTCTCTTACAGATTCCGTGAGGTCGGCGCGAGATAGACTATGCCGCCTGAATTCAACGGCGCGCGCATCCCGGGATGCTGAGGAGAGATATCGCTACCTGGGAACTCTCTACAGGACAGCGCTTAAGATGGCGGCGAGCGCCAGCGCGACCAAGGTTCGTCGAATCCTGGATCCCGATGCTCGCACCGCTGGCACCGATATAGGATGGTTCGTTGACACGCTGCTTCGGCTTACGTCTCAAGACGACCGACGCTTGCGCTCAAAGTATTCATCCGCTCTGAAGTACGCTGCCGCCCATCACGTCCCAAAAGACGAGGCCGAGGGCTTCATCAAGCGCAAGGGTGGCCTCAACGAATGCGCAAGGCTCCTCCGGGTTCGCCGCAGAAAGGACCTTCTGTAGCATGCGCCTGGGAAGTGCCGGCCCGAGTGTCGCCCACGGCCTCGCCCGGATGTCGCCCACGGCGTCGCCCGGGATGTCGCCCCGACGATGTCGCCCGGAAGTGCTAACCGGAAGATGTCGCCCAGAAAGCGTCGCCCGGGAGATGTCACCCGGAATGTCGCCCCGGAAGGTGTCGCCCCGAATGTCGCCCCGGAAGGTGTCGCCCCGAATGTCGCCCCGAAGCGCCGACGGCGTCGCCTCCGAATGTCGCCCCTGGGAGGGTGTCATCCGGAGGTGTCGCCCCGGACGTCGCCTACCAGTGTCCCGCCGCCGAGCTTGTACATACGGTAGTGTACCATAGTAAATACGGTAGTGTGCCACACGGTAGTAACTGCACACACGCTACTGCACTCTAAAAGCCTTAGATCCATACGTCAGTAAATATAGTCGATACGCTGCATACAACCGCTTACAACGTCACTTGATCGACAGGCGCGCGTGGCTGGAAGAGCAGATAATGACAGGAGTATCATCGTGTCACTGCAAAAATATCTGAATCGCTTTCAGCGCCGCGAGCGCCGACAGGGGCGACATTTGGCGAAGGCCCTCCGGGGGCGATATCAGAAGACATTTCGTCGCCCGCGCAAGGAGCTTCGCCGGCTTGGACTGGATGCCAAGGCTTCGCTCAACGCCCACAACCCCCATTCCCGCATCGCCCTATTCGCTGGTGTCGCTAAAGGCCTCTGCAAGCATCTGAACATCAGACCGCCCTATTGGACTCCTCCGGCCACGATGTACTTTCTGACCATCATCGACCGGCGACAGGTCCAATTTCCCGACCACGACGACCCGCGGGGGCGAAAGGCGCGCACCCTCGTTGAAATCCGGGAGACCTATCGGCAGATGATGCGCGGACTCCTTTCCAGCACATTGGGATCCTAAGCTTAGAATTCCACGTGGACAAGTTGTCG
>JADMIO011260397.1_pt1 | contig 17645 bp, 16 predicted proteins | sample 8958161 | NCBI WGS metagenome assembly JADMIO01 (sample SAMN16585339, study PRJNA669376) | soil metagenome | isolation source: Crop rotation soil | place: USA: Cullars Rotation, Alabama | collected 2011
GCGACAACTTGTCCACGTGGAATTCTAAGCTTAGGATCCCAATGTGCTGGAAAGGCCCCAGGTAGAGGTTCACCTGCTCGCGGTCCATCGTGATCAGCTTCTCGCGCGCGTCCTTCTGGCGCTCGACCTTCGGCAGCTCGGGCAGCTCGACCTTCGGGCCCTGCCAGCCGCCGAAGGCCTTCTCGACCTCTTTCTTGAGCGCGTCGAGCTCGAAGTCGCCCACGATCGCGAGCAGCGTGTTCGCCGGCGTGTAGAACTTCGCGTGGTGCGCCTTCATGTCCGCGGCGGTGATCGCCTGGACCGTCTTCGCGTAGCCCTCGGCCGGGTGATGGTACGGGTGCTTGCCGTAGATCAGCTCGCGGAGCTGCTTCGCGCCCACCTTGGTCGGCTCGTCCTCCTCGCCCGCGATCTCGGCCAGGATGCGCTTGCGCTGCAGCTCGATGCGCTCCTCCGGGAACGTGGGGTGCGCCAGGCAGTCCGCCGCGAGGTCCAGGAGCAGGGGGAGGTCCTTGGCCAGCACCTTCCCGGAGCAGCCGTTTTCGTCGGTGCTCAAACTACCGCCGACGGACTCGATGGCCTGCGCGATCTCGAGGTGCGAGCGCCGGGCGGTGCCCTCCTCGAGCATCTGCCCGGTGAAGCTCGCGAGCCCCGCCTTGTCCTCGGGGTCGAAGCGCTGGTCGGACTCGACGAACGCGTGCATCGCGACCAGCGGCAACATCCGCCGCTGCAGCGCGAGCACCCGCAGCCCGTTCGCGAGCGTGAAGCGCGTGACGTCGAGCTTCCCCGAGGGCTCGGCGCCCGCTCCGGGATCCTGGGGTCGCGCGCGGTGCGACTCCTCTCGTTCCGCGGTCGCGCCACCGGTCCCCTCCCCCGCCTTGTCCCGGGACGGACCCGCGCCGTGCGGCTTGTAGTGCGGCGCTTCGGGCGGCGCGGCGGACGCGTCGCCTTCCGCGTGCGAGGCCTTCTCGGCGGCGGTGCCTTCCAGCGACCAGCCGATGGTGCGGTTCTTCGCGACGAACGTCTGCTCGCACTGCTTCTGGATCTGCTCCGCCGTGACCGCCGCCGCCGCGTCCAGGTAGCCGTTCAGCTTGGCGATGTCGGCCTCGACGTCCCACTGCCCGATCTTCGACGCGAGGTTCTCGGCGGTCTCCTTCTCGAACACGAAGTCGGCCTGGACCTGGTTGCGCGCGCGCTCGAGCTCCTCGGGCTTCACCGGCTCCTTGCGGATGCGCTCGAGCTCCTCGAGCACGACCGCCTCGGCCTTCGCGGGGTCCGACCCCGGCAGGAGCTCGAGGTAGACCTGGAACAGGTTGAAGTCCTGGCGCCCCTCGTTGTCGACCGACACCGAGCTCGCGAGCTTCTCCTTCTCGACCAGGCGCTGGTAGAGCCGCGAGACCTTGCCCTTGCCCAGCACGGCCTCGGCCATGTCGAGCACGACCGACTCCTTCGAGGCGCGGTTCGGCGCGCGGAAGCTGACCACGCCGCGCGAGAGCTGCGCGCCCTCGCGGAACACCAGCCGCCGCTCGCACTCCTGCGCCGGCTCGCTGCGCCGCAACGGGGGAGGCAAGGGCTGGGCCGGCATCTTCCCGAACAGGTCCTCGACGCGCTGGCGGACCTCCCCCGCCTTCACGTCGCCCACGATCACGAGCGTCGCGTTGTTGGGGACGTAGTAGGTCTTGTAGAAGTCGACGAACGCCTGGCGCGGCTCGACCTCGAGGTCCTCGAGCCAGCCGATGACCGGGTGGTGGTACGGATGGGTCTGGAACGTGGCGGAGTCGACGTCCTCGACCAGCTTCCCGAAGGGCGCGTCGCGATTCTTCTGGCGCTCCTCCATCACGACCTGGCGCTCGGAGTCGACCTCCTTCGCGTCGAACAGGCAGTGCGACATCCGGTTCGACTCGATGTCGAGCGCGTTCATCCAGCGGTCCGACGCGAAGTTGAAGTAGTAGTCGGTGAAGTCGTAGGACGTCGAGGCGTTGTTCGAGCCGCCCAGCCGCTGGGTGATCTTGTCGATCTCGCCCTTCTTGAGCGTGTCGGTGCCCTTGAACATCATGTGCTCGAGGAAGTGCGCCAGGCCGGTCTCCGCGGGCTTCTCGTACGCGGAGCCGACGTGGTACCAGATCTGGCACGACACGACCGGGACGCCGGGGCGCTCGAGCACGAGCAGGCGCATGCCGTTCCCCAGCTTGAACTCCTGGATCGGCAGCGGGGCCGCGCCCAGCGCCGTCGCGCAAATGAGCGCGATCATGGTCGAAAAGATCAAACGCAGCATGGCTTGAGTGTGTAGTCTTGGGGTGGAGGGTGGGCCCACACTAGCATGGGGGAATCCGGGTTGTCATGAGGAGAGGGCCCTACTATACTTTATACGATGATCGCACGCCTGCGCCGAAGAGGGTTCAGCTTCGTCGAGATCGCGATCGCGGTCTTGATCCTCGCGCTCGGCATCCTGCCGATGATCGGCGTGTTCATCGCGAACTCCGAGGAGACGCGGGCCAACAAGAACCGCTCCTTCGCCGCCACGCTCGCCGCGTCCGTCCTGGAGCGGTATCGCAAGTTCCGCCCGTCGGCGCTGGACGGCAAGTTCGGCAAGACCGCGATCACGCCGGAGGTCATCGAGGGCTGGGAGAAGTCCAAGCAGCTTCCCGAGACCTCGAAGGAGCTCGCCGGCGACCCTCTGCTCACGCCCCCGCCCGCCGAGCTCAAGGACGAGATGCAGAAGGACTTCTTCAAGCGGCTGGACAGCTTCCACCGCGTGGTCTCGTTCGAGATGGTCGGCAAGCGGATGGGCAAGCTCACGTGCGCGGTGGCGTGGGAAGAGAGCGCGGCGGGCCACGGCAAACGGGTGATCACCTACACGCTCGCGACGCTGCTGACCGACCCGATCTTCCCCACCGGGCGGGATGAGCCTGCAGGAAATTAGCACGATCGTTAATTCGACAGGAGTCACGAAAATGAACCGTGCGATGAGATTGGCGATGTTCCTGGTGCCGTTCCTGGCCGGTTCGCTCTGCGCGGAGACCACGCAGTGGTGGAACGCGGCGTTCAACTCGCCCGCGATGAAGAACAAGGACGCGGCGACGACCTGGGTCGCGAACAACGGCGACACCATGACCAAGATCGTGCGCACGATGTACGGCATCCCGGCCGACAAGCAGAGCACGATCGACAAGGTCATCGACGCCGTCGTGAAGTACAACAACGCGCTCGCGGCGAACAAGGACCTCTACAACGCTGACAAGGTCACGCCGATCACCGACCGCAACAAGATCTTCGAGGGCAAGCAGTACTTCGTGCCCGACCCCAACGCGATCAACCGCATCATGAAGGGGGAGGATCCCGGCGTCGTGATGAACGAGTCGATGGCGAGCGCGCAGAACCAGGCACAGGCGAAGGGCGAGGCGTCGAGCACGCCGCTGCACGCGTTCGGGTCCATCGAGCCGGACGCCTCGGACGCCGACGCGACCCCGACGACGGTGCCTCCGGGGACGACCACCGCGCAGGGCGGCAACACGCCGGCCGCGCCGCCGCTGGGGACGCCGGGCTCCAACCCGGGCACGGAAGGCACCGGCACGCGCACCGACGGGTACACCCACATGCTGGGCGTGCGGTCCGAGAAGGGCTCCGTGCGCGCGGACGGCGCTCCGGACCGGCTGGAAGAGGCGCCCGCGACGAACTCCGGCGTGCTGAACCGCCGCGGCGGTATTTCGATGGGTTACGAATGGATCTGCGCGACCCCGATGACCGTCAAGGCGAACGGTGCGCTCAAGACCGCGTCGACCGCCGGTGTGAACGCCGGCGCGACCAACTAGAAGAGAGGGTCGCCGCTGCGGCGGACGTAGCCCGAAGTCCTGGTAGTACTACCCGGGAGGTTCGCGCGTGAAGTATTCCAGTCGCCGTCACGGGGTCGGTACGCTGCTCATCATCGTGCTGGTCGTGCTGGCCAGCTTCTTCATCATGGCGATGATGCAGTACTTCGCCAGCACGGTGACCAAGGGCAAGCGCATCCTCGCGCACATCGCGGTGACCGACTACGCGTGCGAGGCCGCGCTGGACGAAGCGGTGCTCTGGTTCAAGGGGCACGCGAACGACCCGCAGGACCAGGACGCGATGAAGCTCCACAAGGAGCTCGTGAAGACGGGCAACGGGAAGGCGGCGACCACCAAGAAGCCCGACGAGACCATCAAGCTGTTCAAGTCGCTGTACCGGGACTATCTCGCGATCAACGACGTGGACATCACGGTCTCCAACGTGTCGAAGATCGGGCACACCGGGAAGCTGGGCAAGAACCCGTTCTGCGAGACGCAGGGCATCGTGAACTTCGCGGTGACCGCGAAGTACGAGACGACGAAGAAGACGGCGGTGCGCTCGCTGGAGTTCCGCCAGGTGGTGTGCGCGCCGCCCCAGGACTTCGCGAACTTCCAGTTCGTCGCGACGGACTTCGGTTACCTGAAGCGCCGCGTCGCGAAGTACATCTACGACCAGTCCAAGCTGCAGAACGCGCTGGCGATGGTCGCGGCGAAGGTCTACTTCGGCTTCTCGATGCTCACGTACATCGTCGACCCGGGCAACCAGGCGGTCGGCGGCGGCCAGAACTTCATGGTCGGTTTGAACTTCATCAAACAGGTGAAGGCGGCCGCGCAGAAGATGAGCTCGAACGGGTGGAACGACCCGGCGGTCGCCGACAAGCTGAAGCGCGGGATGTGCCCCACCTGCAATCCGCCGCAGGACGACGGCCTGGACAAGTGGGCGAACACGTACAAGAACCCGAACTTCAACATCCAGTACGTGGACGCGATGGCGAACGCCGACACGTCGAACCTGACCAAGGTGCTCGACGAGATGAAGCAGTCGGACTTCGGCTTCAACCCGGGCCAGGGCGGCCAGCTGAGCGGCGGCGACGGCTATCCGCTGTCGGCGCCCGGGCCGGACGGGAAGCCGGTGGAGTCGACGGCCTCCGTGCTGGGCAACGGTTCCGGCTATGGCTTCAAGCCCGCGCAGAAGTGGGGCTTCCCCGGCGAGATGAAGGGGGAGATGTTCCAGAAGGCGAAGCTGGAGTTCCAGGGCGAGTCGGGCACGATGAGCCTGGAGCAGGTCGCGGCGAAGATGTCGCTCAGCCCGGACGGCCAGTTCTCCGAGAGCGGCGCGCTGGGCGTGGTCGTGCCGGCGCGCCCGTCGGACAAGGAGTTCAGCCTGCACGGGCTCGAGTTCTTCATCCATCCGCCGCCGTGCCTTCCCAGCGTGGACGACAAGACGTCCGACGCGCTGCAGGGCGACCAGGGCGTCGAGGGCATCGACGCGCAGTGCAAGATGACCGACGACGATTTGAAGAGGATGGATCAGTCGGGCGGCGACGGCAAGCTGATGGCGGAGCTGGCCGAGGGCGGCGGGAACTGGGGCGACAAGTTCAAGGACCTTCAAACGACGCCGGACGCGCCCGGCGGGAAGCTGGACAAGAAGGACTACCGCCTGCCGGGCCTGTCGCTGTGGCACCCCAAGTCGTACGAGGACTGGGCGTTCCGCATGCCGGTGAAGTTCTGGAAGCAGAACTTCAAGGACCACTACGACGCGTTCCACAGCTGGAAGGACAAGACGCTCGCGGCGGCCAAGTACTACAAGGAGACGATGGAGCAGTCCAACAAGAACCTGAAGGAGTTCATGATCCGGGACGGGAGCCAGTCCGGGATGAGCGGCCAGCAGATCGCGCAGCAGTCGGTGCCGGTGGAGAAGACCAAGCTCTACGAGCGCGCGAGCTACGTCTTCGACACGACCAAGGACTTCGACGAGGCGATGAAGGGGCTGTCGGACGCGAACGGCAACCCGGCCCAGCTCGTGATGAACGGGGTATACTACATCGGGCCCAAGGAAGAGGCGCCGGCGAACGGGCAGACGACGACCACGCCGCAGTCGACGACGGGGCAGAGCGGGACGAACGTCGGGCCGCTCGAGATCAAGCAGGCGGAGTACGTGGGCCAGGGCGAGATCGTGGCGACGGATGCGCTGGTGCTCAAGAAGGGCCTCGCGTGCAAGTCGAAGGACCGCGACGTGCCGATGGTGCTCTACAGCGCGTCGGAGAAGCCGTTCGACCTGCAGGCGACCGACCCGATCCAGGCGTCGATCATCGTGAACTCGATCCTGAAGTCGAGCGCGGCGGCGCACATCAACGGGGTGTTCGTGGTGAAGGACGCGGTGTGCGCGGCGGCGGCCAGCGAGTCGGGCGCGACCGATAATTCGGCGAAGCTCGAACTGGACCAGGTGCAGCACTACTACCGCTCGCTGCCCGACATCAAGATCAAGCACCCCGAGTACGACAAGAAGGACCCGGTCTTCTACAGCCAGATCACCTTCTCGCCTTACCGCACCTCTTCCGGCGGGGCACGGATGGCGCGCTAGATGTTTTCCTCACCCGCCCGTCGAGCGTTCACCGTGCTGGAGCTGTCGATCGCGATGGTGATCGGCATGCTGCTCATCACGGGCATCTGGACCCTCTATTCGAACGGGACCAAGCTGTTCCACAAGGTGGACGCGAACCTGGAAGCGGTGAACGCGGCGTCGATCGTCACGACGGTCATCACCGACGACCTGCGCAACCTGACCGTCACCGTCGAGGACCTGAAGACGGACTCGCAGAAGCACAACCTGCCCATCAAGCTGACCGAGAACGCGCAGGGCCTGAAGGACGCGAAGGTCACGCAGGCGGACTGGAAGCTCTCGGAGAAGGCGCTGACCCTGCAGATCACCGACCCGGATGGCGCGACCGCGACGCCGCCGCGGCGGGACCTGATCTCGGTGGAGCTGTCGCTCAAGCCGTTCAAGACCACGGCGGGCAAGTCGTTGTTCGTCCTTTCGCGAAAGAACAAGAAGACGGGGGAGGAGAAGGTCTATCACGAAGCGTTCGTGAAGGACGTCCTGCTCCAGTTCATCCGCACCAAGGAAGAGATCAAGCCGCAGGGCGAGCCGGCCCCGGGCGACGAGCAGCTGTTCTACGTGCGGCTGACGGTGATCGGCGCTTCGACGTCGCTGATGGAGACCGGGGGCACGACGCCGGACGCGCAGGGCGACTACTACAAGGTGCCGCTGATCGGGCTGTACGCGCTGGACTGCATCACCGAGCTGGTGACGGCCCGCGGCCTGGGCAAGTACTGGAAAAAGGTCGAAGTGAAGCCCGACAACGGGCAGACGAACTAGGCTGGAGGCTGGAGGCCGCAGCCTAGAGGGCCGCGGCTCGCTTCAGGAGCAGCGCTTTCTCGCGGGCGTTCTGCGTGAGCGCGGCGGCGCGCTCGAGCTCCTGGCGGGCCTCGGCGTGGCGGCCCAGCTTCGCGAGCAGGTCGGCGCGCACGCTGGGCAGGTGGTGGTACTGCGCGAGGGCGGGCTCGCCGACCAGCGCGTCCACGAGCTCCAGGCCGGCGGCGGGGCCGAACGCCATGCCCATCGCGACCGCGCGGTTCAATTCGACGATCGGCGAAGGATCGACGGATGCGAGCACGGAGTACAGCGCGGCGATCTTGACCCAGTCGGTGTCGGCGGCGGTGCGGGCGCGGGCGTGGCAGGCCGCGATGGCCGCCTGCAGCACGCGCGGGCCGCGGTCGACGCCGAGCACCTCGGCGCGCGCGAGCGCGGCGAGGCCGCGGCGGATCAACAGCTGGTCCCAGCGCCCGCGGTCCTGGTCCAGCAGCAGCACGGGCTCGCCGCCGGGGCCGGTGCGCGCGTGCACGCGCGAGGCCTGGATCTCCATCAGCGCGACCAGGCCGTGCACCTCGGGGTCGGCGGGCGCGAGCTCGGCGAGCATGCGGCCCAGCCGGAGCGCCTCGTCGCAGAGCGCGGGGCGCATCCAGTCGTCGCCCTGGGTCGCCGAGTAGCCCTCGTTGAACACGAGGTAGAGCACGTCCATCACCGACGAGAGGCGCTCGTCGCGGTCCTCGCCGTCGGGCGCCTCGAACTGCACGGCGTTGTCGGCGAGCGCCTTCTTCGCGCGCACGATGCGCTGCGCCACGGTGGGCGTGGGCACCAGGAAGCCGCGCGCGATCTCCTCGGTGGTGAGGCCGCCCAGCACCCGCAGAGTGAGCGCGATCTGCGCCTCACTCGCCAGCACGGGGTGGCAGCACATGAACATGAGCCGCAGCAGATCGTCCTGGTAGCCGTCGCTCACGTCCACCTCCCCCACCGGTTCCTGGAGCTGGTCGACCACCTTGTCGTGGATCTTCGCGCGGCGCAGGTGGTCGATGGCGCGCCGCTTCGCCGCGGTCATCAGCCACGCGCCCGGGTTGTCGGGCATGCCGTCGCGCGGCCAGGACTCGAGCGCGGAGAGGAACGTGTCCTGCGCGAGCTCCTCGGCGATGCCGACGTCGCGCACGATGCGGGTGAGGCGCGCGATCAGCTTGGCGGACTCGATCCGCCAGATGGCCTCGATCGCGCGCCCGGTGTCCATGCGCCTACTTCTTCAGGGGGAGGTAATCGGACTTCGCCGCTTCCTGCACGTCCGGCGCGTAGTCCTCGATGCCCATGATCTTTCGAACTTCGATGAAGTTACCGTCCGCCGCGGGGCAACGGCGCGCCCACTCGACGGCCTCTTCCTTGGACTTGCACTGGAGGATCCAGTAGCCGCCGACGACTTCCTTGGACTCGGAGAACGGGCCGTCCTTGAGCGAGGCCTTGCCGCCCTGGAAGCTCACGCGGGTCGCGCGCGACGGCGAGTCCAGCCCGGCCAGGTCGAGCACGACGCCGGCCTTCACCATCTCCTCGTTGAACTTCATCATCTTCTTGACCAGCTCGGGGTCGGGCTGGGCGCCCGCGATGTACTTGTCCAGCTCGCCCATCGGATACATCACCACGAGGAAACGCATATCGGCTTCTCCTTCACGTCGGACCTGAGCGTGTCTGCTCCGGCTTCCAACCGGGACGACGATCGGCCGGCGCGGCTTTCGACACGCTCGTGAAAAAAACTTCGCGGGTCAGGGGACCAGCGTCATGATCGCCATCCACTCGCGATGCGTCCGCTGGTGGCCGGTCTTCGGCGGCGGCCAGACGGCGTCGTCCTGGCGGACCTCGACGCGCTGCTCGACGATGCAGCCGGCGGCGGGGTCGAACAGCACCTCGCCCTTGCCCCAGTACTCGAGCAGCCGCTTGCCCTGCTCGACGCGCTCGGAGCCGGTCGCGGCGAGCGAGACCACGACGCAGTCGCGGCCGTGCGCCGTGCGCCAGCCGGTGATCCGCAGGTTCGTGCGCGTGGCCGGGACGTCGTCGTGCGCGGGCACCTCGACGGTCCAGGTGGTCGACGCGAGCGACGGCTGCCCCAGCACCGTGGGCCCGGCGGGGATGGCCTCGCGCGGGAGCACCAGCGCGAGCTGTTGCGGCGCGGGCTTGCCGTCCGCGCCCAGCGGCTGGCCGAGCGCGTCGACGTCGCCGTCGGGGACGGGGACCTTCTCGCCGGCGAGGACCTTGAACTCGCGGTGGATGGCGTCGCCCTTCGCCGTGGCCGCCATCCGCAACGTGACGTCGGTGGTCGCTTCCGTGACCGCGGGGTCGCCCTCCGCGCGAACGTCCGCCGTCGCGCGTTTGTAGGTGGTGTGATAGACCAGCGGCTCCGGCAACGGTTTGAACCGCAACGTGTACGGCCCCGGGCCGACCTCCGCGTGCGCCGCCGCCGCGAGGACCAGCAGCGCGAGCAGGCTGCGCGCGATCACCGCGAGCGCAGCGCGGCTTCGAGCGCCTCGTACGCCTGGAGCACGCGGCTCGAGTCGGCGCCGCGCTCGCCGTCGCTCTTGCTGCCGACCAGCTTGACCTGCGTGTCCTTCTTCACGCGCTTGAGCAGCTGCTCGAGCGGCGCCTTGTTCGTCCACGCGCCGGTCTCGACCCAGGACTTGAACGCGCGGAAGTTCTCGCCGGCGGCCGCGCTGCACGCGACTTCCTGGGGGAGGCTGCTCGCGATCGCGTTGAACAGGAACACGTACGACGCGGGCGGCGCCTTCGTCGCCGGGAGGTCCGCGCCGAGGCGGTCCAGCTCCGCGAGCCAGTCGGCGAACGTCGCGATCGGCGCGGTCGCGGCGTGCGGCGCGCCCGCCGGAACCCGCACGGTGAGCGCTTCCGCGAGGTCGCCGGTGAAGGCGCCGGACGCGTCGCGCTCGAGCGCGAGGGTGACGCCGTCGGCGAGCTTGAGCGCGGAGTAGTCGGAGACCTCCCCCGCCTCGACGAAGCCCTGCGGGTCGTGCGCGTAGAGCTTGTGGTCGGTGCCGATCGCGAGCGCGTCGGGGCGCAGCGCGGCGGCGGTGAGGTTCACGACGGGGACCTCGGAGCGCACGAGCGAGATCGAGCGCAGCAGATCGGTGACGAGCGACTCGTCTTCCTGGAGGTAGATCTGCATGTCGCGCCCGAGGAACAGGCGCCCCTTGAGCACGCGCGCCTGGCCGGGCAGGGCGGCCAGCAAGAACATCACGATCGCGATGCGGAGGTGAATTCTCACAGGGGCGGAAAGATACGAGACGGCGCTCGCCCCTGTCAACGAATCTAGGCGGCCTGGCTCACCTTCGGCTGGCGCTCGCGCTTGAAGATCACGCGCTCGTTCGTGGCGAACGCGGGGAAGGCGACCTCGGCCCACCAGTCCTGGCGGCAGTTGGGCAGGTTGACCTGGAGCTCCTCGAGCAGCGTGTACCAGCCGGGCATGTCCTCGTGCAGCTGGACGGAGCGCGAAGCCACGCCGTCCTCGCCGGTGAGGATCGAGAGACAGACCAGGTCCCGCTTGATCAGGTCCATCTTGTAGGCGCGGACCTCGAGGATCTCGGCCCACGTGACGCGCACGATGATGCCGTCGCGCATGTGCATGCCGAAGCCGCCCTTCTCGCGCCGCAGGGTCGCCTGCGGGAGGTCGTGTTCCAGGCCGGCTCGGCGGGTCAGCGATCGGACTTCGTGCATGATCTGCTCCTCGAGGATGTCACCCTCGGTTCCATTACAGACCTTCGGCACGCCGCCGCTTCCCCTTGAGTCCGGGCGTGCTATGCTCGTCGCGTGGCCACGCTCGCGGACATGACGATCCTCGCCGTCGACGACGAGGAGGTCATGCTGAAGATGTACCGGGACTACTTCGCGCAGAAGGGCGTGCGGCTCAAGACCGCGGCGACGCCCGATGCGACGCTGGCGATGGTCGCGGCGCAGCCGGTCGACATCGTCATCATGGACCTGAAGCTGGGCGAGAGCTCCGGCAAGGACCTCTTCAAGACGATCCGCGACCGGCAGCCGCAGGCGCGCTGGATCTTCGTGACGGCGTATGCGACCGACCAGCTGATCGAAGAGCTCTACGGCCAGGGCGTGTACGAAGTGATCCGCAAGCCGTGCACGATCCGGACCATCTTCGAGACCGTGGAGAAGGTCGCGCAGGCGTCGATCCAGGCTTGAACGCGCCCGGAGCCTGTGATACCGTAGCTAGCCTATGAGCTTCAAGCTGAAGGCCCTCATCGCGGACGACTCCCGCCTGATGAGGAAAATGCTGAAGGACATCCTCGAGAAGGAAAACTTCGAGGTCGTCGGCGAGGCCGCGAATGGCGACGAGGCGCTCGCCATGTGCCAGCAGCACATGCCCAACCTGCTCACCCTGGACATCGCGATGCCAGGCCGCGACGGGCTCGCCACGCTCAAAGAAGTGAAGAAGATCTCCACCGACATCAAGGTGGTCATGATCACCTCGAACGACAAGCACGACATCATCCTCGAGGCTCTCAAGCAGGGCGCGGACAACTACATCACGAAGCCCTACGAGCCCGAGAAAGTCGCCCGCGTCATCAACTGCATCGAGTACTAGCCCGGCGGCGGGGGAGGTCTCCCCTCGCGCGGCTCACCCCGGCGACTTAGCGTTTCCGCTATTCGAGCGAGATCGTCTTGCCGGCGGTGCGCTCGAAGACGTGCAGCTTGGTGGTGTCGATCGCCACGCGCAGGGTCGCGCCGTAGGTGACCGGGACCGTGGGCGGCATGCGGGCCACGAACGTCGTGGTGCCCGCGCGGAGGTACACGTAGTTCTCGGCGCCCATCGGCTCCACGACGTCGACGACGGCCTCGACGGAGTTGTCGTCGCTCACGGGGATGGTGGCCGACTTGGCGTCGAAGATGTGCTCGGGGCGGAAGCCGATGTCCACCTCGACGCCCTCGTATTGCATGAGGCCGGAGCGGCGCTGCTTCGGGAGCACGACGGTGACGCCCGGGCCGACGAGCGCGCCCTTGGTGACGCGGCAGGTGACGAAGTTCATCGCCGGTGAGCCGATGAAGCCCGCGACGAACTTGTTGGCGGGCTTGTCGTAGAGGGCCTGGGGCGTGTCGCACTGCTGGATGTAGCCGTCGGAGAGCACCGTGATGCGGTCGCCCATCGTCATCGCTTCGGTCTGGTCGTGGGTGACGTAGATGACGGTGGTGCGCAGGCGCTTGTGCAGCTTGTTGATCTCGGCGCGCATCTGGACGCGCAGCTTGGCGTCGAGGTTCGAGAGCGGCTCGTCCATCAGGAAGACCTGGGGCTCGCGCACGATGGCGCGCCCGAGGGCCACGCGCTGGCGCTGGCCGCCCGACATCGCCTTGGGCTTGCGCTCCAGCAGGTCCTTGAGGCCCAGGATCACGGAGACGTCGGCCACGCGCTTGTCGATCTCGGCCTTGGGCACGCCGCGCAGCTTGAGGCCGAACGCGAGGTTGTCGTAGACCGACATGTGCGGGTAGAGCGCGTAGTTCTGGAACACCATCGCGATGTCGCGATCCTTGGGGTGCAAATCGTTGACGACGCGGTCGCCGATCAGGATCTCGCCGGAGGTGATGTCCTCGAGGCCCGCGATCATGCGCAGCGTGGTCGACTTCCCGCAGCCGGAGGGGCCGACGAAGATCATGAACTCCTGGTCCTTGATCTCGAGCGAGGTCGGCTTGACGGTCGCTTCCCGGTTTCCCGGGTAGTGCTTCACGACATCCTTGAGTACGACGCGAGCCACGCTGGGAGCCTCCTTGGGCCAATGACGCGGGCGCGCCAGTATACCCGTGACCAACACGGCCGGCAACGATCATGGAATGCCCGCGTTACGAGGGGCATGTCTGCCGCATCATGGACGGCATGACAGGTAGCGAACGCGGTTTTGGTGACCGGTCCGGACCGCTCCTCTGATGACACACCCCCACAAATCATTTCCCTGTGGCAACGTTTTTGGTTGTGTGCTACCATGAACCTGTCATGACAACCGGGAACATCAACGAGGGGGTGATTTCCAGGTGAAGAGCACTTTCACGCCGAAAGAGGTCGTCAAGATCATTGGCATCTCGTATCGGCAGATCCAGTACTGGGACAAGACGAACTTCATACGTCCCTCGTACCGGAGCCACGGCAAGTACCGGCAGTACACGTTCAGCGATCTGGTCCAGATGAAGGTCGCCAAGATGCTGCGCGATCGCGACGTATCGATTCAGCGCCTGCGCAAGATCATCAAGGGCCTGCGCGACCTCCTGCCCCGCATCAACTTCCCGCTCAACGAGTGCAGCTTGCTCATTGAGGGCGAGAAGATCCTCGTCTTCCACGGCGACGTGCTGATGGACAACCTCACCGGCCAGAACTACGTGCGGTTCGACGCGCGCACCCTGCGCGAACAGATCAACGAGCTCTACAGCGACGACGACGTCGAGACCGGCGATTCGCGCACGGCGCTCGGCTGACCGGCCGCCTCCCGGCCGCCGCCCCCGCGCAGTACCCCCCTGCGCCCGCGTGCCTGATCTGAAGCGGCTCCCCGCCGCGTGACACCGGCCCCCCCGAACCTCCCCCGCCCCGCGAAGCGAGCCAATTCTGCCTTGAATTTTCGAGCTTTCCGCTGCTGCATCCACGGCCGCGTCCGGTCTATGATGGAGCCCGGATGCGGTATCTGACCAAGGGTCGCGAGATCCACATCAAGGCCGGCGACAGCGTGTATCGCACCGGCGAGAACATCGGCGACGACGCGATCTACTTCATCGTCTCCGGTAGCGTGAAGCTCGTCCGCAAGATGGGGGACGGTGCGGAGTTCGTCTACCCGTGCGGCCCCGACGACACCTTCGGCGTGACCTCCGCGATGGCCGGCTCCGAGCGCGAGGAAGACGCGATCGCCCAGGAGCCCTCGCAGATCTACGTCTGGTCCAAGGACGCCTTCGAATCCGCCGTGAGCCTCTACATCGAGTTCGCGCGCCTCGCGATCCAGAACCTCTCCCGCTACCTGCGCGCCGTCAACAAAGAGCTGGCAAAGGTGGGGCGCTTCTAAGCGGGGCGGGAACTTTCTACCTCCCCGTTCCGTCTTCTAGGGGGGAGGTTCCCACCGATGCGTCCGTACGTCGTTGCTCTTGCCGTCGCGCTGCTGATGCCCGCCGCCGCGCTCGCGCAGGCCGGGCTGGAGAAGATCATCACGCTCAACGCGCGCGACAGCGAGATCCGCGACATCGTGCAGTCGGTGGCGCGGCTGGCCAACGTGAACGTGCTGATCGACCCCAAGATCCGCGGCAAGATGCCGGTGAACCTCAAGGACATCACCGCCGCCGACGCGTTCAAGCTGCTCGCGGGCATCACCGGGAACAAGGTCGGCATGGTCGACGGCGTCGTGGTCTTCGCGACCGAAGAGACGATGAAGTTCATGCAGGGCCCCGCGCGCAACGTGAGCTACCAGCTCAAGTACGCGAAGGCCGAAGAGGTCGGCGCGATCATCAACAAGGTCTTCCCCAAGGACGCGCAGGCCATCCACCACGGCCCGACCAACAAGGTCATCATCACCACGAAGTAGGGCCCAGCTTCAGCGCGCGCCCCACCTTCTCTACCGCGTCGCGGTAGCCCTTCCACGCGGCCTCGATCTCGAGGCACCAGCTGCGGAAGACGGGGGAGGTGCCCGGCCCCGCGGTCGCCATCACGGCCAGCGCCGCGCCGATCGACGCCACCGCCTCCTCGACCCGCGAGAGCCAGCCGCGCACCAGGTGGCTGCACGCGCTCCCGGGCTCGGCGAGCACGCGCCGCAGGCCCCGCACCTCGCCCGCGCTCGAGAGCGCCGTGCGGTTCACCGTGTACCAGGCCCGCAGCGGCGCGGGCTCCACGCATGGCACGACCCGTACCGCCAGCGTCACCAGCCGCTCGCGCGCCGCCTCGAGCGCGTCGAGCAGCTCCGGCACCTCGGGCCGCACGCGGCGGCCGGAAAGCGCTTCCGGGGTCACGGGCACGGCGATCCGCATCGACATCGAGCTCAAGGGCCACACCTCGCTTCGGGTTCGTGAGTCGCGAACGACCAAGCACGATGCGTGCCAGCGGAGCCGCCGTCGGGCGCGCGCGCCGCGGTGATTCAGAGCGAAGCCCTGTCGCGCCCCCGGTGCCGCAGATCGCGTCACCCCCCGCGCGTCCTCGATGGGAGCCGGATCAGCGCGGCGTCGCGAGCGCGGCGCGCGCCCGGTCCGCGAGCCCCCGCGGGACGGGGTTCGCCGGCTCGCCGCGCGCGGCTTCTTCCGCGAGCGCCAGCGCCTCGGCGGCGCGGCCCTGGCGCAACACGCAGTCCGCGAGCGCGGAGCGGCAGGCCTGCGTGTGGTCCTCGCGCAGGGCGCGGCGCAGGCAGGCCTCGGCGGCCGGCAGGTCCTTCCGGTCCATCTCGCCGATGCCGAGCCAGTACTGGACCAACCAGTCGCGGGCCTGCGGGTCGACCCGGCGCAGGCGGCTCACCCCGTCGAGCGTGCGGCCCGAGAGGATCTCGGTGACGCCGCGCGTGCGCGCGAGCTCGGGGTCGTCGCGCACGGACGCGGGGGCGGCGTCGAGCAGCGCGAACGCGGCCGCCCAGTCGTGCTGGTCGCGCCGGCGCTCGGAGAGCACAACGCGCGCGGGGACGTGCTCCGGGACCCGCGCCAGCAGCGCGTCGAGGGCCGCCGGGTCGTCCCGCGCGAGCATCGTCGTGAGCTCGTTGCAGAGGTCGTGCGCCATCGTGCTCGGCGCGCTGCGCCACACCCGGCCGGTCAGCTCGCAGAGCGGGACGCGGAGCCAGCGCACCGACGCGAACGCCGCGTGGTCCGCGGACACGGCCCCCAGGCGATCGCCGAGCTCGGCCTCGACCATCGCCAGCCGGCCGGCCCCCGCGCCGGCGGCGCGCAGGGACTGGTAGGCCAGCAGCACCGCGAGCGCCGGCCGGACCGCCGGCGGCTCTCCGGGGAGCTGCGCCAGCTCCGGGTGGGCGCGCACGATCGCTTCCACGATTCGGGAATCATGGATCTTGTTGCCGTCGGCCGCGCGGATCGCCCACGCGAGCGGCGAGCGGCCCAGGCACGGGACCGCGGCGTTCTCCAGCTCCGCCAGGCGCGCGAGGTCGTGGTCCGCCGCCAGCCAGCGCACCTCGTCCACGAGCTGCGCGAGCTCGGCGGGGGTGGGCGGGCGCCCGTGGACGGCGAGCAGCGGCGCGCGCGCGAGCTCGATCACCACGCGGTGCCAGCGGCGATCGCGCGCCCAGTCGCGGATCAAATCCCGCGCCCCGCCGTCGAAGTCGGGCCGGGCCGCGGCCTTCGCGACGCGCTCCGCGACCTCCGCCTCGGATAGCTTCTCGAACCGGGCGCAGGCCTTGACGAGCATGGCGTCACGCCTTTCGCGCAGCCAGTCCCGGGACCCGGCCACGGGGACGTGGTCCAGGCCCACCGCGAGCGCCTCGAACATCTCGGCGAGCTGGCCGTTCTGCGCGAAGGCCTCGACCCGCGCGAGGTGCCACCAGTGCTCGGGGAGGTACCGCACCGGGAGCTTGAGGAGCTCGTCGCGCGCCTCGGCGGGGCGCCCGAGCCGCAGCAGGATCTGCGACAGCCGGACCACGTGCGCTCCGTGGGCCACCGGCGCGATGGAGGCCGCCGCGGCGACGCGCTGCATCTCGAGCGCGGCCTCGAGGCACTCCACGCGATCGCGCATCAGGTAGAGATAGGCCAGGTCGCCGTACAGATGGAGATGCACGCACGGCTGGGCGAAGCTGCCGTCGTCGAGGGGGCGCAGCCCGGCCGCCTGCTCCAGCAGCTCGATCTCGCGATCCTGCATGGCGGTCTGGTCCACCGCCCCCTTCGTCCCGGCGCCGGCCGCCGGCCGCGCGTCACCGTCGCGCAGGCGGCGCACGATCGACGCGCGGAGCCACTTCGCCCGGCCGGACTGCCGCGCGGCGCCCACCTCCAGCACCGACAGCTCCGCCGCGATGCGCGCCCGCGCGCACACGCGCTCGGGCTCCCACTGCTTCTCGCTGGGTCTGTCCGCGCGGACCAGCCGGGCCTCGAGCGCCAGCAGGCTCAGCTCGCACCGCTGCGCCGCGTCGAGCGGCCGTCCCGCGCGGTGGCCGACCGCCGGGTGCTCGCTCTCGTAGAGCAGGTGCTTCGCGTACTCGAGACCGCCCGACCAGTCGACCAGCCGGTCGATGCGGTACTGCGCGAAGCGATACGCCTGCTGCATGTCCAGCTGGCGGCCGCGCAGGTCCCGGTCCTCCTCGATCTTGCGGAGCTGGTTGCCCTCGGCGTCGGGAACGGTCGTTATTTTTGGAATCATCGAAACGGCCAGCGCGAACGGCCGCGCGGCGCTCGCGGAGGGCGGTCCGGCCGACCGTGCGAGCGACCCGGCGGGCGACGGGTCGGGCGGGCCGGCCGGCGAGTGCGGCCCCTTGAGCGCGAGCGCGGCCACGGCCACCGCC
>JADMIO011053152.1_pt1 | contig 17644 bp, 10 predicted proteins | sample 8958161 | NCBI WGS metagenome assembly JADMIO01 (sample SAMN16585339, study PRJNA669376) | soil metagenome | isolation source: Crop rotation soil | place: USA: Cullars Rotation, Alabama | collected 2011
CCGTTTCAAGTACAGCTAATTCTAACACGACGCTTCTTCAAATAAACAACGCAACTATTAATAGTACAAAAACAACAGATCTTAATTTTGCGGATGTTGGTAATACAATAACATTTACACTTAACCTCCCTAACACCGGGAATGTGGCTGCAACGGACGTAACTGTTATCGATATTCTTGATAGCAATTTAAGTTTCGTTCCGAACAGTTTCACAGTTAATGGGCAAACTATTCCAAACGCTGATTTATCTACTGGTGTAAATATCGGCTCCATTAATGGTGGAAGCACATCAATTGTCACATTCCAAGCCATCGTTTCAATGCTCCCAATCAACAATCCTATTTCTAATTCGGCTCTTACCACTTACCGTTATATTGTTGATCCTGATCAGCCATTCATTTCAACTTCTAATCAATCTAATACAACGACAGCGCAAATTAATAGTGCTATCCTTACTGCACAAAAAAATTCAAATGTGTCAACAGTAGATATTGGGCAAGATATTATCTACTCCGTTACGATTACAAATAGCGGAAATGTTAGTGCAACGAATGTTATTTTTACCGACCTTATTCCAGACGGAACTTCCTTTGAACCGAATAGCTTTACACTGAACGGAACTAGCATCCCAAATGCAGATATCATTACAGGCGTTCCAATCGGTAATATCGCGCCAAACGAATCTGTCATCGTAGCATTTCATATTAATGCTAATGAAATTCCATCTATAAATCCAATTACTAATCAAGCTAGCGTTAGCTTTCAACATATCGTTAATCCAGCTAATCCTCCAGTTTCAAAAAATATTACTTCTAACAACGTTATAACAAAAATTGAAAGTGCTATTTTAAATACGATTAAAATAGGAGACAAAACTTTTGCAACGATTGGTGATACGATTACGTATACAACGACTATTACGAACACAGGCAATATTCCTGCTAACAACGCTATATTCTCAGACCCTTTACCATCGTGGACACAATTTGTTGCAGAATCAGTTATTGTTGATGGCACTCCATTACCATCCGCTTCGATTATTAACGGTGTTGGCATAAATACAATCAATCCAAATCAAACTGTTACAATCATATTCCAAGTACAAATCGTAAGTAATCCTACAACGTTCACACCTGAACTCCAAAACTTAGGATTTGTTAACTTCCAATATAACGTAGGCAATGCATTACTGGCTCAGCCTGGCAATGTGGAAACGAATGTCTTCGTTACTTCTATTAATACAGCCATACTTTCAGCTGTAAAAACTGCTAATACAGCCTTTGCAAATATTGGAGATACGATCACTTATACAGTTTCGATTCAAAATAACGGCAATACAAACGCTACGAATGTAAATTTCTCAGACCCAGTTCCAACTGGAACGACCTTTGTCGAAAATAGTTTTGCTGTAAATGGAAATACCATTCCAGGCGCAAATCCAAATAACGGAGTTAATATCGGAACAGTTAGTGCAGGTAGTTCCTTAACTGTTACTTTCCAAGTCATAGTTACATCAACTCCACCTTCAAATCCGATTACAAACGTAGCATCTATTCAATACGCATTCATCGTTGATCCGGCCTCTCCTCCTGTTACAGGCACGATAAATTCTAATAGCGCTTCAACACAAATTAATAACGCGACTGTTACAACTGTTTTACAAGCAAATCGTTCAATTGTATCTATCGGGGATGTAATTACGTATACAGCAACATTAACGAATACTGGAAACTTCCCTGCAAACTCTGTATTACTCATTAACGGAGTTCCTGAAGGAGCATTATTTGTTCCAAATAGTGTTACGCTCAACGGGATTTCACTTCCAGATGCAAGTCCAACTCTCGGTATTCCAGTTGGTATTATCGCACCAGGTGATTCCGCTACTATTACGTTCCAATTTCTTGCAAGTTCTATTCCACCGCAAGGAGCGATTATAAATCAAGCACTTACAAGTTACACGTATATTGTCGATCCAAGTCAACCTCCTGTTACAGCAACATCCTCGTCTAATACGGTTAATACAGCTGTTGTTGATGCATCGTTATCCGTAATTAAAAGTACAGATTCTCTCGTACAATCTACTGACGGTACAATCACTTACACAGTAGTCGTTCAAAATAACGGAAATACTACTGCAAATACAGTTACTTTAACAGATTTGGTCCCAGAAGGAACTGCATTTATTCCGAATAGCGTTACCATTAATGGTGTTTCTGTTCCAGGTGCCGATCCTAACGTAGGAATACCATTAAACTCCATCACACCGTCAGAAATCGTCACTGTAACATTCCAGGTTATCGTTCAATCTATACCAAGCGTGAACCCAATTTCTAATACAGCCCGTATTGACTATACTTTTATCGCCGATCCAACTGCTCCTATCATCTCTCGAACAATTACGTCTAATCCTGCTTTCACACAAATTTCGGATGCGACTATCCTTTCTTTAAAAGCAGTCAATGCACCTCAAGCAACAACAGGTGATATTTTGACTTACACAATAACACTAGAAAATACCGGAAATATTCCAGCTGCGAATCTCATATTTTCAGATACGATTCCCCAAGATACTACATTCGTAGAAAATAGTTTTACACTTAATGGAACAGCTATACTTGATGCCAATCCAAATGTAGGTGTTACTTTACCTACTTTAGCGGCAAACGCTACTCACCTTATTTCGTTCCAAATTCTTATTAACGATTCATTCTCGCAAGAATCGATTACAAATCAATCCAATACAACATATACAATCCAACCAGACCCAGGGCAACCACCTATTACTGAAACATCTACTAGTAATATCGTCATTACAAATTTCGTGCAAGCACAATTGACAATTACAAAAACATCCAATCCAACAACTGTAGATATTGGCGGAACTATACTTTATATTTCTGAAGTGAAAAATATCGGTAATGTTGACGCAATAAATATTAATTTCACAGATTCTATTCCAGCTGGGACTACATTCGTTCCCGATAGTGTCACAATTAACGGTGTCCTTCAGCCTGGTGTAAATCCTCAAAACGGAATACCGATTGGAACAATTCCAGCAAACAGTTCCAAAACGATACTATTTCAAGTGCAAACAAATAATCCACCTACTGAAACCGAAATTGTAAATCAATCTTCAGCAACTTACCAATATGTAAGTATCCCTACAGCCCCACCAGTAAATCGCTCTGCAAATTCTAACATTATTACAACATCACTTCAAAACGCAAATATTATTTCTGTTAAAAGCGCGGATGTAACTTTCGTATCAATCGGGCAAATGATTACCTACACAAATACACTACAAAATATAGGAACCGTTCCAGCTAACAATACCGTGTTCATTGATAACATTCCGGAGGGTACTATATTCATTGAAGATAGCTTAGCAATAAATAATGTCATTCAGCCTGGTGCGAACCCAGAGAATGGAGTAATTCTCGGCACGATACAACCAGATGAAACAGTCACTCTTTCATTCCAAGTACAACTTACAAATATACCAGCGGGCAATACAGTCATTAATATTTCAAACACTTCGTACGAATACCAAATTGACCCTAGTTCTCCAATTATTCAGCGTAGATCGTTATCAAATGCAGTAAATACTGAAGTGCGGACGGCAAATGTTAGCGCCATTAAATCCGCCAATAGAACCATTACACGTATCGGTCAAATCATCACATATACAGTCGCAGTTACAAACGCTGGTACAATACCTATTACAAATACTCTCCTACTTGACGCAATTGCTGCTGGCACCACATTCGTTCCAAATAGCATTCTTGTAGATGGCGTACCAAGACTTAACGAAAATCCAATTACAGGTATCAATCTTGATATAATTCTTCCAAATAATACGATTATTGTTACGTTCCAAGTAAGCGTAGTCTCTATACCGCCACAAAATAACATTAATAATATCGCCGTCATTCACTATGAGTATCGACCAGACCCAAGCACACCACCAATTTCAGAAACGACCTCTTCCAATGCTACAAACATACAATTTATTGATGCTATTCTTATTGCTACAAAGTCCACTAATACTGTATTAGCTAACATTGATGAAACCATTGAATATACAGTATTCATTCAAAATAATGGATCGGCTACAACTAACTCCATCTTTTTTACAGATACTATAGCGGATGGAACAGTATTTATTCCAGGAAGTGTAGTAGTTAATAATACTGTACTTCCTGCAGCAGATCCGAATATCGGCTTTTCCATTCCTAATGTCGCAGCAGGTCAAATGGCTACAATAACATTCCAAGTTTCCGTTACGAATTTACCTGCTGTAAATCCAACACCTAATACTGCAAACGTCGTCTACGACTTTATTTTCAATCCTGACTTTGCACCAATTCAAAAATCTACTACTTCCAATACTACTTTTGTTCAAATTAATGATGCTGACATCGTTTCACTTAAAACTGTTGATTTAACCTCTGTAACGATTGGTGACATTTTAACTTATACAACAACTTTAACGAATACAGGGAATACGGATGCCACTGCTGTTGTATTTACAGACAATATTCCTAATGGAACAACCTTTATTGACGGTAGCGTTTTAGTAAATAACATTCCTCAGCTTAATGCCAACCCAAGTGCAGGTATACTTGTGGGAACGATTGCTCCTAATATTTCTATCCCAGTCACATTTTCTGTTACCGTCGTAGCTCTTCCTGCTAGCGGCCATGTTCAAAATCAATCAACTTCTCGGTATACAATAAACGTGGAAGAACAAATATCCACTAGCAATATTACCTTCACTGAAGTTATTTCTGCTAATGTAATTGCGACAAAAACAACACCTATCCAATATGCTGACCTACAAACTATTATCCCTTACACTATTTCCATTACAAACAATGGGAATATACAAGTAGAAAACATTATTGTTACAGATATCATCCCAGCAAATACGAGCTTTATAGAGAATAGTGTTATCGTGAATGGCAACGCTCGGCCAAATGACAATCCACTTAACGGTATACAAATTGATAACATTCCGCCTAATACGACAGCAACCATTCTATTCCAAGTACGGGTTACTTCGATTCCACAAACAAATCCAATCTCTAACACGAGTACAATTGAATATGAATACACGGTACCAAATCGACCACCTATTACCGAAACTATTATTTCATCAGCTGCTTTAACAGAAATTAATCATGCGAATTTGAATAGTAATAAAGCTGTTGACCTTGCATTTGCAACGGTTGGTGATACGTTAACGTATACGATTACACTAAATCAAACCGGCAATGTTGCAGTAAATGATGTAATCATTCAAGATATTATTCCTCAAGGTACTACGTTTATAGAAAATAGCGTCATTGTAAACGGAGAAACTCTTTCAGGAGTGAATCCAGTAAGCGGCATACCAATTGGTACTATAACTATTGGTGGAGATGCTATCGTTTCATTCCAAGTAACTGTGACTTCTATTCCAACACCAAATGAACTAAACAACAACGCAATTACTACTTTTAACTATATAGTCAACCCAAATAACGTACCTGTTACAAATACGACTACAACAAATACTGTCAAAACTACTGTCCAAAATGATAATGTCATTGCCATAAAATCTGTTGATGTAACGAATGCCTTACCTGGTCAAACTTTAACGTATACAATTACGATTACGAATAGTGGTAATGTAACGATTGAAGACCTTCTTGCCATAGACGCCGTACCAATAGATACGACTTTTGTTGCTGGTAGTGTTACGATTAACGGAATCAATCAGCCTAATGAGAATCCTGAAAATGGTATTACGTTAGGAAATCTTGCTCCTAATGAATTTGTTATTATTACGTTCCAAGTGACAATATCTTCTTCTACTCTTCAATCTACAATTAATAATGATGCTTCTGTTTCCTATACCGTTATCATTGATCCAACAAAACCACCTATTACAATTACAAAACAAACAAATACCGTTACAACGACAGTTATTGATCCGATGGTTCGCATTGAAAAAACAGCTGACAAATCTATTGTCGTTATAGGAGATATCATTACATTCACATTAGCGGTATTTAATCATTCCCCAATTCCGACAATTAGTACTTCTGTTATAGACACAATTCCAGCTGGTACAACATTTATAGAAAACAGTGTAACAATTAACGGTACTCCAGTTCCAAATATTCGTCCAGACACCGGTATTAATATCGGCTCTTTACCTGCAGATTCAGTAGCAACTATAACATTTCAAGTTCTCGTAACTTCTATTCCTTCAAACAGTACAATTATCAATTCTGCAACAGTTACCGCTGCCTTTCAATTGACACCACAGGATCCAATTATTACTTTCATTGTTAATTCAAATATCGTTCGTATACCAATTCAATTTATAACTGTAACAGTCACGAAAAATGCTTCCGTCAGCTCAGCTTATTTAAATCAATATTTTGATTACACGGTACGCATTACAAATACTTCCAAAATTTCACTCTCAAATATTTCTTTACAAGATACCATTCCAGCAGGTTTACAATTTATAAACGGCACTGTCTTTATTAACGGTGAACGCTCTCCACTAGCGAATCCGAATATCGGTTTCCTAGTTGCCACTAATTTGGAACCAAACGAAACAATTATCGTATTATTCACAGTACAAGTAATAAGTCCACCTGTTACTAATGAGTTTAAAAATACGGCCAATATTTCGTTACAACTTCAAGTCTCGCCTACCGACCCACCAATTACAGTAACCGTTACAAGTAACGAAAACATCGTCACTTTTGTTCCAGAAAATCCAGATGAAACACTTCCAAATTTAAATTGCTTCTTTGACGGTGAACGCTTCATTCGCATTACTCCTCGAAATGTACGAAATTACCTTTGGACTTGGATTTGGTGGAAGTAATTGAAACAAAAAAGAGATTGTAGTTTGGTTGAAACCAAATTACAATCTCTTTTTCATTACCTATATTCCACTACGTTGTAACTCGTCCAATGATATACGATTAAACACCATCTCAAGTTATTTTAGTCGTAATAAGTTGGCCAGCTTCATTAATAGTAACTTTCCATTTCACTCCACTAGCAGTCTTCATGATTATACCTTTACTTGCCTCTATTTCAATATCTCCAAACATTCTTCCACCAGTTGTCGCTAACCAAGCGTTCCCGTTTTCCATAGAAGACCTTGCAAAAATACGATTAATTCGAAAACGCTTATGATCTTGAGAATAACCACTTAATGTAATTCTAACTTTATATAACTGACTCGCCTTCATATTCGATATAATTGTATCGCCAACATTTAATGGAACATCCAACGCGATAACCCAACTTCCAGTTGCGCTTAATGCATATTCAATTTTAATTTTCTTTGGGCTCTCTCCCCACCCAAAATACATTCCAAAACAATTTAACATTTGTATTGGTTTTTTCGTAAAATCCAGTTCAATTACAACTGGATTACTATCTGGAACGTCAATATAGTTTACACTTTGTTCATCTATTAAATTAAAGCAATTTGCGAGATTCCCCCCGTAAGGCACTTTCCCACTTACTTGCTTAATCGTATACTTCTGCTGAGCATTTACTAAAATATCATCTTGATTCCCTATTAAATGTGGTTTATTTAACGTAATCGGTAACTGAATTCGAAGAGATTCTTCATAGGTAGACTTACAAACATTGTACTGTCCTTTATCTACAATAGTTGTAGAAAGTAAATTTGAAAAAAGGTAGTTACGATGCGAATTAGAAGAAAATTCAATGACAATCTGTTCACTACTCATCCGGTACGTATCCCAAATCATACAATCAAATGTATTATACGCACCTGAGCAACGAATTGCTTTTTTCGTTTGTTGTCTACATTGCACTTGAATATCATGAAACGTATTTCCTGAACTTTCATTTGGCAAATCACTATTTCCATCTACTTCAATCCCATACACACATCCATCAATAAATATTGATTGAAATACATTGGCGTTAATCCAGCAAGGTGTATTGATATCATCTATATACTCTGTTTTCAAATATATTGCAGTTTGAAAGTTTTTAATTTGAATAAATTTAACTTGAAAGAAACTAATATAATCCCATGCCTTTTGACAATAAAAATGTATACCTTTTCCTTTATACGATGGAGTTGTATTTATTATATTTATATTTGATATAACAGATTGATTAGGTACTTCGATTTGTTGTGAACCAGAAACATAAATAACAGCAGATTGAAACAATGAATTTATAACTTGAATAGTACCACCAACTATCGAAGCGTTACTTTGTAGCTCAAATGCATTAAAATCCCCATCAATTTGCAGCGTTACGGTAGGATCTAACTCTAATCTTACGTTTGATTTAATAACAATCGGCTTTACAATTTTGTACGTATTTACCCCTGTAATTCTAACCGTCGAAATTCGATTCGCTACACAATAATCAATAGCTTGCTGAATTGCTAATGAGCTATCATTTCCCGAGTTTGGAACTGCGCCAAAACAATCAATGTGAACGCTACCTTCTGGCGCACAATCTTCTTGGGAAGAAATATATTCTGACAAGATAAATTCACTCCTCATATTACCTTTTTCATATAATATGTGAGTTCTCTCTTAAAAGTTTCTATAATAAAAAAAACAAACGACCTACCCGGTCATTTGTTTAATTCATATATATTTTTCGTTTCTTCTATCATTTTAGTTAACGAGAAATACCTCACTGCTTTCTCTCGTGCTTTCAATCTAATATCATTTACCTTTTCTTCATTATCTTGTAGTTCCTCAAGCGCACTTGCAAATTCCGATTCGCAATATTCAGATATCAAAACACCTGATTCTCCATCTATTACCGCTTCATGTATTCCACCAACATCTATTGAAACAATTGGTGTCCCTGTAGCCATCGCTTCAATTACTACCATTGGAAACACTTCACGAAAAGATAATAAAAGTAAGGCATCCATATTCCCTATAAACTCATGTGGTTCTGAAATATTCCCTAACATCTTTACACTCTGTTGCAACCCATATTTTTCTATTTCTTTCATAATCGATTCTTTCTCTGGTCCATCACCAGCAATATAAAACAAAAAGTCATCTCTTTTTTTCAACACATTTGCAATCTTTATAAATAGTTGATGATTTTTCTCTTTAGATAATCTAGCTAATATCCCTATTTTATATGTAGATTCTTTCTTTTTCTGCTGGAATAAAAACTTTTCGATATCGACACCATTATAAATTGTATTTATTTTTTCTTCTGCTACATGAATTGAAATTAAATTATTCTTTTCAAACTCACTTACTGTAATAATATTGTTCACATATTTATTCATGAAATAACGAAAAAGAGTTGGCATTTTCTTTTCTAATATCGTTACATTATGTTTCGTATAAACAATCTTTATCTTTTTTTTAATAAACTTTTGAAGTAGAAAAGCATATAATACCATTCGCAAACTATTTGCATGAATAAGTTCTATCTTTCGTTTACAAATTTCGTTTCGTAAATAATAAATATTTCTCAAATGATTCCATCGACTAATTAATATAAAATTTTCTTTTCTAGTAAGAGATTCATATAGTTCTCCATCACCTGCAGCTGTATAAATCTTAAAATCATCATAACGCAAATTACTTTCCAATTTACAGAAATAGCTCTCGGCTCCGCCAGTTATCAATTTATCTGTCATCAACAGTATATTCATAATTGCGTCTTCCCAACTACATTAATTTTATTTTTTTTATAAGCATGATAAGCATACTTACTAAAATAGTAAAAAATTTGCACCGAATTCAATCGTTCTTGTTCCCTTAACAATTTCCAATACCGGAAAGCTGCTCTAATTTTATTTCTAGAAACAGAATTTGTAACAATTCTATATTTTGCTAACACTTGCTGTATCCCTTTTGCTTCATACCCTTCATGTAATAAGTTCAACCATAACGCTGTATCTTCCGGCTGTATACTAGGCATTTCGACATACGGAATTTTTTCACGATCTATCATCACTGTTAAACACCCGATAATTGTATTTCCTACTAAATAATGATAGTCAACAGATTTTGGTACACTCACTTCGCGATTTAATTCATTACCTTTTTCATCAATTAAACTATACGACGCATATGAAAAAGCAATATTCATTTCTTCCATAAATAACAATTGTGTCTTCAATTTATGTGGCAACCATATATCATCACTATCTAAAAAGGCAATGTACCTTCCTCTTGCCTCTTTGATCGCTAAATTCCGAGCTTTAGCAGCACCGACATTTTCTTTTAATGATAATAACCTAATTCGTGAGTCTCCTTCTATTATCTCTTTAATTTTTGCGGCAGATTGGTCGGTTGAACAGTCATCAACGATAATCATTTCCCAGTTTTCATACGATTGATTCTGTACAGATGAAATTGTCTCACCTATAAATCGTATACTATTATAAGAAGGTGTTATTACAGAAACATAAGGCGGCTCGTTATGTGCTGATAGACATTTTACCATCTATCTTTCCCCTTCCTTCATATATTGAAATATACTTCACAACAACTGCTAAAAATAAAAAGAACGCTTCGTTAATAATGAGTGACAATGACATCATCTGAAATAAAAATGCAATCATAGTCAATAGAAGATATGGTTTTTCACGAAACAAAGTATGCTGCGCTAACTTGAACATTAATATGAATAAAAACGCGCTATATAGAAGAAAACCAATTGTACCCGATTCAGACAAAATTTCTAAAAATGTATTGTGTACATATAATTTTTCATTAAATTGATACTCATAATAATTCGAAAAGTTAAAAGCGCCAATTCCAATATATGGATTAGATAAATAATATTTAAAAGCAGCTTCCCATAATGTAAATCTACCACTTCCATTATCATGGGAAAAATCAGAAATTCGTTTATTTAATATGTCATCTAATTGGCCCCCCATTACACTGTTCGATAAACTAAAAATAACTACACTAAACAATACTAAACTCATAATTATTTTTATTTTTTTGGCGAAACTAGACATACATATATATACAAAAACGACAAGCACAAGCGCTAATATACCACCCCTTGAAAAGGTTAATAGACTCGTCGTAACACATAAAATTAACCCTAGGATGTTAGTGATATTTTGTAAATTCGTCATATAGTACATAAAAAATATTGTATTATAGAAAATAAAAATGTTAGGATCATCTAGCAATCCAATTAACCGTGGATATCCTCTATCCACTAATAACCCAGCAAAAATTTCTCTCTCTTCTCCACCGTATAAACTAAAGTATTGTAAACCGATTATATAGAGTATTAGACTTACAACATTAAATACTACTCCTACATAAGCAATAGATGATTCAAGTACCACTATTTCAGTATTCCCCAATAAATTCCTCATTATAAAATAGCATCCTAAAACGAGTAGCACGCCAAAAATCATACGAATACTAGCATTTAAATACATAGAAAGAATTCCACTTAAACAATAAATGAAATAAAACAGTAAAAATACAACTTCATGAAAATATAACTTTTGAATATGAAAGTTTTTAATTGTTAAACAAAAATATATGACTAAAAAAATCATATATATCTTCAATGAAAATCCAATATATAAATTGTATTTACTTAACATAACAAATAATATTAGAAGAATAATCCATCCCATCGATACTTTCATATTATTTTCCATAGGCTATATCCCCTGTTTCGTAATATAATCCTTTTTGCGTATTTTTCTTATAAAAGAAAGAAGAAGTTTTTTCAGCTCATAATCATATAGGAATATGGCAGCTACTACGATTAGTATATTAAGAACAAGCGCAATTAAATGATATGTATGCAATATATATTGCACTCCAATAAAGGTTACACCAAAATAAATTGTATACGGTATTACAATTTGGAATACAATTTTTTTCTTCACTACACTTACCGCTATATATCCCACTAAAGCGACGATTTCAAATAAAACCATAGCATATGCCGCTCCTATCACTCCACCAATACTACTAAAGCTATAAAGCATAACCCCACCTATCACCAATGCTACACACTGCACAACAGTTCTCTTATTTTGACATCCACTCGTCGTTAAACCGTCAGCAATAGCAATATTTAAACTTTGTAGCACAATAAGAAATGATAATATTTGGAGTGGTTCTACTGCATTGCGCCATTCTTCATGAAAAAATATAGAAATAAAGTATGGTGCTAAATGATATAAACCGATCGTCATACATATTCCTACAATCGCCATTGATTTAATTTGAAGCAAATTTAATTTCGTATGCTCTTCTATATTATTCTGATTATAATGCTTAAAGAGCACTGGAAAAAATGCACCTGCAATTACCCCTGGTACTTGATATAAAGCTGCCGGCATCCGGTACGCCACTGCAAAAACACCTACCATACTTAATGGCAATGTATAGTTAAGCAAGATAGGTGCTAATTGTGGCGTACTCATTATTAAAAAACCGCTAATAATAAAGGGAGTTAATTGCCAAAATAAAGCTTTATGAATTACGACTTTCATATTCATTTTCGTCTTTCTTCTCATGATATATATACTGAATAAACCACCGATCATATACCCAAAAGCATATAAGCGAGCCGTTACATACACCGGTAACTCTCCGAAAATACAAAAACATGTAATTATAATGACAACCGATGCTGATACAACTTTAATAAGCGCTATATACTTCATACGTTCCGTCAGTTGAAAATAGACAATTCCTATGTTTTGCCAAGTTAATCCTATTAACATGAAAAACATTACGTTTATCATCATATAAATTAAATTTTTATCCGCATACATATAATGAATAACAATATAACCGATGATAGAAATAAAAATAAGTAGAATCATCCTTATTTTTATATACGATGATAAAATCTTCTCTAAATCTGCTCCATCCTTTGCCCCTTCTCGAAGAAACGTATTACTAAGTCCTAAGTCTGTAAAAAATAACATAACAAACGTCACTGCTATGGCAACACTAAACATCCCATAATGTTGTGCGTTAAAAAAGTTTGCTAAAACAATTAAACTGACGGCCTGAAGAAGGTTAGCTAAAATCGTACTATAAAATAGATGGATAATATTGTTTAGAATAGATCTACCCATACAAGTTCTCCTTTGCAAGTAACCTACTTACATATGTTGTTTGTTTACATATATATTTATCTTGCACCATTACCGTTCAATACAATTAAAACGGTTTTACATAAAATACGGATGTCCATCCGAAATGTTTTCATTTCAATATACTCCATGTCCAGCCTCAACTTTTCCTTTGGATCAAGATTATATCCTCCATTTATTTGTGCCCATCCTGTTAATCCTGGTTTTACCATTAAACGATCCTTAAATTCTGGAATAAACGTATCAAACTCATTATAAAAAAACTCTCTCTCTGGTCTAGGGCCTACAAAAGACATATCTCCTCTTAAAATATTTAAAAGTTGCGGTAATTCATCAATTCTCGTTTTCCTTATGAACAATCCAACTTTTGTAATTCTTGAATCATGTTCTTTTGCCCATTGCGGGCCATTTATTTCAGCATCCTTTACCATCGATCTTAATTTAAATACATTAAACTTCTTCCCGTTTATACCTAAACGTTCTTGAAAGTAAATTGGAGCACCTGATGTTTCTAAAGTAATCATAATACAAAAGAACAACATAATTGGTATCGTTAATAGTAACAATATGAGTGAAAATATAATATCAAACAAGCGTTTTACACTTCGATTCAATATACTAGGCTTTTCTTGAGCCGGAATCGTATACAACTTGGCTTGATTTGTTTCACGAATCATGAATCGTTACCCCCACATTCAAGAATATAAAATTATACCTATTAATTCACATTCTTTCCTATTTATATCCGCTATTACTTTTTGCACTGTACGTAGTGAATCTTTTCGCTTTTTAACCGCTAAGACCACTCCATCGCATTTCTCTGCAATAATGTGCGTAGCAGGAAGATCAAATACTTCAGAAGAATAAAAGAAAATGTAATCAAAATCTTCTTTCCACTTAACAATCGCATTATCAAATTCATCCATAGCAACTAAGGGCGTCCCTGTGTGTACTGTTTTTTTTGCAGGAATACAATATAAGTATTTAGACAAATTACTAGAAAAAGATTCATAATTGCAGGGGGAAGAGCTTATTATATCGTTTACGGTTATCATGTGATCACTTTGTAATAATACATGTAATTTAGGGTCAGAAAAATTCACATCAATAAGTAACACCTTTTTCTTCATTTCTGCAAACACTAGACCCATATTTACTATAAGCGAGGCAACAACCCCTCTGTCCTTCGTTGAACTAACTGTGAATAGTTGTTTTCCAGATTTTTTCAGCTCGTGATACACCGTATAAAACTGCTCTTTCATCAAATCATCATGCAAATCGAATGGCAGCTGTTTCTTTGTTCTAAACATCGACATGTTCACCTCGATATATAGATGATTGTTTATCAATCTCTGTAGATTTCTGTTTTCTATTCGGTTTCACATTTATGTGACCAATAACAGAGACTGTTGTTATTTTCTCTAAATCTTGTTCCGTGTATATACGTTCATCAAAATAATCTCGAAATACAGCTAAACCTATCCCAACAAAAAAACTAACAATTAAAGAAATAGGAATGATCAGTTGAAATTTCGGAAACAATTTTTCAGCCTGTTCCTGTAACTCAGGATCCGTCAACACTTTCACACCTTGTACATTTGTGTACTGTTGAAAACTTTGTTGTGATTGCTCTGCCAATGTCTTTACAATGTCTTTCACGACTTTCGGATTGGAATCTTTTACTGTAACAGTTACAATTTGTGAGTTGTCCGTATTCACCACCGAGATTTTTTGTGCTAATTCATAACTTGATTGCTCTAATTTCAAAGTTTTTTTGACTGTTGAAATAATTAATGGGCTTTTTAAAATATCGACATACGATGTTACTAGTTGCTTATTTTCTTGTGTTTTATTTGTTGAATTTTCCTTATTAAACTCATCTAAATTCCCAACAAGAATTTGCGTTGAATATTGATATGACGGCTTTAAAACATACATAGAGATAAGAACTAAAGAAGCGGTTAAACAACACATCGTTAAAATAATCGTTACGAATCTTCTTTTCAATAATTGTTGAAAATCTTTTATACTCATTTCTTGCTTCAATTATTTCACCGCCCTTTTCTGAATAACATCCTGCAAGTCACTCTTTACAGATACCCCTCTCTTCTTTCTATCCACTTGTTTTGTTACATACTTTCCGACTCTGAATGCAAATTTTTCTACATATATATACGAAAGTATTGCAAGTATAAACGAAAATATAAGTGAAAAAATTAAAATAATAGGCAACGGTAATATTTCATGGAACATGTATATAAGGGAAAACAACGATATAATATGGTATAAATAAAGACTGTAAGAAATCTTCCCCAAATATAACAAGTATTTATTGCGTAGCAAGGATGACAAAGTTGATATTGATAAACTTAATATGACAAATAGACTTGCACTTATCGCCACTACGTAGTCTCGAAATATAAAATTATTGAGTACTTTCATTTCTCCAATAAGTCCTTCATACATAAAAAGTAAAATCGCAAATAAAAACCATGCAATTTTCGTGTTTTTAGTACAATTACTATAAAAAACTATTAAATTATTTTTATACTTCGCAACTAGTGCCCCCAATAAAAACAGCACCGTATAATGCAACGTTAATGCATAGCTTGTTAATGTTAAGCCCGAGCGAAACAAAAATAATATTACGACAGAACATATACTAAAACTAAACAATAATAGTAATGAACACCTTAACGTTTTTCGTAAACAAATCATCAAAATTAACGGAAAAATTATTGATATTCGCATTTCATGGACAAGTGACCAAATCACACCGTTATATGCATCTGTATTATATTTCCCAACCAATAAAATATGTTGCGCTATTAAGCTTGGAGAACTTTCAATCGTCCATGAGCGATTAAACCATTCACTTAAATAAGAAATACCATATTCACTAATTGTAGCCTGGCATATAATAGCTATAATTATTGCCACAATATAAGGAATATATATTCTGCATATACGTTTTAAAAGGTATGACCCATAGCTACTATAGGTATTTTGAATAGATTCATACAAAACAAATCCGCTCAAAACAAAAAAGATAATAACAGATTCATTACCACTACTAAAAATAAGACGAGCAGGCGTTTCTTTTAATAGATACACAACAAATGGTTTATTATCTTCATAGCTGTAATTTTGAAATGCTGAAAAAATCATTAAATGATGACCGATCATTACTATTAATGAAGAAATCCCTCTTATAGAATCCAATTCCTCGTATCTCTTCATCTTTTTACATCAACTCCTAATGAAATGATAATAATCATTTCAAAGCGACATCTTTATTCATATTCCTCTCCTTTCTTTTCATTCCAATTTTTCATATTAAAATGATTTTATAGTATAAATTTGAGTGTATTGTAACATTTTTTGTAATATTATGAATAGCGAATCTCAAAAATTGGTATATACCAATTTCAACCTCGAAAAATGAGTAATATTGATAGAAAAACACTATAAAAATTTCTTGCATATTTACAAAATTAAAGAGATGAATAGCGTTTTTTCAATATAAAATAAAAAAGATAGCCTACATAGGCTATCTTTTTTATTTTATTTAATTACTAGCACCACTATATGCTACATGTCGTTTCTCAATTCTCTCTTCAATTTCTTTCATATTTTCTTTATTATTTAATAGTGATTGTTTATTTTCAATTAATAATTGTTTAAAAGATTTTCTCACTTTTTTTCTCATTTTCATTGTCCTCCTTGGGGGATGGTTTATATAAAAGATAAAGAATTATCTGTGTGTCCTTATAATAATTGATTGTTGTGAATTCTATTTGAACTTCATATGAAAATTCCATTTATTTTCTGACAACTTTGTGAACACGAAAAAAAGACTCTCTAAAACTATGTTGAAATTAATTCACTTCATTATAAAAATTACTATTCCCATCAACTTTTATCATTATATCTTGTCGAAACATTTATATATTTAAAAATGAGTTCGACATAATTTTATTTACTATCATACTGTTTACAAAAACAAAAAGAAGGTGTCACCAAGTCAAATTTCGACTTATGCAACATCCCTCTTTCCAAACTATTTATAGCATATTTATTAATATTTCAGGTCTTCCCCAATTCATTTCTTCACAAACAAATCTAAGTTTTTCTTCATCCATTGTGTGTAACCCTTCTTCTAGTGAACATGAAATTGGAACTTCACAGTGAATTTCGGCTAATTGTAACGAAATATTTAAGTTCTCTAAATCACTTTCAATCTTCGTACGCTGCGCTTTTGTTAATGATTCTACATTTTCTAGTACAGCGGATACTGTTCCGTGCTCTTGAATAAGCTTATACGCTGTTTTTTCACCGATACCTTTTACACCTGGATAATTATCACTTGTATCTCCCATGAAAGCTTTTGCATGGACGATTTGCCACGGCTCTACACCTTTTTCTTCCATGATTTTCTCCGGTGTGTAATATTCGTAATTTCCAATTCCTTTACGCAGAAGCATAACTGTAACGTTCTTATCAACAAG
>JADMIO011456564.1_pt1 | contig 17643 bp, 17 predicted proteins | sample 8958161 | NCBI WGS metagenome assembly JADMIO01 (sample SAMN16585339, study PRJNA669376) | soil metagenome | isolation source: Crop rotation soil | place: USA: Cullars Rotation, Alabama | collected 2011
GCCGCGACTTCAAGTCACGTGAATTCCAAGCTTCGGATCCCACTGTGCTGGAAAGTTCACGGAGGGGTTCGAAACGGCCAACCTCGCGGAGGCCAAGGCGCTGCTTGCCCAGCTCTCGTGAGTCGCCGCATTCGTCCTCTTGTTACCTTGCGCCGAGCGATATCGACTTGTGCGGTGCAGGATTTGACAGGGCCGAAGTCCGTTGCGGTCATGAGCTCCCTTTCACAGCTCCTGTCCGTGATTCCGCTTCACCCAGAAAAGCAGACCTTTTAAACCGGGCACTTACTCGATCGCATCGTCGATAATCAGTAGAAATTCCCGAGAAACGGTAAGCCCGAGTTCTCTCGCAGTCTTCAAATTAACGACGATCTCGAATGTAGTCGGCTGCTCTACGGGTAAGTCCGCAGGCTTTGCCCCCTTCAGAATTTTTTCAACGTATGTGGCGGTCTGCCGTGCCAGGTCGGGCAGGTTCACTCCATAAGACATAAGTCCTCCAACGTCCGCGAATTCCCTTGCCGCTCCAATCGCCGGTAATCGACTGTTCACTGCGATGCTGACAATACGAGTGTATTCGCCAAAGAGCATCGGGCTGGGCAACACAATGAGAGCCTCAGCGCGCTCTCTGATCACCGATGCCATGGCACCGCCAATCTCGTCCGGGCTGTCGGCAGCCGCAAGTTGAAGCTGCACACCCAAAGTGCGAGCGGCCGCTTCCGTCTCTTTCACGAGACCTGCCATCGTCCGTTCGCTATAGGCGTGGGGATGCCAGAGAGCCGCCGCGCGGGAGAGCCCCGGAACGACTCCTTTGAGCAACTGTAGGCGCTTCGCCACTAACTCTGGGCCAAGAAAGGTCGTACCGGTAACATTCCCGCCCGGTCGTACAAGGCTCGCGACGAGATCGTCGGCGACAGGATCAGCCATTGCTATTGCGACAATGGGAATAGCGTTAGTCGCTTGTTTGGCGGCGCGTGCCGCTGGCGTACTAAAAGCGACGATGATTTCAAGATTACCGCGAACCATCTCAGCCGCGAATTCGCGGAGACGACCCAAATTCCACTCTGCAAATCGGCGCTCTATGACGATGGTCTGGCCTTCTCTGTAACCAAGGTGCTGTAGTCCTTGCAGGAATCCACTGACGGTTTTGAGCGCTGCGTCTGGCGGCTCGGAACGGCCAGGTATTAGAAAGCCTATGCGAGGCACCTTCTGCGCCTGCTGCGCACGTGTCGAGAGAGGCCACGCTGCCGTGCCACCGACAGCCGCGATGAACTCACGCCGTTTTAGGTGACTAGCCACGGGGACAGCATAACGCATTCGCGAGCATTAAGTCAGGGCGCCCGCTGCGGTGCGAGATTTCGCTTTGGCTTAAGTCAGCTCAGGGTCATCAACGGCTGTCCCGAGCATCTCGGCAGTGAGTCAGCTCCGCCTCCATTAACAGACTCCGGCAAGACGGCTCGCAGGTCGCGTCAGTGCCATAGGCGCACGTCGGGGCGTCTAAGACAGGATCGGTTACTTCATGTCAGGTGCGCTTTCGCTCCCGGGCATTTTCATCTGCATCTCGGCGGGCAGAGTCACCCCATTTTTCTGAAACGTCGGAAGCACTTGGGGTGCCGCGATTACCGCCGCACCATACGCCACGAGCGCTGCTGCCGCGGCACGAGGCGCCAGTCGGCCCCAAGGCAGCGTTTTCTCCGCGAATACGATCAGCGTGATAACTGCCATGGCGGCAATATTCATGATGCCTAATGGGAACAGCATGACGAACAGAAGCCAGCAGCAGCCAAGGCAATACGCGCCATGAATCACGCCCATGCGCAGCGCCCCGACGGCCCCATCGCGCCACGATGTCATGATAAAGGAGATGGGTGTGCGGCACTTTGAGAGGCACAGGTCCTTCAAAGGCGTGAGCTGGTAGATACCTGCCAGTATGATGATTGCCCCGCCGATGCGCGCCGCAGTGCTGGACGATAGCGCTCCACGCGCTGCAATGGTCTCGGCTGCAAGCGCGCCGGCATACGCGGCAATCCCCGCCAACGTCCACACCAAAATGTAAGCGGCCACGAACACCCAGGTTGAAACGAAAGCGTCACCGCGTTCGCGCTTGCCTGCCTGAACTTTATGAAAAGTAAGGATCATAGGTGCGGCGGTCGGAAACATCATAGCCACCATCATGATCACCCAGATCGCCAAGAACAGCGGCGCGCGGAGGCCCATAGTTGCTGATACCGTCATATCCATGTCCGAATCCGCACTCTGCCACAGGAGCACGGCCCAAGCTCCCGCCGCCAAGGCCAAAAGCAGCCCCAAGATGACGTTGCGTTGAACCGAGAGCGAGTTCGCCCCGACGTCATACATAGGCGCATCGCCTGAGATGCGATCTCGCCGCCGCAAAAATCACGAGAGCAGCGTGCTGTATTGCTAATTCGACCAGTGAATTGGCGCGTAGTGGCCGTTCTTGCCAGAATTGTCCCAGCGCATGCTGTGGTCGTTGAATGTACTGCCTTGGGTTCCTACGGCAAGCGCGAGCTTGTCCGGATTGACCGGATGGCCGATCGAGGCCCATATCTCCCCGCCCTGGTGCATGCTCGGCAGCGGCTCTACCGCCATTTTCAAGATGTTAGGAATCTCCGCTGAGCGCTTCTTACCGTCGATCTGATATTTGATCGGCGCCTTTTTCGCTCCAAGATTATTGCTGATTAACGGCGCGAATGCCGCCATCGGGCCTCCGGCGCCGCCGGTGAAAATCGTACCCAGCGCTTCCGTTTGCTTTTCGTCAGCGCGCTCGTCGATATAGGCGGCGACCGTCCAGTTGCCCTCGGCCATCGGTCCGGGCGTGTGGGCGACCATCGCAACGTTTAGGCCGTCCAGTCGGACGCTGCCGTAATTTCCATTATCGATATGGAAAATCAGGGCCACGTCACAGACTCCCTGGGTTGGCTTGGAGGTGAGAGGAGCGGCTGTTGACACCAAGCAGGGACAAACGACGCTACAGTTGCAGTTTTCGAAATAGTCGCCAGACAACTGCCACTTAGCTTGCGTCGTCATCTGCTCCTCCCTTTCTTAACGGACAGAAGAATGATGGAAGCTACACTTGTTTTCGGTTGATCGCCAGCGCCTCGACCGAATGTCCGGATCGCGGTCAACAACAGCGGTACCAACCGTCTTGCGTCAGGTCCGCTTCACCTCGCTTATCTGACATCATCTGAGCGCAGTGGCACTTCGCGTTTGTGCCAATTCCAGACCTGAGCAGGTGCAACAATTGAGCACGCTTATTCGATCACCTGGTCAGCGCGGGCTAGCATTACAGGTGGCACTTCGATCCCAATCGTTTTTGCCGCCTTGGCATTGATTACCAGTTCAAATTTTGTAGGTTGCTGAATGGGCAGATCGGCTGGTTTGGCTCCCCTCAGTATTTTGTCAACGTAATCTACGGCGCGTGCCGCGATCTCATCAGGGTTCGGTCCAAAGGACATGAGTCCGCCGGCCCGGGCCCAAGCCCCCCAACCACCGGCGAGTGGGAGTCGGTTTCCCTTTGCGAAATCAACAATGCGAGAGATGTTCAATATGGTCTGTCGCGAGGAGACAACGTAAAGCGCGTCAGATCGAGCATCGCTCACCGCACGTAGCGCGCTTTCAAGCTCGCTGGAGCCTCTCATTTCTACTAGGTCCAGTTGCATGTTGAGAGCTGGGGCTGCCGCTTGGGCTTCTCGCAGCTCATTGTCCGGATGATCGGGATTCCACAGGAATGCCGTACGTCGCACGCGCGGTACAATCTCCTTCAGCAATTCGAGCCGCTTCGACGCCGTATCGTCCAGCAACAGTGTGACACCAGTCGCATTGCGACCTGGGTGAGCAAGGCTGGTCGCAAGTCCAAGCTCTACCGGGTCCGCACTGCTGACAAAAACAATCGGTATCGTCGCGGTCGCCTTCACGGCATGAGGCGCCACATCGCCCCCAAGCGCAAACACCAAGTCTGGTTTCTCGCCTATGAGCTGGGTGGCTAAATCGGGCAACCGCTCGTGCTTGCCTTCGGCGTAACGGTAGATCAACAGTATGTTCTGCCCCTCGATGTAGCCCAATTCGCGCAGACGAATATGAATGGCTTTCATTTGGGGATCAGCCTGGGGAGTGCTGAACAGCAACACTCCCACCCGTGCCACTTTTGGCGGTTGCTGCGCTTGCGCTGCAAGCGGCCACGCTGCAGTACCTGCGAGCAGCGTGATGAACTCGCGCCGTTTCACTCGATCACCTCGTCGGCTGTAGCGAGCAGTGTAGGCGCAATGGTGAGGCCGAGCGCCTTTGCGGTCTTGATATTAACGACAAGCTCGAATTTGGTCGGCTGTTCAACCGGCAAATCGCCGGGATTGGCGCCCTTGAGAATTCTGTCAACGTAGCTTGCAGCGCGGCGAAACACATCCCGATCGCTTGGAGCATAACTGATCAGGCCGCCTCCCTCCGCAAATGCCCGATAAGGATACATCGCCGGTAGTCGACTTCCCGCGGCCAAATCCAAGATCTGCCTTCTCTGACTGAAGAGGATCGGATCGGTAACAACGATGAGGGCCTGCACACGCCCTTCTTTTATCTTATCGAACGCGTTCTCAATGGAATTGACAGCCGAAATCGGCACCGAGTGAAGCTGTAGCTCCAACCTTCGCGCCGCAATCTCCGTCTCGGTTACCTCGATTTGTGATTGCGGATTTGCACCGTAGGACATTACCGCAACAAAAGACAATCCGGGGACTACTTCTTTCAGAAGCTGGAGACGTCTCCCGCTCAGGTCAGTTGCGACTATGCTGAGCCCGGTGGCATTCGCACCTGGTCGACCAAGACTCTGGACGAGCCCCGCGCCGACCGGATCGCCGACCATCGCCATGACAACGGGTATCGTGTGCGTTACGTTCTTGACCGCCTTTGTGGCTGGCGTCCCTCCGGTGACGATCACATCCATTTGTGATCCCACGAGTTCGGCGGCCAGATCGGGCAGCCGATCGACGCGATCCTCTCCCCATTTCCAGTCGATAGCGACGGTCGTTCCCTCGACATATCCGAGGTCCCGCAAGCCCTCCACGAATGCCTGAGTCCTCGGCGCGAAAGACGTAGGCGTACCCGGCAGAAGGACGCCAATACGAGGCACTCTCTGGGATTGCTGCGCACGCGCCGCAAGCGGCCAGCAAGCCGCCGCGCCACCGAGCAGTGCAATGAACTCGCGTCGCCTCACGGTCAATGTTTCCCGTGCTTCCGGTGGAAAGGATAGCACAGCACTGTTGCGCTGCGGGATGTCAATCCTGTCTATGTTCAGCTTGGGTCCACCAACGGCTGTCTCGACTATCTCGGCAATCAGTCCGCTTCACCCCGCTCAGCAGACCTTTCTCAAACTGATCGACTGGTCCGAGCGTGCCAACAACGGACTGTGCAGCGCGGCCGGCGACACTTCCGGTCAGGGTGTTGAATGAGGTTCTAGCGCCTTAATCTTTTCAAGCAGACGAGATATTTCTACGGGCTTGGTGTCAAAATCGTCGCATCCTGCAGCGAGCGCTTTTTCCCGGTCGCCCTCCATGGCGTTGGCCGTGAGTGCAATGACGGGAATTTGCTTCGTAGCCGGGTCAGCTTTGATCCGCTGAGTAGCTTCTTCACCACGAATATCGGGCAGTGTCAGATCCATGAGAATGAGATCGGGTTGCTCGGAAGTTGCCATCGCAATGCCTTGCATTCCATTAGTTGCAATAACGACGGTAAAGCCAGCCCGCGAGAGCCGGTTTTTCAGCATATAAATATTGTCGTCATTATCCTCGATGTAGAGAATCTTCATGCACCCTCGCCGTCTGCCGTTTGAAGCATTTGCTTATCTCGCGAGTTAGTTGACGCAACATTTCGTCGCGGTCGCTCTTTTGAATAATGCGTTCGACCCCCCCATTGAGGCGGTCACGATCCTCGTCCGTTAGATCCTTGCTTGTTATGACCACGACCGGGATGTCCTGCCAATCTTGCCTTGAGCGCAGCTCGTCGAGGAACTCGAACCCGTCCATCTTCGGCATCATCAGGTCGAGAATGATCACGTCAGGTCTTGCCACGCCGAGCGAGTGGACCGCAACTTGGCCGTTCTCCGCCTCGCTCACTTGCCAGCCGAGCGGTTGTAGAACCTGGCGGACGACGCGGCGGACCAAGTCATCATCGTCCACTAGAAGAGCACGTCCAGCCGCTGAGCCGCAGATGCTGGTCAACGTCTCGACGAGCTTGGTCCGATCAACCGGCTTCACAAGATAGTCCGCAGCGCCAAGCGCATAGCCACGGTTCTTCTGGTCCACCATCGACATCAGCACGACCGGAATGCTTGCCAGCGCCGGATCGCCCTTCATCGCGGCGAGCACCGTCCAGCCGTCGAGATCGGGCATCATAATGTCGAGTGTCACCGCTGCAGGCCGTAATTCCTGTATTCGCCGCAGCCCTTCCTTGCCACCGCTTGCCGTAACCACCGTAAAGCCTGCCCGTTTCAGATGCCGCTCCACAAGCTCGCGCACGGTCGCATCGTCGTCCACAACTAGGATCAACGGCTCTTGCGCTCCCAACCTGACCGGACGATCGGACTCCACACGCCCCTCGGTCAGGTGTGTTTGGGCTTGGCCAATTTGCACGGTCCGCGGCAGCCGGACCGTGAATGTCGAGCCCTCGCCGGGCTTGCTCGCCACCGTGATATCGCCGCCCATCATCTGGCAGAAGCGTTTGCTGATCGCGAGCCCCAGGCCGGTGCCGCCGTATTTACGGGTTGTCGAGGCATCGGCCTGGGAGAATTCCTGGAACAGCCTGCCCATCTGCTCTGCCGTCATACCGATGCCGCTGTCGGCGACTTCGATGGTGACCCAGTCGCGGCCGTCCTCCTGCCCTTGCCGCGCGTAGATACTGATTGTGCCATGGTCGGTGAACTTGTTGGCGTTGCTCAACAGGTTCAAAAGCGCCTGCCGCAGGCGCATCTGATCGGCATGCAGCATCCCGATGGCCGCGTCGCGATTGACTGCTACTTGGTTGGCGTTCTTAGCCGCCAGCGGTTCGATCGTCTTGACCACGTTGTCGATGAGCGGCACAAGCGCGAAAGATTCGAGCTGCAGCTCCATCCGGCCCGCCTCGATTTTCGACAGGTCGAGAATGTCGTTGATCAAGGCGAGTAGGTGGCGACCCGCACCGAGCACGCGATCGAGCGGCTCGATGTCCTGTTTTAGCGCCTCCGCATCCTCGCGCAGCATCTCGGTGACGCCGATGATGGCGTTGAGCGGTGTGCGCAGCTCGTGGCTCATATTGGCGAGGAACTGCGATTTGTGCTTGCTCGCCTGTTCGAGCTCGCGTCCTTTCTCCTCGATCTCACGGAATAGCCGCGCGTTCTGGATCGCCAGCACCGATTGATCGGCGAAGGTCCGCAGAAGCTCGACCGTGCCCTCGGGAAATTCTCCCGGTGCCTTGCGGCGAACCACCAGCGCGCCGACGATTTGATCAGGGCGAAGCAGTGGGACGATCAGCACCGCTCGGTATCCGGCACGCACAACGACTTCGAGAACCAAAGACGATTCTTTGAGCACATCGGGGATCTGGACCGGCGCCCGTTCCGCGGCTGCTTTGCCGATGGCCGTCTCGCCGGCACCGATGCGTCGATCTCGGATGGCCGCGATCATCGCCTCGTCCATTCCATGGGTCGCACGCAGCAGGAATTCCTGAAGTGACTCGTCGAACGTATAGATTGCGCCGGCCTCGGTGCCGGACAGCTGCACGGCTTTGGCGACAATCGTCGTCAGCACTGTCTCGACATCCAGCGTGGAGTTGATTGCTTGGCTGACTTCGCTAAGTGCGCCCAGCTCCTCGACCGATTGGGAAAGCTCGCGGGTCCGTGTCTGTACGTCCTCAAACAGTCGGACGTTCTCGATCGCGATCACTGCTTGGTCGGCGAAGGTAGTCACCAGCTCGATTTGCTTGTCGGTGAACGGCTGCACCTCGGAACGCAACAGCACGATCACGCCGATTGGACTTCCTTCGCGCAGTAGCGGAACGCCGAGCACGGTGCGAAAGCCGGCTCTTTTTTGGAATTCCAGAGCAGTGTATTCCGGATCGGCTAGCACATCGCGAAGGTGAACCGTTTTTCCCTCCAGCTGGGTGCGCCCCACCACGCTCCCTCGTCCAGGCTCCAGCGGAATGCTCTTGAGATATTCACTAAGTTCCGGCGGTAAGCCGTAGCTTGTCGCCCAATAGTGGACCGTCCCTTTTTGACGCGTGATGGCGGCCATGTCCGCCTCGCAGAGACGGGCCACCGACTCAGTCAGCGTGTTGAGCACGGCTTGCAGATCGAAGGTCGAGCGGCTGATGGTCTTCAGCACGTCGGCAGTGGCAGTCTGCTGTTGCAATGTTTCGCGCAGCTCACTGAGCAGGCGCGTGTTCTCGATCGCGATGACGGCTTGGTCGGCAAACGTGGTGAGTAGCTCAAGCTGATTCTGAGTGAAGGGTTCGACCTCGGGACGCGTCAAGAACAAGGCGCCGATGGCAGTCCTTTCGCGGAGTAGCGGAACGGCCACCACAGTACGAAAGTGGCCGAGTTTTTGTGCATCGAGCAAAGCGAATTCCGAGTCGGCAAGAACATCGTGGATATGAACCACGCCGCCCTCCAGCACGGCTCTGCCGGACGCCGAGCCACGATCGATTGGCCGCGGACGTGCCTGCATATGCTCCAAATAACCAGGTGGGAATCCGTAAGCCGCAACGTACTGGAACTGCTCGTCGGCCACGCGCGCTATATTTGCTTGGTTCGCGCGGCAAAGTCGCGCGGCCGACTCGACCAACGTATTGAATACAGTCTGGAGGTCAAACGCAGAGCGGCTGATGACCTTGAGCACATCGGCGGTGGCGGTCTGCTGCTGCAGCGATTCGCGTAGCTCGTTGAGTACCCGCGTGTTCTCGATGGCGATGACAGCCTGGGCGGCGAAGGTCCGCAGCAATGCAATCTGTTTGTCGGAGAGCGGTCCAGGAACACGCCGCACGACGCTGAGCAGGCCGATCGCCTCATTGCCGCGCATCATGGGCATGATCGTGATCGCGCGGTTGCCGCTGGTCAGGAAGTTTTGGGCCCCGGCGGCAAATTCCGCCGGGGCATCCGCCGCGTCGGGAATATCCACGATCCTACGATCAAGTAAGGCCGCGCCGTGCATGTAATTCCGCGCGAGGGGGGTACGGGAAATTGTGCGTCGCCACGCTTCGACGTGAGCAGGATCCGCCGCGGCCACGGCCGCGGCATTGATGGCGTGACCGTACCTGAGCGCCACGCTGATGAGGGCCCCCGGAAAGAGCTTCAGCCCGCTCTGAACAATGGATTCGAATACCGGTTGAGTATCGGTGGGTGAGTTGCTGATGACGCTCAGAATCTCGGCAGTCGCAGCCTGCTGCTCAAACGCTTCGCTCAGCTCGCGGGTGAGCCGTTCTACCTTTTCTTCGAGAAGCCGATTCATGAGATGGCGCAAACAAAATTTACGAATTGCGATGATTCACTCGATCACCAACGGGCGTCCGGGAAAGAGCTGCCGACCCCAGGGTCCAAGCATCACCTTACCACACCATTGTAGGGATTTACCGCCTTGTGCATCACAACAAAATTTCCGAGCTAATGACCGGATTGGGTCAAACTCTGCCGTTCAGAGCATATTGCGGTAGGTCTGCTTCACGCCAATGTGCAGTCATCAGGCGACCGCACTTATGAACGCCACAACCCGACATTCATTGGCTCAATCGAGCATTTCGTCCGCCTGTAACATCAGAGATAGCGGCACATCAATGCCCAGTTTCTTTGCGGTTGTGAGATTAATCACCAGATCGAACTTAGTTGGCAGATAGATTGGGAGGCTGGCAGGGTTCGCGCCCTTTAGAATGCGATCGGCATACACGGACGCTTGCCGGAATACGTTGGGAAGATCGACGCCATAGGACATCAGGCCTCCATCAACGGCAGCTGCACGCAATGCATGGATCACCGGCAGACGATGGCGCACCGCTAGCTGATTGATCAGCTTTCGATGGGCATTTGTGGCGGGGTCGGGCACTACGATTACCCCAAGATTTGGCTCGCGGCCCCACTTTGCCATCGCTTCTTCGATGTCGTTCGCATTGCGCAGCGGAGCCGCTACAACTTCGACCGCAAATCGCGTCGCAGCGGCAACCGCCGAAGCCAACCAATTAGCAGGGTTGGCGTCTGGGTTGAGCAACAGAGCCGTCCGGGCGACATACGGCGCGATTTCCTTGAGCAGTCCGAGCAGTTTCGCTCCGAGGCTCGGCTCAAAAACATAGAACCCGGTCAAGTTACCGCCTGGATGGGCCAAGCTTGGCACCAGGCCGTCGAGAATGGGGTCGCTGCCAGCGATGAAAATCACAGGAACGGTGCGGCTCGCCTGCTGCATCGTCTTCGCAGCCGGGGTGCCATTGGCCAGGATCACATCCGGTGCCGATTGCAGCAACCGCGTGGCGGCGGATCGTAGCCAATCGGCATCGCCAAAACCCCAGTGAAATTCGATCTGGACATTTTGGCCGCTGACCCAACCAAGCTTCTCGAGTCCTTGCCGGAACGCCGTAGCTCGCAGCTGTCCTTCGGAATCGTTTTCGGGGTACAGAATCAGCACACCTATGCGGCGCATTCCGGCAGGCTGTTGTGCACGCGCTGAGAGCGGCCACGCTGCCGCACCGGCAACAGATTTGATGAACTCGCGCCGTCGCATGGGGCAACCTCGGATGAGGTCCACACAGCTACTCTAGCACATCACCGAACGACGGCAGCGCTGTGCGTTGCAGCAAACTCGTGCTTAGTCCGCTGCGGTCATCAACGGCTGTCCCGACAATATTCGGAGTGAGTCCGCTTTACCCCACTCAGACCTTATCTCAGGCTCATCGACACGTCCCATCGCGGCGACTGTGAGCAACCGCAGCAAAGCAGCGCCTTATTCGATCACCTCGTCGGCGCGCAGTAAGAAGTCGCGATTAATGTTCAAGCCGAGTATTCGCGCGGCCTTCAGATTGACGATTAGTTCGAACTTACTCGGCTGCTCGATTGGCAATTCAGCCGGGTTTGCGCCTTTGAGAATCTTGTCAACATAGGAAGCGGCGCGCCTAAACAGATCGGTCAAGTCTGCGCCGTAAGATACAAGACCACCCGTTTCCACGAACTCGGCCTCGGGGTGCACAGCAGCGAGCTTGTTGCCACGGACCAGCTTAACTATACGCTCGCGCTGGGTGAAAAACATCGCGTCGTTCAGGGTAATCACGCCATTGGCTTGCCACTCGACCATCGCCGCGAAGGCCCGCGCTAAATCATCCGGCCCTTGTGCATCGAATGCCCGTGTGCTGAGGCCGAACGCAGAACCGACCCTTTCCACATCGTGGAAACATGAATTGGCGGTTGGATTTTTCGAATTTGCAAGCACTGCCAAGCGAGAAAGCTCTGGTTTTATGTCCTTGAGGATCTCCACGCGCTTTCCAGCCAGTTGGTATCCAACCGATAGGGTCAACCCAGTGAGATTCGTCCCTGGATGCGCCATGCTGGCTACCAAACCCTCGGCCACTGGGTCCGTCGCCAGCGAGAAAACGACAGGAATAGCGGCGGTCGCTGCCTTAGTTATCTTTGCAGTGGTCGATCCATCGACCACGATGACATCTAAGTTCAACCGCACCAAGTCGGCCGCAAGCTCGCCCAGTCGATCTAGAGCATGTTCCGCCCCGATTGAATCGAGGGGATTCTCGTGAGGCGAAGAATAGGAGAGTCTGTCGGCATTGATTCGCTTTTGGGAGGCTGACAATGCCGAAGGCCTATTCTGCGGACATGCGTGAGCGCGTGATTGCGGAAGTGGAAGGCGGAGCTTCGCGGCGCGAGGCAGCCGAGGAGTTTGAGGTTAGTGCCAGTACGGCGATCATCTGGGTCAAGTGCTTTCGGGAGACGGGCCGCTGCGCGGCGAAACCTCGTGGCGGAAGCCTCTCGCCATTGGAGAAGCATGCGGATTTTCTGCTGGGTCTGATTGAGAAGCAGTCTGATCTGACCCTGGACGAAGTGGTTTTGGTAATGCGCAAGCACAGGATTCCTGGCAGCCGCACGGCAGTCTGGCGTTTCTTCCAGCGTCACAAGATTACATTCAAAAAAAAGCCTGCGCGCGGCAGAGCAAGAGCGCGCGGATGTGGCACGGGCACGCCGGCGCTGGATGCGAGAACAGGGCATGTTTGATCCTGCGCACCTTGTGTTCGTCGACGAGACCGCCGCCAATACCAAGATGGTGCGGCTGAGCGGCCGTTGCCGGCGCGGCGAGCGCTTGATCGGCCGTGTGCCGCAGGGGCATTGGAAGACCATCACTTTTGTGGCCGCACTCCGTCGCAACGGCATGCGAGCGCCGTGCACCATCGATGGGTCAATGAACGGAGCCAAGTTCTTGGCCTATGTCAAACAGTGTCTGGCTCCAACTCTCAAGCGCAAAGATAACGTCGTGATCGACAACCTGCCTGCGCACAAAGCTGCTGGCATTCGCAAGGCGATTGAACAGCGCGGGGCCACGCTTCGCTATCTGCCCCAATACTCACCTGACCTGAACCCGATTGAGATGCCGTTCAGCGCGCTCAAGGCCTCTCTGCGGAAGGCAGCGGAACGCACAATCCCTCGTCTGCGCCGCCGAATTGGCAGGTTCGCCTGCACGTTAACGGCCCGCGAAGCTCGCAACTATTTCAGGCACGCGGGTTATGGCTGAATTTGAACGGAATCTGCTCTCTAGGTTGCCGAGAGCGTAACGCTGCTCGATTATGATATTTTGGCCGTCGACATAGCTGAGCGCGCGTAAGCCGTCGCGAAAGGCATTGAACTGCCTTTCGTGCGGAGTGGTGGCGCGCAAAAATCCAATTCGGGCGATCTTAGCGCCGGGCTGCTGCGTGCGCGCTGGCACCGGCCATGTGGCCGCGCTGCCAAGAAGGGTGATGAACTCGCGACGCTTCAATCGATGGAATTGCATTTACTACCGAAGGGAAGAGATCGGTGTCCGCGGCATCATACCGGATTAGCGAGGATCAAGTGAGGGCCCTTTGCTGCGGCGCAGGATTTTTGTCTGGCTTAGGACCGGATTGGGTCAGAAGCTGAAGTTACCGCACCGCACCGACAATGACCGGTTCACCTCGATAAGCAGACATTAGGCTCACAGTCGCAAGTTGGCACAGTCGCAAGTTAGCAAAAGGAACGCACGTGCAGCACGACCAGAAAGGACTTGGCACGTAAGCCCTGCAGCCATCCTCCTGGCCACCTTGCCGCGATCAGCGGCTCGAAACCATCAGACCGGAAGGACCGCGGCCGCCATTGCATATTCGCGTCTGCGTGATCGCCGAGTGCAACTCTTTGATCGCAGCCCCGAGCGCGGCAGCATGTTCGTCACATTGCGCGGCGAGACGGCGAAGAGCAGCAAGCTTCTCCTCAGCTTCGCTTGCCGCAGTTTCCAATTTTCGCTTAGCCATGAACGCCCCTATCTCCGCGCCGTAAACAGGCCGAACAATGCGCCGCCAGTGTATTCGCTGCCATGTGCAAGATGCGGCGCATGTGCGTCGCCAACATAGTTACGTGGCGACGACACCACGATCGGGCCGACACCTTTCCACTCATCAGTGTCAGGCCGCCGCGATGCTCGCCACATGGCTCCGCAGAGCGCATTGGCGTAGTCGTCAGAACCGCCCACACCGTGATCGACGCTGTCGCGGCCAGATCGTGCGGTGCGCCGTTCTAACAGTCGCAGCTCGCGCAACAGCTGCGGAATGTTTGGTATCGACACGAGCCCACGAGTCCACAGCGGCAGCGACTCCAAGTAAAGCTCGGACCGATTGCGCGGCGAGGTAGTGTACTCAACACGCGCATCGCGGAACGCGGCCGATACCCAATTCCCGGCATAGGCATCGCCCATAACGCCACCCGCGTGGTAGTCGCGGATGAGCGCCGCATACTCGCGCGCCACCGCAGCCGGGTCGAACGGTGGCTTGCGGCCACGGATCACATCGGCAATCACGCGCTCGCCCTCCCGATGCGCAATGCACATGGTGAATGCATCATGCCGGCCAGCAGAGGCGTCAACGAACGCATGGTACTTCACGTCCTGCCGTGGCGGTAATTCTAGCGGACGGCCGTAATCAACGGCGGCATCTATTACATCGTCACCAAGGAAGGACTGCAGGTCGACGCGGAATTGAGCGTCCCATTCTGACGCGGCGGCTATTGGATCGGACTCTCGTGCGCGCTCGATAATGTTGGCGTCAATGGTGGGATTGAACTGCGGCGTGCCGCCTTGAACAACAAGCACCTCATGGTTGTCCTGGCCGAATGCTTCCCGGTGCTTGCTGGCGATCAATCCGGTGCGGCGATACGGCGAGCTCATGCACACCAGCATGCCGCCAGTAGTCGCCAGCGAGGGCAACACCGCACGATAGACTTCCACGTCCGGAGTGGCAGACGACTCGTCACGCCAGAAAGCCGCCTCGTCGAACACGCATGCCAACAAGGTGCGCCCGCGGACAGTGCGGAAAGAATTGGCATGCACTGCGACAGTGACGTTGCCCTTGAGCCTGATCTCTTCCGCACCGACAGACAGGACTTGCTTGCGCAGGATCGGTGACTTGTCGAGCAGCGCGGCAATGTACTCAAACACGACACGCGCTTGGCTTCGACTTGCTGCCAACACCAACACCATGCCGATCTCAGCGGGGCTGAGCCGATCGCTGTGATCAATACAAGTGGCCAGATACGTTGCGATCGCCGCAGCAATGCGAGACTTGCCGGAACGACGGCCGGCGATGGCTACAAGCTCGCGCACGGGCGATTTTGGTGGCGCTCTATGTCCCGATACCTGATCAAACGAATGCGCCTCTGTAGTAGCTAGCGAATGGCCCCACGCGGCCTTCAGAACGGCGCGCCAGGTAGACCACGTTTCCATAGGGCCGAACGCAGCGCCGAGCAGCTTCGGATCAGCAAGCGCTCGATCAATGCCGATCGTCTTCACGCAGCGTCGCCTTGCTGTTCAATGTAGGTGCGGAGATCAGGTGTTACGTCACGCGGCGCACGCGTGATGCCGAGACGTTGAAACGCACGACCGAGGCGATCGCAGAGCCGGCCATAGATTTCCAGATCAACCGGCTGGCCCAGCAACGCCGCCGCATCCATCTTCTCGCATTCGAGCGACAGGGTGGCGCAGCGACGCGCTAACTGACGTTGAGCTTCGGACAGCCGATCGGCACCGCCAAGATCACTCGTGATTTCTGCCAGCACGTCACGGAAGCGCCGGCTCGACGCGGTATCACCTACGGGTTGAACGTGGAGCCGTTTACCATTGGTAACTGCGCTGCGAAATTGACGCGGCGATGGAGCGGCAAAGGGGTGGGCATCCGACATGATTACGGCCTGGATTGTTACCCGTACGCGTTACCCGTGTGCCCATGTAAGCCGGTAACCCTTGATCAGCAAGCATATTTTGGAGGCTGATCCGGTCATCATAAATTACCGGAGTATACTCGCAGCCAGCGCAGAAAATGCGGATATGGAGTAGGTGAAGCCGCGCTATTTCAACTGAGCCAGCAGCTTTACGGCACCCGTATCGTGCCGAGTGGTAAGCGCAGTTATACCGCCAGCTGCATAAACGGCCACAGCGCGCAGGAGCTCACCGAGCTGACGGGCAGCACCTGGGTCGAAGCGGCAATACGCACCATGAGTGCGGCGCGTGATATCTCGATAGACCCGTTCGACAATGCGGTCATGACCCTCCTGAAACATGAAAACAGGAACGCCAGCGCGCCCGAGTTCATCGGCGGTATGAGCAAGCTCGTTCGGATTTTCTTCCAGGGCGTCACCAACAAAAACCAACGCATTTACGCGCAGGAGCTTGGTTTCCTTCTGGGCGGGGGCCAGGACTTTCTTGATCTGGGTGTGCCCGGCGTTGCAGGCGATCTGCGACATGGCTTTGGCGAGCTGTCCGGGGTTGGAGATCCATCGCGAGGCCCGGCATTCGTCTAGGCCGCGATAGTAGACGAGCTGCATATCAAGACCGCCGGTAGCGGCGACTTCGCGAAACATTTCTGCCTGTAGTACGCAGGCCGTATCCCATGTTGGTTGCCGACTAGCGGTAGCATCGAGGGCGAAGATCAGGCGTCCGCGGATGCTCGAGCTTGTCGGGGCTAGCGTTTTGAGCTCGGCGAGGAAGGTATCGACCTCAGAGTGCGGTGCGGCTGCAGGTGTGCTTTCGCTGCGCTTTATGATCGTGGTTTGATTGTCAGGCATGTAATTGTTCCTGTTCTGCATGGACCGAATGGACCTCTTGGACCTCCGTCATCAGTACGCGCGAGATTGCCGTCAAAAAAGTTGGAGGTCCTGACGGAGCTCCAAGAGGTTCATGCGGTCCCTGCAATTATTTGACCTCCGAAAGGCGAAAGGCAGCACGGCCCGTCCGAGTCTGCTCTCTGATCAGCCAAAACCGGCGGCCGTCGGGAGCCCTCACCACGCGCCCGCTGTGCCGGCGCAGCCATTCGCCCAAGCGCTTGGCCGAGACGTTACCGTCCTTGTCGCCGGCTATACGCAGGAGGAGCTGTTTGAATACCGGAGGATTGAACCCAGCGGGTACTACAGACGCAGCCTCAACGATACTGGCACTCGTGTAAGGCTCGTCGAGCCTGAGCTCGTTTAGCCATTGGTCGACTAGCTCGCGAAGATCGGCGAGTTCGGGATCCTCAGCCTGAGTGGTATCAATGCTGGCGACCGGATCCGGCTCGCCCAGCCAGACCAGTGGACTGCGCACCATAGTCGACCATTCCGCGTAGCTGCCGAATGGACCGCAGACCGGAGGCGCCCCGGCCGCGAGGTAGGCACGCATGATCGTAAGGCCGGCCGCGACGTAGGTGCCGCGGTTAGCGGCGGCTTGGCGGAGCGCGTTGCGGTTGAACTTTCGTAATTCCGGCCGCTCCTCCAGCGTCTCGAGATTGCACACGAGGCCGCGGCGGACCATGTCGCCTGCGAATGAGACATTGTTGCCGGTCGCGAACATAGCCGTATGCACTTCGCAATCCGGCGTTTCGCTACGGCCGAGAATCCTGATCTTGACCACCGGCCGCTCAGCGATCTGGCATAGAAACTCACCCGCCAGATCGTGAGTGCAGTTATCAAGAGAAACCATCGGAATGCCGCTCAGGACGATAGATCCGAGACGCTTCTCAGTCTCCTCGACGCTTCTGAGGGCGGTAATGACAGGACAAAGCCGGCCGGTGGCAATCACAGCAGCGGTGTCCACAAGATAGCTCTTACCCGTTCCTGCCATGTGGGCGCGGACGAGGAGCATGGGGGCGGTGGGCAGCGAGCCCCGGACCAATGCCGTCAGCAGGCCGGCGAGCGCGACGGAACGGTTGAGCCTCTTCTCTTGCTCGCCGCCGATCCGCCTGAAGGAAAATTCGGAGAACAAATCAATCAGCAGCTTGAGCACCGCGACTGCCTGATCTTTGGTGGGGTGCTCCGGTATTGGCGGGAGCTGAAACCCAGCCAGAAGATAGAGCTCGGTCTCGGGATCATGACCCGGATCGGCGAGCAACGAACCATCCGGGCGCAGTGTCGGGGTCGTAATAACCCCGGTGACGTGCGGA
>JADMIO011096048.1_pt1 | contig 17641 bp, 15 predicted proteins | sample 8958161 | NCBI WGS metagenome assembly JADMIO01 (sample SAMN16585339, study PRJNA669376) | soil metagenome | isolation source: Crop rotation soil | place: USA: Cullars Rotation, Alabama | collected 2011
CGCGACAACTTGTCCACGTGGAATTCTAAGCTTAGGATCCCAATGTGCTGGAAAGACGACTTCGATCTCGCCGGTCGGCATGTTCGCGTTGATCGTGTTGGCTTCGCGCTTCACGACCTTGCCGGTAAGCGTCACGACGCTTTCGAGGCGTTGGTGCGTCGCGGTTTCGAAGAAGGCGCGGCTCGGATGAATCACCACCTGCGTGATGCCGTAGTGGTCGCGCAGATCGAAGAAGAGCAGGCTCCCGTGGTCGCGCTTACGGAAAATCCATCCCGAGATCCGCACCGTCTGGCCGACGTGCGAGGAACGGAGATCGCCACAGGTGTGGGAACGATAGGAATGCATCAAAACTGGCTCCGAAACGAAAAAGACGAGCCGCTATATTAGAGCATAAGGTCAGGTCTGTCCGCGACTGCTTATGTCCGTGGAAACGGGGGCTTGGAAGCAGCAAGCTGGGCGTCTCGGAGGTGAGCCGTGACGGGACCCGGGTTCGAGGCGGTGCTGAGGGAGATCGAGGCGAGGCTCCAGGGCCAGGGCGTGGACGAGCTGCTGCTCAATGGTTCCGGGCGGGGCTACCTGCTGCGTCACGGCGTCGCCGAGGAATTTCCGTCGCCGTTTGGGGATGACATGGCGCTCGTCGATTGGCTTCAGGACTTGGCGGAGCTCGGCAGCGTGCGCCTCGATCCGGTGATCGGCAGCGCGGGCGGGCTCCTCGATGACGGACGCATTCGGTGGCATGCGGTGTTGCCGCCGGTGTCGCGTGACGGACCGGTGGCGAGCTTCCGCAGGCATCGCTTCGACCTTCTGACCCTCGCGGACTTTCCGGGGAGCGCCCGAGTGCGGGAGTGGGTGCAGGAAAAGCGGAACGTGCTGATTGCCGGTCCGACGGGCGCCGGCAAGACGACGCTCCTCGCGGCGCTCCTGACTGAGGTCGCCATGGAGCGCATCATTCTCATCGAAGCACTCCCTGAGCTTCCCCGCTTCGGTCCCGCGACCGTCCGCCTCGTCGAGCGCCCGCGCTCGCTGGAAGGGGAAGGCGCCGTGACGCTATCGCGTCTCGTCCAGGAATCCCTGCGCCTGCGTCCGGATCGCCTGGTCCTCGGGGAAATCCGCGGTCACGAAGCCCAAGCGTTTCTAGAAGCCGGATTTACCGGGCACGGCGGCCTGATGGCGACCATTCATGCGGGGAGTGCGGATGAAGCGACGGAGCGCTTGATACTCCTGGCAGGAGGAACCAAGCGCTCCCGCGCCTTGTCCGCGGCGCTGAACCTCGACGTCGTCGTACTCAGACGTGGTTCGCCGCCGCGCCTGGAATTCGGCCCACGTAACGCGACTCCGGGCGAATGAGCCTTCCCGTCGCGGTGTGCTCGTCGAAATGGGCGCACCAACCCAGAACGCGCCCCATCGCGAACACCGCCGTGAAGATTTCCCGCGGTATTTCCATCGTATCGAGGAGGACTGCCGTGTAGAACTCGACATTCGCGTGCAGCTCTCTGCCGGGATATTTCTTTTTCAACGACGATTCCGCAACTTTTTCGACGGCGCGCGCGAGCGCCAGGCGCCGGCTCGAGATGCCATTGCGCTCGAGGTGTTCGAGCGCCTTTTCGAGCACTGCGGCCCGCGGGTCCCGCACTTTGTAGATCCGATGGCCCATGCCCATGATCCGCTGCCCGGCCTGCAGTTGGTTCTCGATCCAAGCCCGGGCCGCGTCCGGCTGGCCGATCGCATCCAGCATGTCGAGCACGGGGCCAGGTGCGCCGCCGTGCAGGGGGCCTTTCAGCGCCCCGAGGCCACCCGCGACCGCCGAAATCAAGTCAGATCCCGTCGAAGCGATGACCCTCGTCGCGAAAGTCGAGGCATTCATGCCGTGATCCGAAACCGTCGTGAGGTAGCGGTCCATTGCCTGCACGGCCGCCGGTGACGGTGCCTTGCCCTGCAGCATGCGTAGAAAGTCCGCGGACTGGCTGAGCTTCGCGTCCGGCGGGATCAAAGGTTGCTTCGCTTGGGCGCGGTACCAAACGGCAGCCGCGACGGCCATTGCCGCCGTCACAAGCAGGCGATCGGGTCGATCGACGATGGCCAACGCCGCGCGCTGAAAGGCGAGAGGAGACTCGGGCAGAGTCATGGATGAGAGCAGGGCTTGGATGCGAGGGAACAGCGCGGCCCGGGCTTCCCCGAGCCGTTTTGACAAGGCTTCTTCTTCCCCGCGCGAAGGCAGGGTTCCGTGCCAGACGAGATGCGCCGTGCTCGCGAAAGGCGACAACTCGGCCAGTTCTTCGACGCTGTAGCCGCGGATCACGAGGACACCTTGTTTGCCTTGGACGTCGCTGATTGCGGTCTCCGCGACGACGATGTTTTCGAGACCGAGATGGAGTTCGGGAAGTTTCGGGGCGTTCATGGGGCACCTCCTTTTTACTTCCCAAGGATCGGCGTTTCGGCGATATTGATCAATGTTGATTGTAAAATCAACTTTGGAAGGCCCCGAAATGGCAGCCGATTTCATCCCCCGCAGCGAAGCCTGTCAACTGCTCGGGGTCAAAGCGCAGACCCTTTACGCGTACGTCAGCCGCGGTCTCATCCGCACGGCCGACGCGGGACTCTATTCGCGGGCCGACGTTTTGCAGCTCAAAGCCCGAAGCCGCGCGCGCTCGGGACACGGCGCGGTTGCGGCTGCGGCGATGCGCTGGGGCGAGCCCGTGCTCGAATCCTCGGTCACGCGCCTCGGCGAAGACGACGTTTATTATCGCGGCCTGCCGCTGCGTCAGCTTTTGCAGCGGAAAATTCCGTTCGAGCGCGCGGCGGAGTTGATCTGGTCGGGAGTTTTGCCGGCAGAAGACGTGATTTGGAAAGCAGCGGCCAGCAAGACGTTCATGCCTCCCGGTGCGCTTTCTTATGCGGAGCTCAGCGTCGCACTGGCGGGCGCGGGAGCTCACGATGCAACGCTCGAAACCCTCGACGAATCGCTCGCCAAGGCCCGCGCGTTTCTCGTCGGTGTCGTCAAACACTTGGGCCCCAAGGTTCAGGCGCCGAGTTTCGCGGCGCTGCTTGCGACCAAGCTCGGCATCATGGGCGAGCCCTGGCAGGTGAGTTTGCTCGACGCGGCGCTCGTCGCTAGCGCGGACTTCGAGCTAAGCGCTTCGACGTTCGCCGCGCGTATCGCCGCCTCCACCGGCGCGGGAGTGCACGCTTGTTTGCAAGCGGGACTCGCGGCTTTCTCGGGAAAAGTGCATGGTGCGCAGGTCGACCAAGCCGAACATCTCGTGGCGCAGCTGCTCGCCGGGAAAAAACCGGAGCCAGGGGATTTGCCGGGATTCGGCCAGAAACTCTATCCGAAGGGCGATCCGCGGGCGCGGGCGCTCATGGAACGCATCGATGCCGCCTCCGGTGAACTGCCGGCGCGTCGCGCTGCGGAATTTCGCGAGCTCCGCGTCGCCACGACCGACCTGCAGAAGGCGACGCGCCTCGCACCGAACCTCGAGTGGACTCTCGCCTTGCTCGGACACGCGTTGGCTTTGAAACCCGGCGCGACGTTCGGCATTTTTGCGCTGGGGCGCATGGTCGGTTGGGTCGCGCACGTCGTCGAACAGCGCCAACAAGGCTATTTGCTCAGGCCGCGCGCCAAGTACACGGGCCGTTGAAATTCCGCGGGTTTTCGTCGGTATTTGTGCATCGCACCAAGTCGGCGTCCGGCGCGGGCCTCCAGAAATCGCTGTTTTTCTCCGAAAAGACAGCATGTTGACCCGCATCCTCAAACGCTACGAAGCCGGCGTGACACTCGTTGCTGTCGCACTGATTTTGCTTTTGACGTTGAGTGACGCCGGCGTTTACCTCGAGCGGAGTCTCTTCCTCACGAGTTACTTCCGCTTCGTCTCGGCGATCGGCCTCGGGCCGAAGGTCGATCCGTCGCTGCGGTTGGTCATGCTCGACGACCGCTCGCAATATGTGTTGGGACGCCAACCAACTTTCGCGGAGTGGCGCCAGGTCGCGTCCGTACTTTCCGAGATGGGATATGAAAGGATTCTTTACGCGGGCGTCAGTCAGCTGAATGAAGAAGTTGGCACCTTTGACGGAGCGTCGAACCCGAAAAGTTTCTTCGCCGCAGGCGCTACGGGATACCGAGAGAGTTTGACCTACATGTATGTCCCGCCGCACGCGACGGAGCCACTGGGGGACAAGGCGCTCTCATCCGCAGGCAAAGCGTCCTACCTTGAACTCAAAATGGTGCTCGGATCTCGCCCCGAGATCGCCTCCAAGGTCGATGCCCTCGGCCACCTCAACCTCGCAGGGGATCAGTCTGTACCAATTGCCTATCGGTTCGGTCAGGAAGTTCTGCCTTATCTCGGCCTACAGGCATTGAAGGGCCTAAAATACGCCTCTGGTGGTCTCGTCGAAGACAGAGGCGCTCTTCCTCGTCCGGCAGACAACGAGCTCTACGTCGACTATCCGAAGGTCACGGACGTGCTTTCCCGCGCCGTACCGGTGAGCGCGTTCTTCACGAAGGTCACCCACAAAGTTTCGAATCAACTTTCCGCTGGCAATCTCGAGGCACTCCGCGGCGGTCGAGTCGCGCTGCTCATCCCCTCGGCGTCGACGGGGGGTCGCCACGTCATTACTCCGTTCGGCGGCTATCCTGCATACGTCGCGCTCGTTGCAATCACCTCCAGTGCGCTGCAAAGACATTTGCTGTACGCCCCGTTGGCGCAAAAGCCCTTGGTGCTGCTTGCGGGCCTTATGGCCCTGCTCTCAACAGTGACCATGCGGCTGCGGCCGGCGCTCCTTGCGGCGGGAGGGACGCTGTTCCTCACTGCGGTCGTGCCCACAGTCCTGCTTTTCATGAAAGGTTGGATTTTCCCGACGCTCGGCATGTCGTCGATGGTGCTCGCGGTCTCGGGGACGCGTCTTGGTTACTTCTTCGCCGCGACGTGGAAGGAAAAGACCCTCGCGAGCCGAGATCTCGAAATGGGACGGACGATCCAAGCGCTGCTACTTCCGCAGACGCGGGAAGCGAGCGTGGGCGAATGGTCCTACCGCATCGTCTTCGAGCCGTATGGCCCGATGTCGGGAGACTGGTATCAGACTTATCACGTGAAGGACCCGACGCAGGCTCTGCGCGCCGTGGTCGCGATCGGCGACGTGGTCGGCAAAGGTCCTAGCGCCGCCCTGAACACGGCCACTATCACCTCGGTCTGGAAGCGGCACGAACTGGAGTTCGAGAAGTCGCCCGACGATTTGACGCCGTTTCTCGTCGAACTGGACCGCGCCATCGAGGAGTCCTACCGAGGCGAGCAGACGACGTCGATCCAGCTTGCAGCGATCTACCGCGACCGGATCCGCGTGATCAGTTGTGGCGCGCCGGTGTGGATGAAAGTCGCGGCCGACGGCGTCTCGACCAGGCTTCGCAACAAGCCCTGCAACCCCCTGGGCTTGCCGATCGGCACGCCAAAGTTCCAGATGGTCGAATTCTCCGTGGCTGAGGGGGACTTCTTCGTCGCGCATACCGACGGTGTCATGGAGGGCTCGGACTCCTTTTCGCGCTTCGCCGGCACCGTCAAAGCCGCCGCCGCGGAAACCAGATCTTTCGCCACGATCGCCGGGGCAGCGCGCGCCGCGGGCCAGGGCTTCGTGATTCCGGATGATTTTACGATGCTGATGATTCAGCGCTTGGATAAAAGGACGGAGCATGCGCTTCCACATCAAAACGTCGGCTGACGGAACCTTTGAGTTCACAGGCCCGATCAACGAAACCTTCGATGCGTCGTCGCTGTCGAAAACGGCGAACCCGCTGCGGCTGAATCTCGCCGGCGTGACGACGATCAACAGCGTCGGGGTGGCCTTGTTCGTGAAATTCGTCGACTCCTGGCAGGGGCGTCGCGTCGAATATCACCACTGCCCCGAAATCCTAATCGATGCGATGCAGATGCTGCCGGCGCTCCTCGGTCCCGAGGAAAATACCGCGCGCATCGTTTCTTACCGCTGGCCCGCGGTCTGTACCAAGGGCTGCGGCAAGGTCGAAGCCGTCCTTTCAGCAGCGGATACCGAGTTCAGCGATGACGCGGTTTCTTTGAAGACTCCGTGTCCGAAATGCCGAGGATCGCTGCAGATCGCTGGAAATGCCGATGTTCTCTTGTCGCTCCGCGATGCCGGGGCTTTCGGCGGCGAGACGGCTCCGGTCGTTCCGGCTCCCATTCCGGATCCGGCGACGCAGCGCGGGTCCGGGCGTCTGAGCGTGACGGCTTCGCAGCAAGTTCTCACCGTCATGTTCATTGACGTCGCAGGCTTTTCGCTGCTCGCCGAAGATCGCCGCCCCAACGACCTCTTCATGGAGCTTAAGCCGTTCATCTCGCAAATGCGCAAGATCGTCCGAGAGCACGGCGGCATCGTCGACAAAGTGCTGGGCGATGGCATCCTCGGCTATTTCGGTTACGATCCCGACGGCAAGCCCGTGATGGATCAGGGGCAGAAGGCGCTCGACTGTTCGATCGCGCTGCAGCGCCACTCGCTGGAGCTATGTCTGAACGCCAAGCAAGGGTCGGCGCTTTATCCGATTCGGATCGGCCTCAATACGTCACAGGTCTATGTCGGCGACCTGGGCGACGACGACCGCGCGGAGTTTACGGTAATCGGCCACGGCGTCAACTATGCCAAACGGATCGAAGACTCCTGCGACATTTTCATGATCATGATGAGTGATGCGACGAAAGCCGCGGTGGACCAGGCTTCGGCGGGGCGGCCGGGGTTCCTGCCGCCACATCAACATCAAGCATCACGACCGCTTGTTCGAGGTTTACGAGTTCAATCCCTTCATCGACAAGGCTGCTGAGTTGAACAAGGCCCGCAAAGCCTTCCAGGAATTCCAAGGCGTCTTCCGTTCGGAGCCTCGCCGTTCCTTGAAAGCGGACGCCCCGCTCGAGGTTTCGACCGATTACGGCGCTTGTAAAATCGTCGACTTTTCGCCCGGTGGTCTGCAGATCAAACTCGACAAATACCTGGCGCGCGGCGTGAATCTGCGTTTGAACATTCAGGCTCTCGGCTCCGACCGCAAGGCGCAGTACTTGAATCTGATCGGGCTCAGCACGCTCAATTGCGTCGTACGCTGGGGCGCACCGGGCGAAGGCGGATATTTGCACGGCGTGAAGATTTTGAATCTGAACGACGAGCAGCGGAAGATCTTGCTCACGATGCTGTCGTCGTATCTCGAAGACGTTTCAGCCACTGGCTAAACCCTGAACGAAAAACGCCGCCCGACTCGGCGCGAAAAACCAGTCACGATGGGGTATTACAACCCCATGATCATTGGCGTTTTTCTTGCAAAGACTCCTCTAGCTCTTCAACGCCCTAGAGGATCTTATGAACCAGCGGACGCTTATCGCCGCCTTCTTGTGCTGCGTGTTCTACGCGTGCGGCCAAGGCGGCTCGTTGACCGGTCAGTCCGGCAAGAGGACCGCGGATTCGCGCGGCTCGCGCAGCGGCAACTCGACCAAAACGGAAACGCCGAAGAATCAGACGGCCGAGAAGTCGCCTAATGACGGCACGTCGACGCCTAGCGACGACACCAACGACGAAGAATCCCGCGTCATGGCGCCGGAAGTCATCAGCGCCGCCTACCTGACCTGCGGCAAGGTCGATTCGAAGCAGACGGCGCCGGCCGACACGACCTACTTCGGTTGCGTCGCATTCGATGCGAACAAGCAGCGCCTCGACTTGAAGAACGTCAAGGTTTCCTTCGTTCTGAAAGATAAGGCGGGCCAAGCTCTGGCCGTCGAGAAAGTGTCCTTGCCTGACGCCGATAAAGACGTCGTTTGGGCTGTCCCTAACGCGATTTACGACGCTGGCGTGAGTCCAGAGGCCGATTTCGGCGCCGGTACGACTCCGGTTGCGCGTAAGTGCTTCGTCCAAGTCAATCAGAACGGTCAGTTGATCGAGCAGGAGGCGCAATGCTCCGCCATCTCAAGATGATCGTTGCGCTCTCGGGCGTTCTCGCGCTCGCGCTCTCGTGCTCTAACGCGGAGCCCGACTCTTCTGTCAAATCCCTGGACGAGCTCGCCGCAGGTCGCGAATTCGCGAAGGTCTGTCAGGGCAGCGAGGCCTATCAAGCAGCCGATCGGGTCGTCTTCGATTCCGAAGTTCGCGTAGCGGATCGCGCAAAGTTGACCACGGCCTTGGGCAACTCCCTCTCCGCCGTCCCGGTCAACGTCCGCCTCCTATACAAAGCCGTGGGCGGTCAAATCCTCGTCACGCCCCACGCCAGCGAGATGTGCCCGCAAACGGCCCTCGGCCCGGCGAGCAGCTGCTTCAAGGTCGGCGGCAAGGCCGGCGGCAAGCAAGACAGCGTCACCGTGGTTTTACAAGCGGACGTCCGCGTGATCCAGAGCCGCACCGTGCGCGCGTTCGGTTACGTCGTCTCGGAATACTTCGGGCGACTCTACAAAAAAGGTGAAGGCCTCGAACTCAGAGCGGCCCTCAACGAACCGTTCATGAATGCGCAAGCGACAATCGGCGCCGCGTTTCTGAATGACGTCAATTTGTCGGCGCAAAACATCGGTGCGGTCGAGCTCGCTAGCCGTTCTTATGCGGAAGCTTTCGATTCCTGGTACTGCCGCTCCAGCAAGCTGGCGAACAGCACGCGCGATCCGCGGTTCCAAAACACCTTGGCTGCATTTGCCGCGGTCGAGACGACGGTGGAAAACCAGATTTCCGCCGCTTTGGCAGTGTTCTCCGCGAAAGCGTCGCGCGCGTCCTTGGCGCTCCAGGATGCACCTACGGTTCCGGGTCCGAACGTCGGAGCACCGGCTACGACGAACGTGACGGAGACTACTTCTTCGCAAGGTCAGCCGCTCGTCAGCGGCAATCCTCAAATCAATACGTTCGTAGATCCGGCGCCCTCCCGCCCGGGAACGCCGTCCGGTTCGAGCGGCTCAACCGGTTCGAGCGGATCGACGGGCAGTACTCCGCTCGGCACTGCGAATCCGACCGTCGGCCGGGACGACTTCGTCATCGATGTGGCCGCGGACGGGACGCTTACGTACAAAGGCACCGACAACGTGAAGGGCAACGTCGTCGTGAACGATCAACGCCCGAGAAACGCGGACGGCACCCTCGTCGGGGCGACGACGACGTCCACCGATGCGAGTGCGGCCACCGGTTCGACGCCACCGACTGGGACGACGCCACCGACTGGGACGACGCCACCGACTGGGACGACGCCACCGACCGGTACGACGCCACCGACCGGCACGACGCCGACCGGAACGACTCCGACCGGCACGACTCCGACCGGTACGACTCCGACCGGTACGATGCCGACCGGTACGACCGCGACCATTACCGCGACTCCGCCGCCAGACCTTATGACGGGCGCTGCCCAGCCGGGCGCTAGCGACGCCGGAATGGGCGGCTTCACCGGCGACATTGGCAACTCTTTTGGAAACGACCAAGGCATTGGCGGCGGCGGCGCTTCTTTCAGCGACGGCGGCGGCCAGGTGGCGGTCGGGTGTTAATAGGCTAAGTATCAGATAACTCTGCGGTCCTCGGCCTCGGTCATGCTAGAATGACCAGACCGGAGGTTCCCGTTCCATGAAGTTCAAGGTCTCCGCCGTCGGCGATGCCGCCCTGGTTTTGCTCAGCGGCGACATCGACAGCGACATCGACGACGTGACGAGCGCGATCGATGCAGCCGTGGGGACCAAGGACCTCGTATTCGATTGCCAAGATCTGCGCCGGATCAATTCGATCGGGGTCAAAGGTTGGATCGGGGCGGTCCATCGCTGGTCCCAGGCGCGGACCCTGGCATTCCGCAACTGCCCTCATTCCTTCATCGACATGTCGATCATGGTGCCGGCCTTCATCGGCGAGAGCGCGATCCAGTCGTTTCACGCGACGTTCAAATGCGACAACTGCCATCGGGAAGCCCTGACGCTGATCGAAATCCAAGACAGGAAAGCGACGGGAACTCAGCCGTCCGTTTGCGGCAAATGCGGCGGCCGGATGCTGCCAGGCGTCGATCTCGAATCCGACCTCGAATTCGTGCTGAACCGCTGAAGCGGTGAGAACTATATTCCAGGAGTCGCACGTGCATTTCAGGGACATTGGTTGGGGCTGGGTGGTGGCGCTGGGTTTCGGCATGGCTTCCGGTTGCCAAGTGGGTCTCGCGCAAGACGAAGCTCCGGCTGCGGACGCTCCGGTGGTATCTGCCACGTCCTCCGACGCTCCCGCGCAAAGCGACGACGTTGGTGAAGTGCCGGCGCCGGTGCGCATGCACGAGGACCATCAGGTGATGGGCACCGATCGTTGGGAGAACGCGCTCGACGCCAAGCTAACCAACCTCTTTGATCGTAAAGCGAGCGACGTCGGTTCTCCGACCGTCATGTTGACCGCGCTTTGGAACCGCAAGTTCCGCTACAACACCTACCTCGGTTTGACGGTGTCGGGCTTGCCGCAGTCGCATGCGAAGCGGGAAGACGGCATCAAGACCAGCTACACGATGTATTACGGCGGCCTCAACCTGGCACAGGGGATCTACGAGGCGAAACCCTTCCGCGCCATCTTCCAGGTTTCGGGCGGCGAGGGCATGACCTACGTCCGGGTGACGGGCGACGACATCGATGCGAAGGCACACGCCATCAAATTCCGTTACGTCGAACCGGCCCTAGTAGTCATGGTTTACGAGTGGGACCACCTGGAAATGGGCCTGATCGGCACCAACCGCATCGCTCGTCTCGACAGCAAGAGCGAGGACTTAGGGGTCGAAAACAAAGACCTTTCCTCGGTCAGCTATGGACTGACCTTTCGCACCGAGCGCTGGTGATCTATATTGGGCCCTCGCATGGGCCTAATAGATTCGACCAAAACTTACGACTACGTGGTGATCGGCTCCGGCATCGGCGGTCTCTTCACTGCGGCGCTGCTCGCCAACCGCGGCGCTAGCGTTTGCGTGCTGGAGCGCCACTATCTGGTGGGCGGCTACGCCCAAAGCTTCTACGACAAGAAGTACCTCTTTTGCGCCGGTCTTCACTACGTTTTCAATTCGATGCCGGGCGAGGACGGCGGAACCTTCCTACGCGAACTGGGACTCGATAGCGAGATCACCTTCACGCCGATGGAAGAGGATTCGTTCGACCGCCTGCGTTTCCCGGACCTGAGCTATGACGTCAAACGCGGCGTCGACCGGAACATCGACGAGCTCGGCGCGCTCTTCCCGAAGCACAAAGACAACTTGAAGAAGTATTACGATATCGCGCGGAAGATCTATGTCGAGGCCTTCTCCGTACCCGTGAATTTGCCGCTGACGAAGTTCGTGTTCCACGCGCCGAAGCTCCGCCATCTATTGATGTACCGGAATCTGACGACGCAGCAGATGTTCGACCGCTTGGGTTTCCCGGTGGAGCTCTGCGACATTCTCTCGGGTCAGTGCGGCAACATCGGCATCGCGCCGTATCAATCGTCGTTCATCGCGCATGCCTTGAACGTCATGGCTTACGACCAGGGTGCTTGCTTCCCGACCCAGTCCTATCACCACATGATCAAAGTCATCGAGAAGTTGATCAAAGGCAAGGGCGGAAAGATCCTCGTTTCGACGGAAGCGAAGTCCCTCCGCATGGAAGGCGGCAAAGTCACCGCTGTCGACTCCGACAAGGGCGAGATCCTTTGCAAGAACGTCCTGTTCAATGGCGATCCGGCGCTCCTGCCGCGGCTGATGAACGGCGCCACGCTGCCGACGGGATTCCGCCGCAAGCTCAACTATGATTATTCGCCGGGTTCCTACACCTGCTACATCGGCTTGAAACCCGACGTGGAGCTCGAGAAACACGGCTTCGGCAACTGGAACGTCTGGCACTATCCTCAGCACGATATGAACGAGATCTATCGGCGCCAGCTGGACGACGATGACGTTCAGGATCCGTTCCTCGCCATTACGACCCCGACTCTTCACGGCGCACCCGGCAAGAACATCGCGCCCAAGGGTCACCACCAGATGGTGATCTGCACCTGGGCCGGCTACCGGAAACCCAAGCAGCTCAAGGCCGACAGCCCCGAAGCCTACTACAAGCGGAAGGAAGAGGTGACGGCCGCGATCCTCGATTCCGTCGAGAAGCATTACTATCCGGGGATTCGCCAGCATATCGATCTCTTGCAGCTCGGGACGCCGACGACCAACGAAGACTACGTGTCTTCGCCTCTTGGAAATTCCTACGGAGCCAACCTCACGCCGAAGAACGTCAACCTCGGCAAGGTCAGCTTCTTCACGCCCTTCAAAAACCTCTACTTAATCAACGCCACGGCTGGCATGCCCGGCCTCGGCGGTGCCTTCCGGTCGTCTTTGAATTTGTTCGGGCATCTCGCCGGTGATGCAAAGCTTCTCAAAGAGATCACGCGCCGCCGCGAGCTGAGCTAGTCGGCTGAATACGTCATGGCCAGGCATGCGGAGTACATGCCCCAGGCATGCGAAAATGCATGACTCGTCATGATCCAGGCATTCGAAGTGCATGACTCGTAGTGATCTAGGCATGCGAAGTGTGTGATTCGTCATGCCAGGCGTGCGAAGTGCGTGATTCGTCATGGCCAGGCATGCGAAGCATGCCGCGGCCACCTAGACCGCATGTCCGTGGCGTTTCGCCTCAAAGCACACTATCCGTACGGCATGAAGCCAACGGTCTACATCATGACGAACGGCAGCAGAACGGTCCTCTATACAGGGGTGACCTCGAACCTCGAGCTGCGAGTCGCTCAGCACATGCAAGGAACGGCTTCAAAGTTCACCCAAGTGTACCGAGTCGACCGCTTAGTCTATTTCGAGGAATTTCAATCGATGCGCGAAGCATTGCATCGAGAGACGGTGATTAAGACGAGGTCTCGAGCCGGGAAGATTCGCCTAATCGAGTCAATGAATCCGCAGTGGATTGAGCTGTCGCGCACCTAGGTGACCGCGGCTCGCTTCGCGCGCCTGGCCATGACGTACTAACGCTCATTGAAGAGGTGGCCGCGGCTTGCTTCGCGCGCCTGGCCATGACGTGCTTACGCTCACCGAAGAGGGGGTCGTGGCTCGCTTCGCGCCTGGCCATGACGTGCTTACGCGCATCGAAGACGACCCGTGTTGCGCGCGATTCAATAGCCCTTCACTTCATGCACCAGCGCCTTGTACAGCAAAATCATGTCGGCATTCGTCTTGTCGAGCCGACCTAGCACCATCCTCGCGATGCTCAAAACGACCGGCAAAGCCCACTCCGGCTTGTCCTTGCAAAACTGATCGAAGCGTCCTTTGTCCAGCACCAGGCATTCGCAGGCGCTTTCGCAGACGATCGTCGCGGAGCGTTTGTCCGCTTGCAACAACGCCGCTTCGCCGAAGAACGGGTGATCCTTCGCGTGCAGAGTCGCGACGGGAAAGCGCTCCGTGCCCCCTACCGACTTGTAGATGTTGACGTGACCCGAACACAAGAAATAGGCCTCGTGGCCTTCTTGACCTTCGGTGATGATCGAGACGCCAGGCGCGTACGTCTTGTTCGACATCAGGGCGGCGATGTGCGCCATCGCTTGCGGATTGTTTTTCACGTCCGAGAACAGACGCACGTCGTGAAGCCATTGGCTGTGGCTCGGCACCTCGATTTTCAGCGCAGCATTGCTCATGCGATGTGATCCAAATGCATGTCGACCGTAATTTCGCTTTCGGTGCGCTTCTCACCCGCGAGGATAATGGCGGAAGCGCCGCGCGGAATTTGGTATTCCGGCCCCGGGTTGAAGACCGGGTTGTTGCAGCGGAGCGTTTTTGCGGACTTGAGGTTTTCGATCAGGCGCCCGACGTTCGGTGTCTTCTGCGCTTCGAGGAAGGCCTGTTCTTTGATCTGGTGCGGGTTGCCGGTGTTTTCGAGGAGGCCGATGACCATCAGGCCGCGGTTCTTGTCCTCGAAGCCCCGCCGGAAATCGGCGAACTTTTTGCCCCAGAGGCGTTCGGGGATATTGCGGGTCGTGATGTGCGCGGCGCTGCGCGGGTCGATCAGATCGTGGAAGACGTTCGTGAGTCCGGTGCCGCTCGACGCATTACCCAGCAGCAGGCGGCTATACTCGCGCGAGTAGATGATCTCGGCGACGCCGGCCAGTTTCAGATAGTGGTCGAGCGTCGGATCCAGGAGCTCCGCCGCGACGACGGTGCCTTTGGCGATGTTCGACAGCGCGATGGCGGTCATGATCGTGCGCGCGTCGGCTTCCGTGGCGTTGGGTTTCCTGCCGTCCGCGCCGGTGGAGGTGTCGGCGAGGATCAGGATTTTGCGCGCGAGCTCCGGTGCGGCTTTGACCAGCGTCGTCTGCTGGAAGTGCTCACCCAGGATGAAATGGACGTCCTTCAGCCCAGGGAGTTCGCGCAGAGTCGCGAGTTCTTCCGCCGTGCGGTGGGCGACCAGCACCAGGTCCTTGGGTTTGAGTCCTGGGTTCAAAGACAAGACGTGACGGATCAGATCCGGCATGTCGTCCTTCCACCCGCAGATAATCAAGTGATCTCTAACTTTCGAACGGTCCACGGCTCCCCTCCCCTCCAGGAGTATCTGACGTAAGAAATAGGCGGAAATCTTCGCGGTCACGATGCCGATGGCGCAGACGCCGCCAAACATCAGGACGACTGCGGTGGTGCGGCCCATCGCCGTTACTGGAGTCAGGTCGCCATACCCGACGGTCATGAACGTCACGACGCCCCACCAAAGCGCCTTGCCGAACGTATCGATCTGCGCGTTCGGCGCGTCCTGTTCCATCAGGAGTACGGCGTAGGAACAGCCCACCCAGATACCGATCAGGCCGAACACCACGATCGTCATGCGGTAGCTGGCGAAGATTTGCTCGAACTTGTCCCTCAGGCTCGGCTGTTCCGCCGCATGTGCCACTCTTGCAACGTCAGGCGGCGCCGACCGCCGACGCTTGTAAAGCAGGTAGGAAACGTAAGCGACGGCGATCCCGAACGCGAGCAGCGCGACGCTGCCACCCATCAGAATCACGGCCACGACGCGGCCGCCGAGCGTGATCGGCACATGGTCGCCGTACCCGACGGTAAGCAGCGTGACGATGCCCCACCAGAGCGCGTGCGGGAGATCCGTGATCGTCGCGCCGGGCGCCTCCTGCTCGAAGACGAGCATCGCGCACGACGAACCCAACCAAAGCACCAGGAACGCTTCGACGAAGGTCAGGCCATGGCGGGTGACGAATTTGAGAATTTTCGAGTCGTTCCCCATAGATGGGGTTTCGGCGCGAAATCCGGCCGGCTTGAAATGAGGTCCGACGGCCCCCTGACGGAGCACCACGTCATCCTGAGCAAAGCGAAGGATCTCCTTCGACAAAACCCAGGATTTTGCCCTTACTTCATCCCAAAGATCGTCTTGAAGAACCGCTTGATCGTCTGCCCGAAGGACTTTGCTTCCAGCCCTTCCGGACCACGCGAGGCCTGCGCCGCGGCGAGCGGACGGTCGCGGTGCTGATCGCGGCCGCGGCCTCCCTGCTGGTGACGGTTGCCGCCCTGCTGCTGATTGCGACCGCCGCCTTGCTGGTTCTGCTGATTGCGACCGCCGCCTTGTTGATGACGTCCGCCGCCCTGCTGGCCACCGCGCGCCTGCTGGTCGCGTCCTCCGCCACCGTTGCGTCCACCGCGGTCTCTGCCTTCGGCACCCGGGCGTCCGCCACGCGGGCCACGATCTTCGCGCGGACCACGGTCGCCGCGCGGGCCGCGATCTTCACGCGGACCACGGTCGCTGCTGCCTTCGCGCGGACCACGACCTTCGCTAGGCTTCTTGTAGCGATCTTCGAAGGGATTCCCCGACGTGTCTTGGATCGTCAGGTAGTCTTCCTTCGGCCATTCCGTCTGCACGCGAGCATCGCCGAGCAGCTGATTGATCGGCGCCAGATTCTGACCGTAGTCGTCACAGACGAGCGAATAGGCGAAGCCCTTGGCGCCCGCACGGGCCGTACGACCAATGCGGTGCACGTAGTTGGCGGCTTCGTCCGGCAGGTCGAAGTTGTACACGTGGGTGATGCGGGAAATGTGCAGTCCGCGGCTCGCGACGTCGGTCGCGATCAGGAGCTTCAGCTTCCCTTCCTTGATCGTCTTGATCAGGCGGATCCGCTTGTTCTGCGGCAAGTCGCCGGTGATCAGGTCGGCTTCGATGCCGTTGTGCGTCAACTTGTAGTGCAGCCACTCGGCGGTCAGCTTCGTGTTGGTGAAGATGATCGCGCATTCGGGATTGTGCTCGCGCAGCATCCCGATCAGGACTTTGAGCTTTTCGGTGGCGTGGCAGTGCAGGCCGTGCTGCTCGATGCGCTCCGGGGTGATGACCTCGGGGTTGACCGAAATGTACTCCGGCGTTTCGAGGTACTCGAAGGCCAGCTCTTTGACTTCCGGGTTGGTCGTCGCCGAGAAGACGAGGCGCTGGGCCAGCTCCGGGATCTTCTCCAGGAAGAATTCCACGTCTTCGATGAATCCCATGTCGAACATGCGGTCGCATTCGTCGCAGACGAACGCCTGGACGTGCGAGAGGTCGACCCATTTCTTCTGGACGTAGTCCTTCAGGCGGCCGGGCGTCGCGACGATGACGTCGACGCCGTCCTTCAATTTTTTCGCTTGTTTGTCGTAGTCGATGCCCCCGAAGACGGCGATCGAGGTGAGGCCGACGTGCTCGAGCATCGTCTTGGCGTCGTCCTCGATCTGCATCGCGAGCTCGCGCGTCGGTGCTAGTACGATGGCGCGCGGCGGGCGGCCTTCGCCGTGAGGCGCGGCAGTTTCGGCGCTCTCAGCGGCCAAGAGCTTGTTGCAGATGGTCAGAAGGAAGACGGCGGTCTTGCCGGTACCCGTCTGCGCGAAGCCGGCGACGTCGCGGCCGCGGAGGGAGAACGGCAGGCAGAGCTTTTGGACCGGCGTCGGTTCTTTCCACCCGATCTGGGCGATGGCGTCGAGCAGGCGCTGGTGAAGCGGCAGGTCGTCGAAGTTTTTCACGCCGAGCGCGGCGACTTCCGGCTTGATGTTGAAGGCGATCGGGGCGCGGGGCGTGGCTTCCGCGAAGTCGTCGCCGTTGCCTTGGGCCGTGGAGTCAGGGGTCTGGTCGGGGGCACTGGGATTCTGGGGGAGCGTCTCGTCAACGGTCATTTTGTCAATTTCTCTGTAATATCGAACTGTTAAAATAGACGCCGCGGCACTGCCGGGCGGAACTTCAAGCCGCGCCAAAGGCGGCCGATAAGGAATTTGTGGATACTCACGACGAAAACCCGACCGAAACGGCCGCTCCCGAGGGAGAGGTTCCTGCTGATTCCGGCAGTGAGCCAGCCGAACATACTGCAGAAAGCGCTGAAAACCAAGGTATATCGGCGAAAACGCAGGCATTGCTAGGTCGGATCGATCGCCGCATCAATGATATTCAGTCGTTGATGAGGGAGAAGGAGCGCCAGCAGCTCCTCTACGTCTACGACAAGATTCCCAAGCCCTACTACAACCGCTGGAAGGCGGAAGCGAACGACATCTTCGCGCTGACCGTGCACATCAGGCGCCGCCGGGCGCGGGCGCAAAAGGCCGGTTGAAGCGCGCTCCATGGCTATGGTTTAATCTCCTTATCTATTCAGCGGGATAGGGAGATACAATGATCCGTCGGCCGCATTTCGCCTTGGCCGTTTGCTTCGGTTT
>JADMIO011507113.1_pt1 | contig 17639 bp, 15 predicted proteins | sample 8958161 | NCBI WGS metagenome assembly JADMIO01 (sample SAMN16585339, study PRJNA669376) | soil metagenome | isolation source: Crop rotation soil | place: USA: Cullars Rotation, Alabama | collected 2011
GGGTAACAGTAAGTGAAGCAGAAGCAGTGCAACCATTAGCCGGGTTAGTGGCAATAACAGTGTAAGTACCGGCAGCATTGATGTTAACCAAATTACCGCTGGTGCTTCCGACAATACCGGGCCCACTCCATGCAAAGGTCACTCCTGATGCAGACTGAACGGTTAACTGTGCTGAAGCATTCAGACAGTTAAGAGTTGGTGCATTACCAAGAGTAAGGGTTGGAGGAGTAATATCCTGGGTAACAGAAATGGAGGCAGAAGATGTACATCCGTTAGTTGGATTGGTAGCCAACACCGTATAAGTTCCCCCAGCATTAACATTAATCATGTCACCTATAGTACTTCCAACAATACCAGGTCCACTCCAGGAGAAAGTAATTCCTGATGCAGACTCGACGGTTAACTGAGCGGATGTGCTCAAACAATTAAGACTCGGAGCATTGCCGAGAACAAGAGTTGGGGCAGAAATATCCTGTGAAACTAAAATGGAAGTTGTAGCAGTACAGCCATTTAAACCTGTAGCAAGCACAGAATAAGTACCCGGAGCATTTACCTCAATACAATTACCTGTAGTGCTTCCAACAATGGCCGGACCTGTCCATGCAAACGTAGAGCCGGAATCTGCGTGAGCGCAAATCTGGGCTGATGTTGTAGTGCATGTAAGAACAGGAGCATTAGGAATAGTAAGATTCGGAGTAATAATATCTTGTGTCACCACAACAGAACCTGTTGCTGTACAACCACTCGCAGTAGTTGTTGCTACAACGCTATAAGTTCCGGCGGCATTAACGTTAATGCAATTTCCCGTATTACTTCCAAGAATGCCAGGGCCTGTCCATAGAAAAGTGCTTCCCGGATCGGCAGGCAGGCATATCTGGGTTGAAGTAGTTACACAATTAAGGAAATGATTAAATGGGCAAAATACATTTGGAGTAGTCAAATCCTGGTTAACGGTAACTGTATTGGTAGAAGTACATCCGTTAGGCCCGGTGGCTGTAACCACAAAGTTGCCTGGAGCATTAACCGTGATGCAATTACCTGTTGTGCTTCCTACAATACCATTTCCAGTCCAGGAGAAAGTAGTGCCCGAAGCGGAAGAAACACATACTTGAGCTGATGCATTAAGACAATTTAAAACAGGTGTGTTGCCCTGAGAAATAGTTGGTGGTTGATTATCAAGAGTAACAACCACTTCATCCGTCTTTGTGCAAGTAGCATCAACAGGATTGGTTACCATTAAAGTATAAGTGCCGGCAGCATCTACCACAGGGCAACAAGAGTTAGCGCCTGAAACAATATGTCCGCCGTTTGAAGCTGTCCAGCTAAAAGTAGCACCGGGAGTGGTTGAAGAACCACCGAGTGTTACCTGGTTAGTAATGCAATTAAGCACTTTATCAGGGCCTGCATTGGCTTGTGCTTCGTTGAAGGTGCCAAAATGAAAAGGTCCTGCAAAATCTTTCAATTCAGCGGTGAAAGCCTGTGAACTCCTTGTCTTTACAATTAAATTACCGAATAAAGAAAAGCATGGTCCTGAAACAGGATTAAAATCAAACCCGAACTTGGTGAGGTTAATTCCAATTTCCACTAACTGAAAAGGGTTTAGTTTGCTGCTAAAATCGGCTTGAGGTCCTGCGAGATTTCCCCAGGGAGCAGCTGTTATTGAGCCCGTGTTCTGAGTAATAAAGAATAAGCATGAAGCAGTTGAGTTAGGAACAACTTCAGCGTAGCCATAACCATTACAGTTTATACCGGAATCAAAAACACCGGTAAAGGTAAATGGCTTGTTCGGCCTGGAATTGAGGAATAGTAAGTTGTGGCCTTTACCGTCCACATTATTTGGATTCACCCAAACACGAACGGTGCCCCTAAGAAAAGTTCCGCCAATGGTATAATCAGCGTTTAAAATAATGTCTCCGGCTTGTTTAATTGCGCCGTCACTTACATTAAAAATAAAAGGAGTGCGGCCTCCGGTGCTGGCAGGGCCAAAGTTAGAAACAGTTCCTTTTGTAAAATCAAAAACAGCAGCACTCTGGAAGAACTCAAAGTCAACATGCTTGTCACCATTGGTTGCCCTTGTGGTGGCAAAACCAAAAGCATACAAATCACCATTTGCATCGCGGCGCAGGTGACCGCCTGCATCAACGATGTCATCTTTCTGCGGAATGCTGCCAATGCCAATACTCCATGTATTCGGATTGTCGGCATTTTTATTTCCGCTTCTGAAAATGGAGCTGTCCACTGCCGCGCCGGCACTTATATTATCGCGCACGGCCACAGCGTCAAGCAATGTATATCCGTTCACCACCGTGCCCGGAGCTACTGACATATGCTGCATGTAAGTAACGTTGCGGGATTCAGGAGTACCTGCTGTCTGCAGCGTGGTCATAAAGTCTGCCGCATTAGCATGAACGGGGCCGCTTGTTGTAGCGGCAACAGTACCAATCACACCAATACCAGAGCCGGGAAACTGGCTGGAAAAAAACCAGTCATCAGCGCTCATCGCGGCAGGCGTGTTAGCATATAAATTACCGTCCACACCAAAGTTAGCCACACTTACTGCCGTTGTGCAAACGGTAGCTTGTGAAAAGCCCTGGTGGCTGAGGCCGATAAAAAGAAGGATAAGTCCGCTAACGGACGCGAGTTTTTTAGCGTTCATCCGCCCCTGGCAAAATTGCCACCCTGCGGACATTGCTGTAGAAAAAGTGCTGCCGGTGCGACAACACGAGTCAGAAGAGACAACTTCCCGGTTTACACCTGTACTGTCCCACACGAGGGGCCCTGTACAAGCTACAGGAATCTTGGTAGTCATTTTACGTACCATTGATGAAAAAATTTAAAAAGGTTTAATTAATTAGAAAAATTTAAAAAAAAATATAGAGAAAAGTTATTTGTGTCGCGCTGTTGATTATTCAGAAATCGTTAATCCACAGCGCTCAACATCTAACTGGAACTTCAAAAACCGATTGTCAAAGAACTGATGTGACTATATGCTCTTCACCCGGCTTCTACAGAAAGAAGGGGTTTGAAAAAATTACTTTTAAGATCGAAGGGAGAGTAAAGAGTTTATCACAGTATTAATTCATTTATTATTTTATGAAGAGACATAATAAAAACGAGTGCCAAGCCACTAAAGCTCATTTTTACGCTAACAAAAAGCATGTAAAAAACACCCGTTTTCCTCTCTCAAACAAACCTTAATTGGCAAACAAAAAAAGGCCGCGTTGCCCACCTTACCGATTTTGGGCATTTGCCGAGGAACAGTTCCACAAAATGCGTCATTTAATTTATGCGCGGCAACGGCACAGTTATCTACTCACTCTCTTCCCGCTGTACACTCCAAGTCCTCGGCCGCCCCATTCGGCGGCTGAGCCTGTCGAAGCCGTTGGAGTAGGGGCGGCCTGCGGGCTTTCCGCTTCCATCGGGCGAGATTACAAACAGTGGAGTTATTTACAAACAACCCTTCCTTCAACCGTCATTGCCGGGATAATTGCCACGACCTTCAGGTCGTGGAAAAATAATCTATCTCAAACGGCTTTAGCCAAACACTCTTTTGTTTTTCGGCTAAAGCCGCTCCTCATTTCCATTTCAACCACGACCTAAAGGTCGTGGCTATTGAAGAGTTGCTTTTTATTAGCTGTCACGCCGTGGTTTGGTTCCATTATATTCTTTTCCACTGTCCCAACAAGAAATGCAAAGTGTAACACCATTGTCTCCAATTCTTTTTAATCTAATTGGGTCAAATTCCATATTACATTGTTGGTCGTATTCATAAAGAAGCCAAATTGTAATATCATTTCTTTCTATGCCCAACTTTGCAAGTGTTTCATATTTGTTTTCGAGGATGTCAAGAAATTTATTTATGAAATCGTAATAAGGGTTTTCATCTTCATCAATAACCTCATAAACCCAACTTGAAGGAATATTGCCAGGAGTTGAAGTATCAGCATTGGTTGGCTTAACTTTAAGAAAGTCTGTTATCTTATTGAAAGTTTCAATACTCGGCTTAAAAACTATTTGTAAACTATCGTATGATTTCATCAATCAGTTTAATATTAGCCCTGTCGAACAACCCTTAAAGCATTTCGACATGCTTTAAGGGTTTGATTTCAATTACATTAATTTCTTAAAGTCAGAGAATATGGCAATGATAAGAATTAGCAAAAACAAAGAGAACATTAGATTCCCAAATAACGCAAAGAACCTTTTCTTAGGGTTCCTTTGTCCAAACTGAGAACCTTTTATTGCATATACAAAACCGATTGAGCTTATAATTCCTGAAGCGAAAATTGGAATTGCAATAAAAAGGTCAGATAAACTTTTAAAGGATGTTTTTTCAAGTAATGGTTTAACAAGTAAAACGAAAAGAATTGAAAAAAGAAAAAGTTTAGAGGATAGTTTAACGTATTTATAAGAAACGTCAAGGTAATCTGATTTCATTGTATCATCTTTTGATTACTGGTAAACAGCAAATATCCAACTTTCCCCCACACCATATATATTAAGGTATAAACTCAAGTGAGTTATTTTAGAAACTGATGCGTTTTAATAAAAACTCATCATTTTTTTCCAAAACGTTTACATTCCTGAAAAATCGTTTACGTTTTCTTGAAAACGTTTACGTTCTGAGAAAAACGTTTACATTTTCTTGAAAACGTTTACGTTTCGGAAAAATCGTTTACGTTTTCCTGGAAACGTTTACGTTCTTGAAAAATCCTTTACGTTTTTCTGAAAACGTTTACGTTCTGAGAAAAACGTTTACGTTTCTGAGAAAGCGTATCAATTTTCAAAAAAAGGAAAGCAGTTCTGCCAATTCAAGCTATTGAAAATATTTTTAAAACGACCGCAACATTTCAATAAAAATTTTGTAAAAAGATGGTAGTTAACCTAAATTTATATCCTATAAGTTATGAAAATAATTGCGGTGGCTACGGAGTACACCGGAAAAACTCCGAGAGAGAAAGTGACTGCGGCAGAAGCTGTGGGCACAGGAATTAATACTAACACAGGCCCGTTTCCTGATGGAAATACAGTTGCTACTGCTGTCACAACAGCAGCTGGTAATCTGAAAACGGCGCTTGATAATTACGACGCTATTCCGACGGATTCAAATCGCGACCTGGCGCGTGAAAAAGAAGTTGCGTGCGATTTAAAAGTGGATGATTGTGTAAACTATGTTCAATCTAAAGTTAATGCGCAGAGCAATCCTGACATTGCTATGAGTTGGATTCACTTAGCTGCACTGGAGGTAAAGAAAAAAGCCGTCAGGAATCCGAAGCCGGATACGGTGACGGATGCAGGCGCCGGTTATTCAGGTATTTCTCAAACTATTATGGTAACTATTGGCAAGAAGCCAAAGTATGCCAAGTATTTTGAAATCTGGATTTCTTTAACTCCTGAGGTTGAAAGTAGCTGGACACTGAAAGATACTTGCGGTGGCAAGAAGCTTTTAGTGCAAGGCTTAAGCACAGGTCAGAAATATTATTTACGTATAGTTGCCTGCAACAATACCGGTAAAGCAGATCCTTCTGAAGCTTACTGGGCAATTGCAGCATAACTAAATTAAAAAGGTTAATTATAAAAGAGGCGGGCCGTAACCCGCCTTTTTTATTACATAAATTTTTTGAATAAAGAACGGAAGAACTAATCCGTACAAGGAAAGACACATTATTTAAACTTTAAATTTCGAATATTTAAATCCGAATTTCGAAATAATTTCGAATATTTTAATCCTAAATAGGTTTGAACCCGCTGTTCTATGCTTATTTAATATTTTTAATTCTAGATTATTTCGAAATTCGAAATTCGGTATTCGAAATTATTTATAATGCGTGATGCCCTTGCTAATCCGCGTTACTTCCCTGCCTTCAATATCTCCAAATACCGCGGATCCATCGCATTGCCAAGCGCCTGCGACTGCATGGCGTCGGCCAGGGCCGATTTAAAATCTTTCTTTGAGTAATAAGCCATCGAGCGATTGGAGAAAGCTCTTGCATTGTTAGCATCCATATTGATGGAGAGGGTGTAGTCCTCAATAGCCCTGTCGAATTGGCCTAAATTAAAATACACGTTTCCGCGATTGTCATAAGCCTCCGTGTAGCGCGGATTTTTTTGAATGGCAATAGAATAGTTTTCCAACGCTTCCTGCATCTTGCCTGTTTGCTTGTATGCAATGCCTTTGCTGTAATAAATCTCAGGATTGTCAGGCTCGTATTTTTCCGCCATGATGTAATACATAATCGCGGAGTCAGGCTTGCCTGCATCAACATAGTTGAGGCCAAGATTAAACATAGCCGAGGAAAAACCGGGACTTAGTTCAATTGCCTTTTTATAATCAGCAACTGCCAAATCATATTGCTTTAAATTCTGAAACACGGCGCCACGGTTTTTAAGAGCGTACGAATAATCTTTCTTGTAAACGAGCGCTTTATTAAAATCATCAAATGCCTTCTGGTAAAAAACATCTTTTACTTTCTTTACCTTATCAGGATTATTAATGTCTTCAGCGTTCATCCCGAATTTGGAACTCATCTCTTCTGCAATTTCGCTGCGCTTTGCATTATCGCGTTCAACTTTGAAACTTTCAATGAGTTTATCCAACTGCCCCGGCATATCGAAATAAGATTGCCCGCGGTTGTTGAATGCCACCGGTGTTTCAGGATATCTTTCCAACAGGCTTGACCACAACGTAGTACTGTTCTTCCATACTTTAGCCTGGCTAAAAGTTTGAACAAAGAAAAACAACATGATGACTGCACCGCCCACCTGCAGCGCTGTTTTCATATTCGGTTTCAGCTCCAGCAGCCGCACATAAAGGCTGCTTACTAAAAAGAAAAGACCAATGAAGGGAATATAAGTATAACGCTCTGCAATCACCGCGTCACCAACAGGCAACAATTGCAGCACAATGCTGATGGTAAAGAAAAAGAAGAGTGTTCCGAAGAGAAGAGCGTTTGGAGTTTGAAGTTTGGAATTTGCCCGCGTACCTGTAACCAAATCTTTTGTAAGATTTGAATCAGAACGTCTTGCATTTAATACTAAGCGCCAAACACCAAACGCCAAACCAAGAACCACCACAGGAGCAATATAAAAGAAGCCCGATAATTTATCAGGATACTGATAGAAGCAGGCCAGATTTATTGGAGCAATAAATTTATACAAGTACATCACCAGTCCATAGCTGGCAATCATCAATCGTTCTAAAGGAGTATGCGAAGCAAGGCGCTCAGTAGTAAGTGATGTATGCTGCGCCTTCATAGCGATGATACCAAAGATAAGCGCAAGTAAAAAGAAAGGAATTTTTTCAAGAATAGTTTTTTGGTCAAACTTCTTTTTTATAAAATAATCAACAAGCAGCAGCACCGGCGCAAGCACTACAGCCTGTCCTTTTGATAAAATTGAAAAAAGAAAAAACAAGATGCTCAAAACATAGAATTTAGTTTTAGCAAACTTTAGATATTGCAGGTAATATATCAATGAGCCAAGAAAAAACAGTGTGTAAAGAACGTCCTTTCGTTCAGCCACCCATGTAACTGATTCAACTCTTAATGGATGGATTGCAAATAGAAGCGCAGTAATGACGGCGACAAGTTGTGGCGTATTTCCTTTTTCCTTTATGGCAGGAGGAAGATGAAAAGACAATAACATCTTGAAGAACACATACACCAAAATTATATTTACCAGGTGCAGTAAAATGTTGTCGAGGTGATAATAAAAAGGATCCAGCTTAAATAAAGCATACTCAAAGCAGTAGGTGAGAACTGTGAGGGGATGATAGTTACCCATCACATACGTGCTCGTATTAAAAATATGCGCGATGTTGCTCCCCGACAAATCTTTAATGATGGCGTTATCTCTTACATAGTTGAAATCATCCCAATTAACAAAGCCATCACTGAGGGAAGGAAAAAAAGCAATAAACGTGAGCAGCAAAATACCTCCGACTATCAGCCATTCTTTGCTGATACCGGCTGTGCCCTGCGACTGTTTTCCCTTGTTGGGTTTCTGAGACTTCTTTTTAGCGGGAGTAGTTGCCATCTATAATTTAGGTGGCAAAAATAAGGGAAATGGTTAAAGTGGTGTTCCCTTTTCAGTTTTCTTGTGCACCTCCTCAACCTGCTGCATAAAAGCCGTAACCTTTGAGTCGGAATAAGGGCCGAAAGCATCAACTAAAGTGCCGCGTTCACCGTCAGAGGTTTCAATGGCATATAGAATAGAGTTATCCGCAGGGTCGGAAGCACCTTCGAAGCGGTAAAAGTTTAACACCTTCACTTCTTCAGGGTTATAGATGCGCTCGGTTTTCAAAGCTTTTAATCCTTTGTCATTTACTTTATAATCTTCAGTAAATCCTTTTTTTAACAACGAATTAATGCAAGACACTAATGTGCGCAAATCTTCATTTTCAAGAACTAATTCATCCTTTGTCATTCTATATATGGCATAAAAATCCTGCCAAAGTTTTTTCGAAATGTTAAGTACTTAATTTTAAAATGCAGATATTCAATGCGTTGTGTAATTCTCTAAATTAATGTAGGTTTGCCACCGTTAATAAAAGTTAAAGGTTTAACGTTTAAAGTTTAATGCTATTAAACAGTTTTGCCCACCCTATACTTTAAAACCAATTATTAGTAGATGAACGAATACCTACAGTCGGCAGATATATTTAAAATACTGGCGCGCTATCGCAAGCCGTTGATTATTGTTGGAGTAGTGAGCCTGATTGCATCAGCCATTTTTTCAGGACCTGCATTTATTAAACCCAAGTATAAATCGTTTGCCATTCTTTATCCTACCAACCTGATTGCGTATAGCCAGGAAAGTCCTACGGAGCAGATGATACAGTTGCTTCAATCCGCGGATATTCGCGACCAGCTTATCAGGTCTTTTAATCTTTATCAGCATTATGAAATTGATTCGGCTCGCAATCCTTACCACCGCAGTGAAGTGGTAAAGATGTTTGAGGAAAATGTTTCGGTCAAGAAAACCGAATTTGAATCGGCGGAAATAACCGTTTATGATACTGATCCAACAACAGCTGCAGCAATGGTAGATTCCATGATGCATTATATGAATCTGAAATCGCGCGCTCTGCAACGTTCAAAAAGCCTGGAGCTATTTACAGTTGCCAAACGGCGACTGGATACAAAAAAAGCAGAAATGGATTCGCTTGAAAATTTAGTGCACCAATACTCGCTTCAATATGGCATACTTGATTACGGTGCACAGATTAAGGAATATTCCAAGGCATTAACGCGTGCTATTGCGAAAGGCTCTTCTAAAGGTATTGAGGATTCTAAGCGCATGTTAAACATCCTGGCTGAAAAAGGAAATGACTTCAAAACATGGAATGAGCATCTTTGGCGTGTGCGTGGTTCTTACAATGATTTAAAAACTGATTACGAAAACCTTTTAAAAGATGTCAATAAAGAATTGACTTATGAAAACGTCGTCACCAATGCAGTGCCATCAGATAAAAAAGCATATCCTATCAGGTGGCTTATTGTATTAGTGGCTGTTTCTGCCTGTCTGTTCCTTTCTTTTTTAATAATACTTTTCATGGAACAGTCGTCTACAAGACATAAATCCGTCGAAGGTGTTCGGTTAAATTCAGGACCCTTTAAAGTAGAGGAATCAGAACTTATTAGTGAAGTGAGATAGAAAAGTTTACGGTTTAAAGTTTACAGTTTGCGGTTAGCGAACTGTAAACTGTAAACTGTATCCCCGAATGGCTCTACAACTCAAATGGCTCTATAGTATCCTGTTGCTATTCATGGCAGTAGGATGCGTGCTACTTGCCAATGAGTTTTATTGGATAGGAGTAGTGCCATTTGCTTTAGGAATCGTTTTCCTTGCCATGTATGCCATGGATGTGCTGTTGATGATTATTGTGTTCTGCACGCCATTAGCTATTAACCTCGAGGGAAAAGATTTTGGAGTTGCTTTAAGTCTGCCTACAGAACCGCTAATGGCCGGTATTACCTGCCTGTTTCTTTTTAAAATTCTTTTCCAAAGAGGCTTTGACAAGAGAGTGCTTCATCATCCTGTCTCTATTGCTATCTACATATACTTAGCATGGATGTTTATTACTTGCTTAACGAGCACCATGCCTTTGGTTTCTTTAAAACATTTTTTTGCAAAGCTGTGGTTTATTTGCCCGTTCTATTTTTTAGCTACTCAAATGTTTCGGGATACGAGTTCAGAGTTACCACCAAACGCCAAACGCCAGCCACCAAACGTCGGTATTCACAACATGCACATCTTTATCTGGCTTTATATTGTTCCTCTGCTGATAGTGATAGGGTACACGATGGTGAAGCACCAGGCATTTGGCTTTACCCAGCATAGCGCCAACATTGTTATGTGGCCGTTTTATAATGATCACACGGCTTATGCTGCAGCGATAGCCATGTTTTTACCGGCCGTCATCGCTTTCATGACTGACAAAAGTTACTCTAAAGCTATTCGAACCATTTCATTTTTTATTTTTCTTATCCTGATGGTGGCGCTTGTTCTATCCTATACACGAGCCGCCTGGATTAGTATTGCTGTTGCCTTGGTCGTTTTCCTGATATTTTATTTCAGGATACGTTTCATCTATGTCTTTGCGGCAATCGTAACGATGCTGGTTTTGTTTTTCACTTTTCAAACCCAAATCTTCATTAAGCTAGAAGAAAACAAAGCTCAATCTGCTACTGATTTTAATAAGCATTTGCAGTCCATCTCCAATATTAAAAGCGATGCCTCTAACCTGGAGCGGCTTAATCGCTGGCACAGTGCCATGCGTATGTTTCGTGAAAAACCTTTTTTCGGATGGGGACCCGGCACTTACCAGTTTAAATACGCGTCTTATCAGCAGGCTAAGGATAGAACTATTATAAGCACCAATTCAGGCGACAGGGGAAACGCCCATAGTGAATATATTGGGCCTTTAACTGAATCCGGGGTGCTTGGCCTGGTAACATTTTCTCTTTTAATAATTGTAATTGCCTGGCGGGCTATCATACTTTACAGCAATTCCAGGAATAAGGAAATAAGAATGCTTACCCTCACTGTTTTTCTGGGTCTTATCACTTATCTTGTTCATGGCACCTTAAATAATTTCCTGGATACGGATAAAGCTGCAGTGCCCTTTTGGGGCTTTGTTGCCATCCTTGTGGCTTTAGATGTGTATCATTCACGCTCTTCTGAGGCAGCTTTGGCAGTTGAGAAGTCAAAATAGCCATTTTTCACCTGAATTTCTTTGCCTAATCCCCGAATTTTCTTTTCTTTGCAGCCCCCAAAAAAGCTCGTAGTTGGTAGTTCGTAGAGAATTCGTATTTCTATGCTACCAACTACGAACTACGGGCTAAGAATGGATAGGGATGTAAAGCTTTTTTCAGGAACTTCAACCAGGTACCTTGCTGAGCAAATTGCTCTGGCTTATGGTCAGGAACTGGGAAAGGTAAATGTAGAGCGCTTCAGCGACGGCGAGATTTCGCCTGCATTTAATGAGTCAGTGCGTGGCTGCGATGTGTTTATTATCCAAAGCACCTTTGCCCCCAGCGATAACCTCATGGAGTTGCTGTTGCTCATTGATGCTGCCCGGAGAGCTTCAGCCCATTATATTACAGCAGTTATTCCTTACTTTGGCTTTGCCCGTTCCGACAGAAAAGATAAACCAAGAGTGGCCATTGCAGCCAAACTGGTGGCAAACTTGCTTACTGCAGCAGGGGTAACGAGAGTGATGACCATGGACCTTCATGCTCCTCAAATACAGGGTTTCTTTGATGTGCCTGTTGACCACCTCGATACATCTTCACTGTTTGTGCCTTACATTGAATCGCTGGGTCTTTCTAACCTCACCATTGCTGCGCCTGATATGGGTGGAGTTCACCGTGCAAGAGGTTTTGCAAAGTATTTTAATGCTGACATGGTTATTTGCGATAAGCAACGCCGTAAAGCAAACGAGATAGAAGGCATGATGATTATAGGTGATGTAGAAGGAAGAGATATTGTACTTGTTGATGATCTTGTTGATACCGCCGGTACGCTAACAAAAGCTACCGAGCTATTATTTGAGAAAGGTGCTAAAAGTGTTCGGGCATGCGCCACTCATCCTGTATTGTCAGGCAAGGCTTATGAAAGAATCAATGACTCAAAGCTGACGGAGTTAATTGTTACCGATACAATTCCTCTTCGCCATAAATCATCTAAAATAAAAGTATTACCAACAGCTGATCTTTTTGCGCGCATCATCAAAAGGGTGTACGTGTATGAAAGCATCAATGAATTATTTCTTGTTTAAATTTTAAATCTAAATATTATTATCAAATGAAATCTTTAGCAATCACCGGGACTCGTAGAGCAGCCCAGTCAAAGGCAGAGTCGAAGCAACTGAGGGCAGAGGGTAAGATTCCGTGTGTGCTATATGGGGGTGCAGACCAACTCCATTTTAGTACGCCGGCTTTACCACTCAAAAGCCTTGTGTACTCTCCCAATGTTTACATCGTAGAACTCGACATTGATGGCAACCAACGTAAAGCCGTCATGCGCGAAATTCAGTTTCACCCTGTCACTGACAGACTCCTCCACATTGATTTCCTGGAGCTTCGTGACGACAAAAAAGTAACCATTAATATTCCGGTTCGCCTTAAGGGCTCTGCTGTCGGCGTTCGCGCAGGCGGCCAGTTGCTGAACAAAATGCGCAACCTGAAAGTCGCTGCATTGCCGGCCCATCTTCCTGACGAATTTGAAATCGTCATTGACGAGCTTCAAATCGGCGATGCCATTCGCGTGCGCGATATGAAGCTGGACAATGTTGAATTTCTTGACATTCCTTCCAACACTATTGTTGCCGTGAAGACTGCCCGTGCCGTAGTTGAAGAAACCCCTGCAGCCGCTGCTGCTGCTCCGGGTGCTGCTGCTGCCGAAGGTGCTGCTGGTGCTGCTCCTGCTGCCGGTGCTCCGGGCGCTGCTCCTGCCGCCGGTGCAAAAGCCGCTCCTGCCAAGGAAGAGAAGAAGAAGTAAAAGCCAGTTTGGAGTTTGGGGTTTGGAGTTTGGGGTTAACGCCAAACGCCAAACACCAAACACTAAACTGAATGGAGAAGTACTTAATCGCAGGCCTTGGAAACATCGGTGAAGAATATGCCGATACAAGGCACAACGTAGGGTTTCTTATTGCTGATGCGCTGGCTTCTTCTTTAATCAAGGACGAAGACAAAAAATCTTCCTTCAAATTATTTTCTTCTGACAGATATTCCTCTGTAAATATTTCCAAATTCAGGGGGCGAAGCCTTGTCATTATCAAGCCAACTACTTATATGAACTTAAGCGGGAAGGCTGTAAGCTATTGGCTTCAGCAGGAAAAAATAGCCGCTAAAAATTTATTGGTGATCGCTGATGATCTGGCCCTGCCTTTCGGTACGCTTCGTATGAGAAAGAAAGGCAGCGACGGCGGCCACAATGGCCTTGCTGACATTCTCCGCACGCTGAACACCGATGAATTTCCCCGCCTGCGCTTCGGCATCGGCAGTGAGTTTGCCAAAGGCTCGCAGGTAAATTATGTTCTTGGAAAATGGACTGAAGAAGAAAGAAAACTGTTGCCCGAACGAATCGAGCTGGCAGTAGAAATGGTAAAGACTTTTATCGGGGCTGGAATTGATAAAGCCATGACTGACTTTAATAAACGATAAAAGAATAGCACACTGATGACACTGATTAAGCGGATTTCGGCGGATTAAAATCCGTGATAATCAGCTTAATCAGTGTCATCAGCGTGCTATTGAAATCACCGCGCAGTTTTTATTCACTACAACCGGAAATCTTTTCAGCCCCTGTTCAGAAGGCCCCTTCGTTACGTTGCCATCTTTATCAAATTCGCTGCCATGACTGGGACATTGAAAGCCTGTGTCAGTAACCACAACGGGATTATCCCTATGCGGACAAATCATTTTAAGAGCCACATAATCCGCTTCTGATTTTTTCGCCAGCACAATGTCGTACTCGAGCCACGGACTTTTAATAAGCAGCAGGTTCTTTCCCTCCATCTGCTTTAACGGCACTGACACTTCATTTTTAGAAAAACGAATCGAGGCATTATCCGCCGTTTTGCAACTTTCTAATTCAAAAGCAAGCAAGCTGAAGCCAATCATCGCCGTGCAACCTGCGCAGGCTTGTTTAAGAAATTCTCTTCGGTGGGACATAAATTATTAGCGCTGCAAAAATAGGTTAGAGTTCCTGAAATTTACCTGAATAAACATAGCCATTGATTGAAATTAATGTCAGATAAGATTCAAATGTTATAATTTTATTAGCAACCAACCAAATGTTAATTACAAAATTTATTTGAATACTATGATTTATTATATATAAAATCAGTGAAGATTCCACTTTGTTGTCATAGACCCGGGCTGATGATAGTAAAGCACATGCTTTATTGTCATAGACCCGGGGACATGAGGGCAAAGTACATGCTTTATCGTTATTGACCCGGGGACATGAGAGCAAAGCGGATACTTTATCGTCATAGGCCCGGAGGCATGAAGGCAAAGCACATGCTTTATCGTTATAGACCCGGAGACATTAAGACAAAGTACATGCTTTGTTGTCATAGACCCGGGTTTATGGTAGCAAAGTACTTTGCTTTGCCATCGTAGATCCGGAGACATGAGGAAAAAGTATTTGCTTTATCATCATAGACCCGGAGACGTGAGGCAAAGAGGTCTCTTTTATTGAAATTGCTTTGAAGGAGGGCAGAATGAAAGTTTTTCTTCATATTTTTGAATATTATTAAGTTAACTAATCATGAAAAAAATTTTACTCTCTCTTTTATTTTACTTTGATCTTGTTTTATTAACTGCACAAACTCCTTCTTTTTATTTGAATAACGGTAGAGTTTGGAATAGAACAGCATTTACAAAAGATGCGATTTATTTTATTACTAATTCAGATATGACGAAAACGGATTACCAGGGAAACATTAAATGGTCTATACTAATTCCTGACACCGTTCATAAAATTATTGCTACTGAAACATGTATATATGGTCTTACAAGTTCTAAAGTTTTTAAATTCGATAGTGCAGGAAATGAACTTTGGTCTAAAGATTTTTCTGCCATGATATATCCGGCGACCTTTTATCCAAACTCTCTTAGTGATTTAATTTTTGACGGAAAGTATATTTATTTAATAGTCATTCAAAGTCAATATTGGACGAGTTTATTTTCATATCCATCTGTGCTTACTATTGATACTTCAGGTTCTGTAATCCATACAATTTATTTTTCTGGTCAAAATTTAAGTGGACGCTATTTATTGGAGCCCTGTACTAATTCCGTTGAGGGTGCTTGGATTGGATTTGTATACGGCCGAATTAATTCAAATGATATTTATTTAGTAAAAATTAATGGGAATGGTGATGAGGACAGTACAGCTAAAAGACTTCATTATTATTTCGATGCGGCAACCTCGATACATAGCATGATTTCCATGCCTGATTCTACTACATTAGTTCTGATGAACTCCTTTGATGATTTTAATGATAATCCTGGTAATTATATTTCATGTTCTAAAATTGACAACAAAGGAAATATCAAATGGCAATATCATTATTATGATTCTACTTTAACAGCTTCAGGATCTACCGGTACTGGTGTTTTTGCTGTTGCCTGTGATAGCCTTAATAATATTTACATGGTAGGAACAGCAAGTCAGTATGTTCAAAATAGTACTCAATATTTTGGTTTGTTCGCAATGAAATTAAATGCTTCGGGCAAAGTAATTCTTACAAAGTTTTGGAGCATTGCAAAACCGTATATGCTAAAATCAATAGAGAGTGATAATAGTTGTTGCTATACTAATACTATGCAACAAAATCTTCATTATCTAAACGGGCATCTTTATTTGAGAATAAATTATGATCCAAACAGTAATTATACTAGTAAGCCCGGCATGCTGGTCTTTGACAGTTTATTTAATAATTCCTGCTATGATCCTGACTCAAGTATAAACCTTCAAAATGTTTTCGCAGCAAGTAAGGATACGACTGCCTTTTTTCCGGGCAAGCCCAATGTTATTTCTTACTCACCGGCTTTAAATACTTTATCTTTTTATCCCTCAGTTAACCAAAGTTCTAATCTTTGCTTAGCGATGGATGTAAAATCTTTTCTTTCCCAAAGCGAATTAATAATTTATCCTAACCCTATCACTGGTCATTTCACTATCTCTTTATCTAAGTCTTTAGTAAACGCCGAGCTAACCATCTTCAATCTAATAGGCGAAAAAGTTTATTCAGAAACCTTCAGCGGCAAAGAGAAAACCGTGAATGCTAAGCTGAAGGAGGGAATTTATTTTGTGCAGGTGAGGGATGGAGAGGGACAATGGACTGAGAAGGTAGTAGTGGAGTAATCAACGATAAACATCTTTACGATGTGCTATTTTAATAATGAAAATAATACATTTATTATTCTCAATAGTATAAATAACCCGGTAATCTCCTATTCGAATCCTGTAGGCGTCAATGTTTCCTGCCAGCTTTTTATGACCTGCCGGGTAAGGATTATTAGCTAATTGATTAATTGCTTTTCGAATCTTAATAGCATATCCCTTAGGTAAGGACAATAATTCCTTTTCAGAAGATTTCTTGTAAAGAATGGAATACATTACTTTACCTTAAACTTCTTTTTGAACTTTTTCTCTACCTCTTCCGACGAAACATTTTCCTCTTTAGCTCTTTTGCGTATGTCTAAAAGGTCTTCAGCTTCTTCAAGGTAATCCATTAAAGCTTCATATTGCCGTAATGGCAGCATTACCATGGGTTCTTTGAAGTTAGTTTCTTTAAGTAATCTAACGGAGATGGTCATAAACTTTTTTACAAAAATAACGATTAGAACCTTGATAGATCAACTTACGTTTTCCGGTTCCATATACTGCTCAACAGGCGGGCAAACACACATCAGGTTGCGGTCGCCGTAAGCATTGTCAACCCTGCCCACACTGGCCCAGAACTTTTTCTCTTTCAAATAAGGCAGCGGAAACACAGCCTGTGCCCGTGAGTAGGGATGTTTCCAGTCGTCCCTGGTCGCTTCAAAAACAGTATGAGGAGCGTTCTTCAGCACGTTGTCCTTTTTGTCCGCTTCGCCCTTTTCAATTTCTGCAATCTCATTGCGAATAGAAATCATGGCCTCGCAAAACCTGTCAAGCTCGCCTTTTGATTCGCTTTCAGTAGGCTCTACCATCAGCGTGCCGGGCACAGGAAAAGAAATCGTGGGTGCATGAAAGCCGTAATCTATCAGGCGTTTGGCAATATCCTCCACCTCCACACCGGCAGAAGCCTTGAAGGGACGGCAATCGAAAATCATTTCATGCGCCACACGTCCTTTCGTTCCCTGGTATAAAACCGGGTAATGAGATTCAAGAGTTGATTTAATATAGTTGGCATTCAGGATGGCGTACTTGGTGGCATCGGTTGCTCCTTCGGCGCCAAGCATTTTGATATAGGCATAGGAGATGAGGAGAATGGATGCGCTGCCCCACGGTGCGGCAGAAACGGCGTGCGTGCCTTTTGCGCCACCGGTTTTAATTATTGAATGTGAAGGAAGATATGAAGCAAGCTTTCCAGCACATTGGGATCCTAAGCTTAGAATTCCACGTGGACAAGTTGTCGC
>JADMIO010703392.1_pt1 | contig 17638 bp, 11 predicted proteins | sample 8958161 | NCBI WGS metagenome assembly JADMIO01 (sample SAMN16585339, study PRJNA669376) | soil metagenome | isolation source: Crop rotation soil | place: USA: Cullars Rotation, Alabama | collected 2011
AGTTGACGCTGCTTCAGCTTCCCGTTGAAACCGCCGCTTCTGATGGTGATTGTCCCAGCCATTCAGCGCGTTCAGCGTCTTGATGGCAACTAGCCTATTGAAGTTCAAATCCTCAGCGAGATAGACCACGCCCATCGCACCATGGCCCAGTTCTTTTACGATGCGGTAGTGGGAAACCGTTTGACCGATCATTCGGTGAGAAAGACTAGTTCGACTAAAGAATGACCCCTAAATGAAAGAGAGCTCGAAGTAGAGGTGCCACACAAAATTTCTGAGCGGCGATATTGTCGCTCTGCCTGCCACCGCACGCAAGTCTGCCGGCTGTTACGCGGTGGTTGTTGAGAGCCGGCGCAGAGAAACTCGCCTGGCGCATTCGTTGATCGCTGATCTACTTCAGCGATAGTTCTCCGGTTTAGAGTCCGCTGAAGCCGTCCACAGAGCTGCGCCATATCAAAACTGCTTGTCGCTATCACTTGTGATAGGGATGAAGTCGCCCTCCAAGTCAAAATACAGGCAACCAGCCCAACTGAACCCAATTGAAACAGACGTCTGCTCCAGTTGCACAGCGCATTTCTAAATGGCACACAACTCGCTTCTTCGCCATCGTCGGCTTCGGAGTTTCTGTTTCAAGATCGTCGATAGCTTCTCACTCCGAACTATAAATCGATCGGCAACTCAAAGAATTTTGGAGGGCGAAAATGTTATCTAAGAAAAGTTGGTCTTACCTGGTGGTTGCTGTCTCTGTATCGTTCTGGGCTCTCGTTATCTTTGTAACCCCTGCACTTGCACAAAGAGGAGTTACCGGAGGTAGGGGAAGTATTAGTCGTCCTGAAAAAGCAGAACTTGCTCTTCCAGCTCCGAGTCCGGCGGCAATTGCACCACCATCCACAGTTGCAGCTGCGTCGCCCGGAGCCACTCCTGAGGCGACACCAGAGCCGGTAGAGGTCGAACAACCCGGAACAGATCCTGGTACGTTCTTTTTTATCTACGGCGTAAACGTAGCAGCGCGACCACGCCACGAAGAGGACACATCCTCAAGAGTGGTTGGAGGATTCGGGTTCAACGTTTACGTGACGCGGCGGATTTTCGTTGAAGTCGACAACGACAATTTCGTCTCTCGTAAACCACTGCTGGGATCTCGGACCACAGGCGTCGGCGATACCTTATTAATCGTTGGAGGTGATGCGGTTTTCGAGAAGAGGGAGACGAGCAAACCAAATTTGTCTTTCTTCTATGGCGTAAAACTTCCCAGCGCCAGCGTAGAGAAGAAGCTCGGCTCTGGCGAAGTTGATCATGTCCTGTTCGGAACGGTAAACAAGAATCTACGCGGACGATTTAGTAAGTCATTCGTTGAGCTGGACTTCGTCGAGTATTTTGCCGGAAAAGGCGGCGGAAACGGTTTTGCTAAGACCTCCAGTCTGGCGGGTGTATTCAGACAATGGTTAAACGATACCAAGACCAATCGACTACACTTCGAAGTGGGGGGCACTTTCGCCACTAAAGAATCAAATGCGGAAATGTACAACCTCGATTATTTCGAACATTTTCTTGCCAATAAGAAAATGTCATTTCGAATCGGCGGAAAGTTTGGTCTAACTCCGAATGTCTCGCGGGCAGGGTTGTATGCAGCACTAACGCTGAACGGCAAGCTCAAATAATAGATGAGCGGCAGACTGAAATGGCTAGTGCTGGCGAGCCTGCCGCTCCGCCTCTTTGTACCGTTCCGTAGCGTCATGCGCTTGAGACTTAGCTTGTTCTTCGGTGAGTGAGAACACTCGCTGCAAAGCCTTCGCTAAGTTGTTTCCGGCAGGTTTTAGTGCTTGAACAAGGGCTTTCCCATAATCATTTTCAGATGAGTGAGACTGCTGCTCGGCGGCAATATACGCAATGATGACCATTTCAAACTTTATATCCCGATTACTTTTACGCGCAGCTTCGTAATCGTCCATCAGCTCCGTAAAGTTCAGGTCCAGTTGCCGAACAACGGGACGATAAAGAGCCGCAAGGGTTTTAGAGTTGGTGCGAAGCCCGGGCTCCGGTCTTTCCACTCTCAGGCTGCCACCCCTGCTGGCCGAGCCTCCCTGCTGTCCGCAGACGGTTGAACTTGAAACCGCTAGAACTAAGGCAAAGCGAGATAGAGCGCTCATAAGTCATAAGAAGGTTATCACGAAATTCGAGTTGCTTGAACGCTGGAGCGGCTCCAGTGTCCGACACACGAGAAAGAAGGGATTATGAAATCAACTCACTGCGTATCAATGTTGCTCGCACTCGTCCTGTTGGTACTCGGATCTGAATATGCGAAAGCGGCGACAAAGATTCTCGACAATGGCCCTGATGGTCAGAAACTTGTCTTCGTTGTGGTAGGTGACGGTTACGCCGCAGCAGACCAGGCTAAGTATGTCAGCGACGTCAACGACCTGGTAATCAATGGTGTCTTAACACACGACTTCTATCGGGACAACATAAGGGCCTTTAATGTCTATCGCCTCGATCTGGTTTCCAACGCTTCTGGTGTAAGCCAACTAGGGGCAGCCTCGAGAGATACGGCACTCAGGACGACCTATTCCGGCCTCTGGAACCGGTGTTGGATTGAAGAGTCCAATAACACGAGCGCTCTGCTAAATGCTGCTCTCAATGTGATTCCGAAGTACGACTACGTGATGATTCTACAAAACGAATCACGCTTTGGCGGTTGTAGAAGAGGAAATCGTCTGTATGTAACGAGCGGAGTGGGCTGGGAAGTTGTGGCTCACGAGTACGGTCACGGTATCGGTGGGTTATTTGATGAGTACTCCGACGCTTCGAGGTCTTTTTACACGGGCCAGCTTGGTCCGATCGTAAACGCCAGAAACTGTACCACGATTCTAAATCCGAGCACAGTGTCGTGGTCAGCTTTGATTCCCAACCCAAATTTGATTACCCCGGTACCGACAATCTTCAATGCTGGGAACATGGACGCTAATGAGACGGTTGGATTATTCGAAGGATGTGCGACATTCCAACGAGGCATCTATCGACCCGTAAGTGAATGTCGCATGAAGTCTAACTCCCCACATTTCTGCCCGGTTTGTCGGGCAATAATGGCCAGGAGCGTTGAACGTTACCTGGGCACCGTGCCTGGGCCATCAACTTTCGGTTCCGGACGGCAAGGTGGTTCACTGAGCCCACTCATATTCAGCAATCACGCGAGTGTGGTCCATCCCGGCCAGGATCCTCCGCAAGCGACTGGAACGTATCTGCACATTGTCCTGAAAGTACGGAAGAACAATTCGCCCGAGGTCATCAGCATGACGGAAGTGCAGGGAACGCTCCCACCTCGGGACGAGGCGGCCAGCAGCGTCGCGCTGATCGTCAACGAAAACAACGCGCCGACATCAGTCGAGTTTCTACCGGAAGATCCATTTCTCGTCCGAGGATTTGAGGATCCCAATAATCGGCAAGGCGAGTTCATCACTCAGACGGATTCAGCAACTATAACCGTTGACATACCCCGCGACATTGGTGACGCAGCTTCTGGTAGAGTTAGTCTTGACTTAAGCCGCGTTCAGGGAGCTGCCGCCGGTAACATCCAGCCGGCCACGCCCGATGCCACCTTGCTTTTGCAACTAAAGAACAGCGACAGGCTCAAGCGTGAGAGCCGCCTCAGTGAAAGTAAACTGAAGAACGCTGCCAGAGACATGTCAAAGGTAAAGTCGATGCCATAGATGCTGGTTACTTGCGCCGGCCTGGAGGTAACGCATGGTCGCTAAGCACCTTAGGGTAGTTTTGCGATTGGTCTTGTCAATGTTCTTTGCATCCGAGGCCGGGGCACAATTCCACCATCAGTGTGAGAATGAGTTACGATTGAGCAAAGACATGGTCCAACAGGGCGGCGTTCAGGAACGCTCTTATCTGACCGTAGTCTTAGAACTAAGTAAGGACGGCTCATTCAAAGTGGTCAAGGCAACTCGAATATTCGGTGAGGTGATTCTTAGGGATGTCCAAACCAGTGATTTCATCTATGAAGCGACGAGCGGGGAAATGACCCTAGCGGTTGCCTTTTTCCCAGAGGATCCATTCTTGGTGCGCGCCTTTGGTGAACCTGAGAGTGCAAACGAGGTTACGATACAGGCAAACTCAGCAACGGTAGTGGTAAACATACCTCTGGAGCATGGATCGCTCGCGGAAATTGGAAAGCTTCGTTTGAACATCTTCAAGCTGTTGCCAGGTACGAACGTTGACAAAATAAATCCAAGTGTTTTTGCGAAATTGAAGGCCCAGAAGAGGCTAGTCCCGATAAGCGACCTCTCCTCAAAAACGTTTGGCCGGTTGATTAGTAAGAAGCTAATAACAGTGCGCAACTAACCAGCTTCATCTCAAGAACAAACCTCAGGATGCTTCAGTTGAACAACACTCTTCTCTGACTAAGCGCGTCAAGAGTGAATCGCAACGTTGCTAAGCTTGTTACACCGCAAGAACCCGATTTGGATGCAGTATCTGCTCGCCTTCAGTAGGTGGAGTCTAACAAAACGAGTCACTCGTGACTTAGTCAGCAATCCATTTAGTCAGCGGAGGTATTACGGTATCTCGCTTCTGTTTCATACAGAATCACTGTTATTCAAGAACCCGGACGGCGCATTTCAAGTGCGTTCAAACGCATCTTCTGCTCCCATAAGGGAGATAAGCTGACTGCCATTGGATCTGCCGTCAACCTTCCGGTCAATGTCCAAATTCATCCTTGTAAGTGACTGAAAATACGAAACTTTGAGGGGTGAGCCCAGTTACTGAGCCAAGCGGGCAATAAGTTCTTTAAAATCAGATATTTACAGCCGCATCAGTAGACGGAATTCACTGTAAATTCGATTTAATTGACGCATCTTAAACGATTCGTGCTCGCTTGCGCCAGCGGTAGTGCTTATAAACTTCGGCAATACATACAACAATAAAAATGAACTCGCACGATTGCCAAAAGAATTCCATACACCATCGAAATGGGAAATCAATGCAGCGCTTCGAAAATTGATAGAACACACATTTTGCTAATGAAAACGGCGTCAGACATTTACAGTTGATAAGAGATGCCCTTTATAAGAAATTCTCGTGCTATTCAAGAAACGTGCGGCTCGAAAATGTGCTTGACACACATACAGCTTTTGCTATACGGTCTGCGCCTCGCATAATGGATGCTTGACCTCGTTTAGTTTTTAACGGCTGATTCTCACGAGCCTCTGCTTCCTTGCACACTCGCTAAACTCAGCCCTTGACTCTCAATACAGAGGACTACGATGAAAAAGAGGCCCCGTCTTTTTCACGCACTGTATTTGGCTTCGATTCTTTCAAAGTTTCGACGTCAGCGTGGAACTATTCACGACTTCAAGACCAGCCTGATCGTCCTTGCCGCGATATGTGCTTGCCTCCTTTGGGCACCATCGACTCAGGCGCAAAGTCCGCCCGGCACTTTCAAAGCGTATGGTCCTGTGAGCTTTGTGCGTGGTACTGATGCGCCCGCTCCGGTAAATGCGACGTTTACGGTTTTGGATCCCAGTACCACTTTCACCATGCGGATCGACAGCAGCGGAGTTTCCAGTGCGGTGATTACGCTAAATGGCATCGTGATTTTCAAGCAGAGTGATTTCAACGCCAATGTCCTTACGCTCACCAAGCCGATTAAGCTGCTGGCGACAAATCAGTTGACCATAGAGTTGCGGGGCTCTCCCGGCGAGAGTCTCAACGTTCAAATCATCGGGGTTGATAATGTCGCGCCGACTATCACAGGTGTTGTCACGCCGGCGCCTAATGCCGCCGGATGGAACAATTCTAACGCTATCGTCAGTTTCATTTGTTCGGACGCAACCAGCGGCATCGCATCTTGTCCTGATCCGGTTGCTGTGAACACGGAAACGGCCGGGCAACCTGTCACTGGCATCGCGCTCGACAAGGCCGGAAACACTGCCAGCACGCTCATAACAGTGAAGCTCGACAAAACGCCACCGGCGCTCAATGTCGCTTCTCTTACGAACGGGGCTAAAGTCTTTACGTCGCCACTCATGATCGCCGGAACCATAACCGAGACACTTTCGGGACTTGCCAGCTTCACTTGCAACGGTGCGCCCGCGGCCCTTAGTGGCAACAATTTTACTTGCACCGTACCGTTGACACCCGGAGCGAATTCCATCAACTTGCGTGCGACAGATGTCGCCGGGAACAGCAACGATCTGGCCCCATTAGCAGTAGTTTTTGCCCCTGTTCCGAAGGTAACGTTCACCTCGCCCGCTAATCTTAGTTATCTCAACCTAAGTCCCACTACCGTTACCGGCACGGTCGACGATCCAACCGCGACGCTAACAATCAACTCGATTTCGACACCGGTAGCCAACGGGCAGTTCAGTGTCATGCTGCCACTCGCCGAGGGCCCAAACATCGTTACTGCCACGGCGACCTCGGCAGCCGGCGCAGTCGGGACCACCAGCATGGAGGTGACGCTTGATACCACTTCGCCTCACGTGACTATTACATCTCCAGTCGACAAGTTTGTGACGACAGAAGCCTCGCTCTCGGTGACAGGGAATGTGAACGACATTGTGGTTGGTACTGTGAACGATCAGCAGGCGCAGGTTACGGTGAGTGGACTTGCGGCGCAGGTCGCAAATCGAACTTTCCTCGCGACGAGTGTGCCGCTGCAATTGGGACCAAACGTCATCCAGGCAGTGGCTCGTGATCGCGTCGGCAATGCAGCGACTACGCAAATCGTCGTCACGCGCGAGCCAATCACTCGCGCGCAGATTCGACCCGTCTCAGGAAACAATCAGACTGCAATCATCGGTACGACTTTACCCGCACCGCTGGTGGTTGCGTTGACCGACGAGAATGGCAATCCGGTTTCCAACAAGCCCGTGATCTTCAAAGTCACGCAAGACGATGGCATGGTCAGCACGGGCGGCAACTTTGCTGCGTCCGCGATTGTTATGACCAATGCACAGGGCATGGCCCAGGCGCAATGGAAGCTGGGCATGCGAGCAGGCGCAGGCGCCGACGCCGTCGAGGCCTATTCCGTGGGCTTCGCGGGTACCGCCATCTTCGCCGCAACTGGAACACTAGGACCAGCAGGAAAGATCGTGATCGATACGGGGAACGGTCAGCTTGGCGAAGTCAATAAACCTCTCCCCAAACCATTGATTGCCGTCGTGGTCGATAAAGGCAATAACCGTCTTGGTGGTGTGCCGGTAACGTTTTCGGTGAAGGAGGGTGGCGGCAGCTTTAACGGTCAGTCAAGCTTTACGGTCAATACGGATTCTGACGGTCGAGCGGCAGGTACTTTGACATTAGGTTTCCAGGAGGGCAATGCGAACAATCTCGTCGAAGCCAACTTCCCTGCAAATGAATCTTTCCCCGCGAGCTTCACTGCTTCGGGACGTGCGCCTGGAGATGCGACAAAGACTACGATTTCAGGTGTGGTGCTGGACAACAGCAACGTTCCTATTCCGGGCGTGACGATTCGCGCCGTTCTGACGCAAGTCTTCAACGCAAACGTGGCCATAGTGCAGTCGGTAGCCGCAGTGCAGACCGACGAGCAGGGGCAGTTCAGCATTCAGCAAGCGCCAGTGGGGATTGTGAAGCTGCTGGTGGATGGATCTACAGCACAGCGACCGGGCACATTTCCGACTCTCGACTATGATTTGGTTACAGTGGCAGGGATAAACAATAAGCTCGGCATGCCCATCTTCCTGCTGCCGCTGAACCCGGCCAATCAGCTTTGCGTTACCGCGACGACTGGTGGCGGAACGCTGACGATTCCGGAAGCCCCGGGATTCTCGCTGACCTTTGGACCAGGGCAAGTAACGTTTCCTGGTGGATCGAAGACTGGTTGCGTGAGTGTGACGGTGGTCCATGCCGACAAGGTGCCGATGTCGCCCGGCTTCGGGCAGCAACCTCGATTCATCGTGACGATCCAGCCCGCGGGCGCGCTCTTTAATCCACCTGCACGGATTACATTGCCGAACGTCGATGGTCTCGCGCCGCGAGCAGTTACGGAGATGTACTCGTTTGACCACGATATCGGATCATTCGTCGCGATCGGGACAGGCACGGTGAGTGATGACGGGCAGATAATCAGCTCAAATCCGGGGATTGGCGTGTTGAAGGCTGGCTGGCACTGCGGCGGTGATCCCGCCGCGAACGGCACTGTCGCCGACTGTCCCGATTGCAAGATCTGTCAAAACAACAATTGTGTCGCGAATCCCAATGACAATGGCAATACGTCGGCGTCAGGGTCGGGGTGTTGCAAAGATGGCAACGTCATTCCGAAGCAGGCCCCTGACTTTGACAGCCTCATTGCCAACTGTCCTAATCGCACCCAGATCAAAAACGGAACTGGTCCGAATGAAAGGTTACACCCGATCGACGGCTGTTCGGTGCCGGCTATCCTGGCAATCCTGACTCCGGGCTTAAGTGTTCAAGATCCCGTGGGAGGGATCCTTGGATTTTCCAGCACGCGTTTCGGACAAGATCAGGGAACCGTTCCGAATGCAGGAGCCGCACTTCCATTACCATGCAATCAGCATGACATCTGTTATCAGACCTGCAAGTCAGTACAGGCCACATGCGATACGGGGATGTTCAATGGGATGACCGCTGTTTGCAATGCAGCTTATCCAAGCGCGACTTGTCCGTACTCCGGTTTGGAAGCTCTGGCGAAATGCGTTATCGGCGATCCATTGACTTTCAGGACCTATTTTGATGAACGAGCAGACTGCGCAGGCTTTGCAAGTCTATACAAACTCGGTCTCGATAAATTTGGCTCTAGCGCCTGGAAAGAGCGGCAGGTTCAATTCTGTACCTGCTGTCCATAGAACTGAGCGAGGACTGGATGATTCATCTGTTGTTATTGCCAATTGTTCTCGTGACTGTCGGAATGGCTACTCCGAACGTTAGTTCGGATACTCCCCAGCGGCTCTCGGAAACTACGTTTCGAAGCGATGATTACGAGTACGAGTACAGTTCAAGCACCCTGCGGCAACAGGATATCTGGGTCGTTGTAGGGCTGAGAGCACGCGGTCAACTCGGAGGCCCACAGCGATTCCAAATATGGAAGCTCGACCTGGCAGGCAAGAAACTGGCTCAGATAGACTTCAATGCAATCACGCCAACCGGCAACTCTCAAGAGAAATACCTTCGCATTTACGATCTCGCGACATTAAAGAACGGGAATATTGGTCTCCTTGCCGGGACGGAGAATGGGAAGATCGGATTTATGGTTTTCAATGGCGAGAGTGCTCAGCTTGTCACAAATCGCATCCTTGAACTGCCTTATGCCAACACCTTCATCAGCAAAGTTTTTACAGCCGATGATGGTGATTTGATAGCAATAGGACGTTCGGGCATCCAGCCCATGATCCTGAAGTTGCGCCCGTCCGGGGAGCAAGCCAACCTGACCTTACTCGCAGATGATGATCTCAATGTTTTAATTGACGGCCTGGAATTAGCAGATCATACGTTTGCCTTCTTGGGAGAGCATCTCGACGATACGGGCAAAATCAATATTTGGCTCGGAAAAGTGACTCTCAAAGGCCAAGTGCTGAATAAAGCAAGTTTCGCAGGTCGCGAGGGAACAATCATCTACGACAACACTGCTCGTAACTACATCATCACGTACGTTTCAGCCGGAACATCAGGGTGGAATGTTTCTCTTCGAACCTTTACGGATAGTCTGGCGCCGGTAGGACAATTTGCCCTGCAGTCGGGCCTTAAACAGAGCGCACGAATGTGTGCTGTTCCGGTTGGGGATGGGAGCATCTTTGTTGTTGGAGCCACTGCGAAAAATCAGTTATGGACCGCTCAGGTAGATACGAGCGGAAAGATTGTCTCAAGCTCGATATTCGAAGAGCCCAACGCGCGATGGCAAAGACTGTGGAACTATGACCTTCTCTCGACGCCGGCGGAGCTCATTATTCCTTTCACCGAGCTCCTTGTCGGCAACGAAATGGAACAGCGACAAGTCGTGAAGATTCTGCGGTTGCGGCGGCAGTAAGTTGCTTCAATTGTGGACGGCTTGAGTCGCGGAAACTAATCGAGGCGGCCGTATCAATGACAGAGAAAGCTTTGCTGCGAACAAAACGAGTCCTCCTACTTCCATTATGCGTGTACCTGAGTCTCTGGGCAGTGGCGGCGATTTATGCCTGGTATAAAGGCTCATTTGATCCGGCGCACTCGGAATTCGCTGGTCTGCCTCTGATTATCCTGGGGCTTCCGTGGACCTTTATCTGGCACAATTTTAATCCAAGGATTATCGAGTCTGAGTACAACAACTCCATCGTCGTTACCAGCATGTTCATATTTGTGAATGCGGCCCTCATATTTCTTGTCACTCTAATCATATTTGTACTGTTCAGCAGATCGAAATGAACCAATTGTTAGAAGACGTAGTGCGATGAAAGCATCCAGCGCACAGTGCTACAGGAAAGCAAGCCGGTTGAGGTTCTCGCCGCTGTGGCTGATCTGTGCTGTTCTAAGCGGCTTTTGCGTATTAATAGTTGGCGGATCGTGTTTACAAATCTCTCTTGCTCAGACTGAACGTGAGTCGTACGTAGGACGAGAGGTTTCGGTGCCGCGCCATCTCAAAGATGGAGAAGAATTCACACTCCCTCTCGAAGCGCTCATCAAACAGGGCAAGCTGCTCTTCAATGCGAACTGGACCGAGCAGGAAGGTGGAGGCAGGCCGCTCACCAAAGGCACGGGGCGCCCACTCTCGGATCCTTCACGACCACTGACAGGCACTCGCGCTTTCAATCGCATCTCGGCGCCAGACGCGAACTCGTGCGCCGGTTGTCACAATGCACCGTATGGAATCTCAGGCGGTGGCGGCGACTTCGTTACCAACGTCTTTGTCCTGGGCCAACGCTTCGACTCCGTGTCATTCGATCCATCTGACAAGCTGCCGACACGCGGCGATGTCGATGAGTCAGGCCAGGCCACGTCGCTTCAGTCCATTGCCAATCTGCGTGCTACCACTGGCATGTTCGGCGCCGGATACCTCGAGATGCTCGCGCGGCAGATTACCGAAGATCTGCAACGGGTCCGCGGCTCGATTAAACCCGGCGAAACCAAAGAGCTGGTAGCCAAAGGAATTCATTTTGGAAAGCTTACTCTTACCAAGCAGGGATTGTGGGACACCTCGCAGGTGGAGGGCCTGGGCCGTTTGAGCCTCCTCACAACCGGCTCAAACAATCCACCCACGCTCGCAATCCGTCCCTGGCATCAGGCCAGCAATCTCATCTCGCTTCGAGACTTTACCAACACCGCTTTCAATCAACATCACGGAATCCAATCCACGGAACGATTCGGCCTCGACACCGATCCGGACGGCGATGGCTTCAAAAACGAAATGACGCGCGCCGATGTCACGGCTGTCACTATTTATCAGGCTGTTCTTCAGGTGCCCGGCCGTGTGATCCCTCGTGACCCGGTGATCGAGCGCGCTGTTTTGCTCGGCGAATCACTCTTCACCCAAGTCGGTTGCGCCGCTTGTCATATCCCGCGACTGCCGCTCGACAAGCAAGGCTGGATTTACTCAGAACCAAATCCATTTAACCTGCCGGGCAATCTGCGCAGCGGTGAAGTGCCCGATTTGAAAGTAGATCTAACCAGCAATGTTCTGCCGCCGCCGCGATTGCGGCCGGATGCGTCCGGCACAGTCTGGGTCGAAGCCTTTACAGATTTTAAGCTTCACAATATTTGCGAGCCCGGCGACGCCGAACCTCTCGACATGAACCAATCGCAGTGGTCCAAAAAGTTCAAAGAAGGTAACTGCCGGTTTTTGACAAAGCGATTATGGGGCGCTGCAAACGAACCTCCTTTCTTTCATCACGGTCTCTTCACCACACTGCGCCAGTCAGTATTGGCCCATGCAGGCGAGGCTGAGGCATCGCGGAAAGCCTTTAAGTTCCTGCCGGCAGCGGAACAAGACGAACTGATCGAATTCCTGAAGACGCTCCAGATTCTTCCACCAGGAACGAGGGATCTGATCGTGGATGAGAATTTTCGTCCCCGGTCATGGCCACCACCGGGTCAAACTCAGAGCCAGATCGCAACAGGCAAGAAGAAATGAAAATACTGACTTTACTCGTCATTCTCATGACGCCGCTCCTTGCGGCAGCACAGACGACCGCGCCCCGACCGGCCCCTGCCCCCATTGAGATCGTGGTCTTCTCAGATTTTCAGTGCCCGTTTTGCGCGCATTTCGCGACCGCAGTCAGAGAAGTTCAATCCAAAGGCATTGCAGGCGTTCCCACCACGATTAAATTCAAACACTTTCCCCTCAGCATTCATCCTGCTGCTTTGCTGACCCATCAGGCCGCCGTTGCCGCTGGCGAGCAGGGAAAATTCTGGGAAATGCACGATTTGCTGTTCACTCATCAAGCGGCGGTTAGTCGAGAGAATCTGTTGCTCTATGCGAAAAGCCTGAAATTGGACGTCGAGCGTTTTAGCCGCGATTTCGACAGCGAACACACCCGGCAATTGATCGAAGCCGACAGACTTGAAGGTGAAAAGCTCGGGATACAAGGAACGCCCGCGTTCTTTATAAATGGAAATCGATACTCGGGAACGCGCACGCTCGATCAACTGACGAGTTTAGTTACTTCAGAAGGACGTCGCTTGCAGGCCTTGGCTGAGATTACGGACACACTCATGAGTAAGGGTCCCGAAGACGCGCCTGTAACGCTCGAGTTCTTCGCAGACTTGGAGAGTCCGGTAACGCCTCCCGCTCTCAACGTGTTGGACCAGATGCTGAAAAAGTATCCGAAGGCGGTTCGCCTGCAATTTCGCAATTTTCCATTGTCATTTCATCCCCAGGCTGCATTGGCTCACGAAGCATCCATGATCGCGGCCCGGTACGGCCATTTTTGGGAATTTGCAAGTTACATCATTGACCATCAGGACGCCTTGAAAGAGCAGGACTTGATCGCTCAGGCGGGCCGGTTGGGTCTCGATCAGGCTAGTTTTGCCGAATCACTTCAGCAGCACAAGTATGCGCCTCGAGTGGAGACGGATCTTATCGCGGGCATGAAGAAAGGTCTCCGCGGCAGTCCAGTCGTGTTTGTAAACGGCAAGCGGATCGATGGCGTTCCCAGCATCCAGTTGTTGACTGAATATATCGAAGTGGAATTGTCCGCTCAAACGACTAAACAATCAGAGAGAAGATAGCCGTGCGAATAAGAATCCCTCACTTGCTGCGAGTTATTGGCGTCGTGTTATTTCTTTTGTGCGCGGCGCACGGTGTTCTGGCCCAACTTAATCAGGATTGTACCGTCAGCGTTCTCAATCGGACGGTCCAGGTGAACCCGGATGGCTCGTGGGTGCTGCCAAATGTGCCGGCTAACTTCGGTCAGGTCAAAGCTCGGGCTACCTGCGTGCGTAACGGTGTTACGATCTCGGGTGAATCAGATTACTTTACGATCCCCGCCAACGGTGCAGTGAACCTTCCCGCGATTATTCTCGGCGCGGCAACACCGATCCCCAGTGCGCTGGGCATCGGTCCAGCGAATCCTTCCTTCACCTCAGCCGGACAAATGATTCAACTCGTAGTCACGGCAACCTTTTCTGATAACTCTACAGAGGATGTCAGTGCCGGCAGTACCGGGACCAACTACACCAGCAGCAATCCGGCAATCGCCACCGTGAATGCGAATGGTTTGGTGACGGCTATTTCAAGTGGCACTGTGGTCCTTCAAGCGAGCAACGACGGCGCCACGGGTATTACTAAAGCAACTGTTCTGCTGTCGAATGTAGATACGGATAATGACGGAATACCCGACGACGTCGAGGCTACGCTCGGACTTGATCCTCACAATCCCGTCGATGCGCAGGAAGATTTCGACCGTGATGACCTGACTAATCTTAAGGAGTTTCAGTTGGGCACTGGTCTGCGAGTTTTCGATACTGACGGCGACGGTATTGGCGATGGTCTGGAAGTGGAGAGCGGAAGTAATCCACTGGATCCGAATAGTTTCAATCTGGCTCAGATATTGAAATCGATCAAGGTCACACCGACAACTGTCGCATTGACTGTCAACACGATCATCGGTGTGGCGACACAGCAACTAACTGTCACGGGCACGTTAACAGATGGCAACTCAATCAATCTCACGGCGAGAAGTCGTGGCACTAATTACAGCTCCAGCAATCTCTCAGTTGCCAACTTCGGCGCGACTGATGGTCTAGTCTTTGCTGGTAGCGACGGCAGTGCGACGATCACGGTTAGTAATAATGGTCATACTGCAACAGTGCAGGTGACCGTGAGCAGTTTCTCGCCGGCCGCGCTTTCGTTCATATCGATTCCCGGGTTTGCGAACAACGTCGATATCTCCGGGAACATCGCCTACGTGGCTGCTGGATCGACTGGCTTACAAGTAGTCGATGTTTCTGATCGACGCGCGCCGCGGATTATTGGTTCGCTCGATACTCCCGGCAATGCGAATGATGTGCGAGTAGTGGGGAATCGTGCCTATGTTGCCGATGGTTCTGCCGGTCTTCGTATCGTCGATATCAGTAATCCCGCTAGTCCAGTGCCGTTGGGTAGTCTTGATACTGCGGGTGAAGCCAATGATGTAGTGGTGGTCGGCAATCTCGCTTACATCGCGGACGGTCCGGCCGGTTTGCAGATCATCGATGTTAGTGATCCGGTTGTCCCAAGGTTGATCGGCACACTTGATACTCCCGGGATTGCGAGAGGTGTTGATGTGAGCGGCAATGTGGCCGTGATCGCAGATGGGAATAGTCTGAGGATCGTCGACGTCGGCAGCCCGAGCAGTCCTGTTGCGCGTGGGAGTTTAACGACGACGGATGCGCGTGACGTGACTGTTGAGGGAACGATAGCCTACCTCGCTGACTTCTCGGGCAGCCTGAAGACGATCGATTTCAGCACGCCGACAGCACCGCGGCTACTCGCAACTACCACACAGGCGTTGGGCGGTATTCTGACAGACGTTGCAAAGGTGCGGGAGTTCGTCTTCGGCGCTGACGTGTTCTTCGTGAATGGTGTGCCGATCGTGAATGTCAACGATCCGGCAAATCCTTCCGTGCGTGCTCGACTCGACTTCCCGGCGCGTGACGACAACGGCACTGGTATCGCTGTTGATAATCAATTCGTCTATCTGACAGCCGATCACTCGATTCAGGAAAACGGAATCAACGGCGACAGCCGGCTATATATCGGTCAGTATCAAAGCATCGAAGACAAGAATGGTATTCCACCCACAATTCAAATCACCTCACCTGCTCCCAATGATCAAGTCATTCAGGGAGGTTCGGTAACTGTTACTGCCAATGCGACTGACGACGTTGCCGTTGCGGCAGTGAACTTCTTTATTGATGGACAACTTGCCTTCACGAGTACGACAGCTCCCTATCAGTACACATTCACAGCTCCCATCGTAGGTTCCACTTTGGTCCTTGGGGCAACCGCCGTCGACTTTGGGAACAACGTTGGACAGGCATCGAACGTCACGCTGAATCTAATCCCAGACCCGTTGACTACCGTGGTGGGAAGAGTGGTCAATTCAACTGGGCAATCGGTTGCTGGGAGCACTGTAACTGTCTTCAGTAGCTTTTCAGCCACTACCGGAAGGGATGGATTATTTACTATCAGTGGTGTGCCAACCGTTCGTGGCGACATCGTCGCACGGGCTGTGGGCACCGTTGGGGGCAGAGCGGCTTTTGGAACGTCATCGAGCGTGCCGCCTGTTCCTGGTAGCCTTACGTCTGTCGGAGATATTCGCCTATCTATTCTACAGGGAAACATCGACCTCATACCCTACCTCGCTACTGGGTACAAATATCTTGTAGTGGGCCACGGACAAAATTCCGGCTTCGAGCAGCCGGGGTTCGATGATTCAGCTTTCGCCACGGGCGATGCGGGCTTCGGAAGTTTGGGGGGCTGTTCCTTAAATACGACAGTGTTCGTGAAGACCGACTGGCCCCTGAACACTGACATGCTCCTGCGAAAACAGTTTGATATTGATGCGATTCCACAAAGTCTTACCGTGGCAGTTGCAATTGATAATGATGTGCAGGTATTTGTGAATGGTCACGATGTTTCTGGTGGAATCCGTCAACATGATGGATGCCCAAGCCGCGATAGCTTCGTCTTCACAGTTCCCACGAATATCCTTAACGTCGGCACGAATCTGATTGCGGTGCGCGCGGTGGATCGCGGTGGGGCGGCTTATGCTGATATTCAAGTGACGGCCGTTTACCCGACAGTTAATCAGACCCTCAACATGAATATCCCTCCGCGAGGGACCTTTCTGAGGACTGATACTGGTGATACGGCTGCTCAAACCAGCTTTGTACTTGATTTAGTTTCGCTTGGCATTCAACCTGGATCCAGCATTAGTTTACAAGAGTTGGGTGACTTCGCATTTTGTACATCCTGCCCTGATAACGGGCATGCGCTGATAGGAGTCTTCAGTTCTACTAATACATTTCTTCCGCCTTCTATTTTAAACCGGATTCCTGATGCAATTGCGACGGGTCAGCCCGCGGTCGTAACCCCCTTAACTCTTTTTGAGGGATTGCCCACTGACATTCCGCAGGATTTCGGGATTAGTGCTGCGGGAACGCAAGTAGTGGTTCCGGCTGGAGCACGCTTCCTGTTCGTTGCGGTCAGCGACTCATTCTGGGGAGACAACAACGATCCCAATAATAACTATGCCCTGCGCGTTACATTCATACCCTCACAACTAGCGATCAAACGAGCACCCCCATCGGTTTCCACAGAGAGTCCCGCACGTACTAGCTCCGAGAAGAAAAAGTGAATTCGCGAAAGAGTTATTCTCAAGATTTCAGCTAGGTTGAAGGCCTGAGTTAAGTGGTTGTGTCGAAGACTTAGAGTCAAAGGATCGTGCCTTAGAATAACTGTAGGAGGGCAAATAGTCGGGAGGAGTATCAATTAACGCAAGCACAACTCAGACAACGGCCCTACCGTAAGGCTTAGCGATCATCAAAATTCGAGAACTTATGACGGCTAACGATACCATTTGTGATCTCCCGTCAACGTTTCAATTGATCTTTGTAAGCTACTGAAAACGCTCAAGTTGCGGGCTTGAGCCCAATTACTGAGCCAAGCGGGCAAGCCTTATAAAATCGCACTTTCAGTGAGGTCGAGCAAAACTGTACCCCTATTTTTACCCCTCAGTCAATGTAAGTAGAAAACCGATTTAGTGGACGCTCGTATTGGGTAGACACCCTGTTATGACTTGGCTATGTGATCATTGTTTACGAAGTGGGTCTGATGTTCAGGTTAGTGCGCGACGTGTGAAAAGTAGTGTTCCAACTTGCGGGAGAGATCCTCGGGTCCGATATCCTGGGCCAGATCGGGAATGCTAAAAGCCGGATCAGGTGCAGCGGCTTCAGGAAGGTCGTCTGGAAGAATAACCGTCACGTAGATGTTGTCCGGCAGTTGTATTTCCGGTGGCAACTCGATTTGTCCGTTTCGATAGATTGTTCTGATCGACTTGCTCATTTTGCGCAATTATTTTCCAGCACATTGGGATCCTAAGCTTAGAATTCCACGTGGACAAGTTGTCGCGGCCGCTTCTATAGTGTCACCTAAATACTAGTGACTCCAGCGTAACTGGACTGGCCACAGTTAGGCCGCAAATGT
>JADMIO011411932.1_pt1 | contig 17638 bp, 16 predicted proteins | sample 8958161 | NCBI WGS metagenome assembly JADMIO01 (sample SAMN16585339, study PRJNA669376) | soil metagenome | isolation source: Crop rotation soil | place: USA: Cullars Rotation, Alabama | collected 2011
CGCTCCGCGCCGCCTATGTAAACGTCGGCGAGCGCGGCGTCACCAAGACGATGGAGCAACGCGAAGTGGTGGCAGCGCGCGATTTGCTGGTGCACGGCATCCTGGATGAATTCGCGCGCATCGCCGATGGCGAGCCGCTGCCGGCCATGGGCGAAGGGCAGGCCTGCGACTTCTGCAGCGCACGCGGCCTGTGCCGCAAGGACTTCTGGACATGAACACCGCGCTTGCTTACGAACACAACGGGCAACGCGTCAGCCGCGAGCGGTTCTACGAGATCGCGTGCGATCCGCGCCGCAGTGTCGCTGTCGAAGCCTGCGCCGGCGCGGGCAAAACCTGGATGCTGGTGTCGCGCATCCTGCGCGCGCTACTCGATGGCGCGCAGCCGCACGAGATCCTGGCCATCACCTTCACCAAGAAGGCCGCCGGCGAGATGCGCGAGCGTCTGCTGCACTGGCTGGCGCAGTTCGCGTCGTTGCCGCACGAGCAACTGGCCAAGGAACTGGTGATGCGCGGCATGGCGCAACCCACGCAGGATGACACCGATCGCCTGCGTGGGCTGTACGCAACCTTGCTTGCGTCGGGGCGGCCGGTGCAGGTTCGCACCTTTCACAGCTGGTTCGCCGCGCTCCTGCGCAACGCCCCCTGGGCCGTGCTCGACAAGCTGGGCCTGCCTTCGCGCTACGAATTGCTGGAAAACGATCGCGACGCGGTCGAGCTGGTCTGGCGGCGCTTCCACACGACGGTGGCGGCGCATCCCGCGGCGCGCGCGGACTTCGAAGCCTCGATCGCGGCGCATGGCCGGTTCAACACGCAGAAGGCCTTGCACGCGGCGCTGGCGAAGCGCGTCGAATTCACGCTCGCCGACCAGCATGACGTCGTGGAAGGCTCGGTCAAGCATTTCACCGTTCAGTTCCCCGGCTTCGATGGCCTGGAAGATCCGCGCGACGTGCTGGCGCATCGCGCTGACATTCGCGATCTGATGCTCGCCGCCGCGCGCGCACTGGGCCGCGCCAGTGCAGTCACCTTCGCCGCGAAGGGCTCGGAGCTGGAGCAAGCCGTCACGGCAGGCAGCCTGCAAGGCGTGTTCGATGCGCTGCTGACCAAAACCGGCGATCCCCGCAAGTTCAGCGAGAAGATCGTCGGCCTCGAACAAGTGCGCCAGGCTCAGCAGACGGTGGCGCAACTGATCGACATGTGCGGCCAGCACGACGCATGGCTTCATCACGGGCGGATCACGCGGCTGGCGCGCATCCTCATCGCCGAGTTCGGCGGCCTCAAGCGAGAGCACGGCTGGATCGACATGAACGATGTCGAACGCGCCGCGCTGGTGATGCTGTCCGACACGGTGCTCTCCGGCTGGGTGCAGGAGCGGCTGGACGCGCGCACGCGCCACCTGCTGATCGACGAGTTCCAGGACACCAACCCGCTGCAATGGCAGGCGCTGAGTGCGTGGCTGTCGGGTTATGCAGGCGCAGGGTCGCGCGCGCCCAGCGTGTTCATCGTGGGCGACCCCAAGCAGAGCATCTACCGCTTCCGCCGCGCCGAGCCCCAGGTGTTCATCGCGGCGCAAGAGTTCGTCGCGCAGGGGCTGAACGGCGACCAGCTCAGTTGCGATCACACGCACCGCAATTCGCCCGAAGTGATCGGCACGGTGAACGAAGTCATGGGCACGGCGCAGGCGGCCGGCGAATACAGCGGGTTTCGCGACCACACGACCGAGGCGACGATCCTGGGCCGCGTGATTGCCTTGCCGCAGATACCGCGAGCGCCGCGCGCCGCCAAGGCAGACATCGACGCCGAACTCATCTGGCGCGACAGCCTCACGGTGCCGCGCGAGCTGCCCGAAGAAAAGCTCCTGCAGCTCGAATGCCGGCAGGCTGCGGCGTGGGTTGCATCGCAAGTGGCCACGGGCACGCCCTGCGCCGGCATTTTGGTGTTGGCACGCAAACGCGACCGCTTGTCCGCGATGGAAGCCGAGTTGCGCGCGCTGCACGTTCCCGCGCAACAGCCTGAGAAAACCGACCTGTGCGACGCGCCCGAAGTGCAGGACATCGTGGCCTTGATGGATGCGTTGGTGTCCACCACGCACGACCTGTCGCTGGCGATTGCGTTGAAATCGCCGTTGTTCGGCGTGAGCGATGAGATGCTGGTTGGCTTGGCGATGCAGTCGCGCGAAGCCCGCGCGCAAGGGCGCTTCCCCACGTGGTTCGAACTGCTGCAAGGCCATCGCGACGATCCAGGCCTGCTGGGTGACGCCGCAAGATCGCTCGCTGCATGGAAGCAACTCGTCGATCGTTTCCCGCCGCACGATGTGCTGGATGCCATCTACGCGCAAGGCGACGTGCTGGCGCGCTTCGCCGCCGCCACGCCGGAAGCCATGCGCGAGCTGGTCGTCACGCGGCTGCGAGCCTTGTTGGCGGCGGCCTTGCAGGTCGAAGGCGGGCGCTACGCGACGCCCTATGCCTTCGTTCGCGCGCTGAAGGCGGGCGGCATCGAGGCGCCTGCGACAGCGCAGATCGGCGCCGTGCGCTTGCTCACGGTCCACGGCGCCAAGGGGCTGGAGGCGCCGATCGTGCTCATGCTCGACACCGATGCCGGACCGCAGCGCGCCGACACCATGAGCGTGATCGTCGAGTGGCCGGGCGAGGCGCCTGCGCCGTGGCGCTTCGCGTTTCTCGCGAGCGAGACGAAGCCACCGGCCTGCAGTGTCGAAGCGCTGGAAGTGGAACGAGTCGCCCGTCAGCGAGAAGAACTCAACGGCCTGTACGTGGCGATGACGCGCGCCAAGCAGATGCTGGTGTTGTCGTCGGTGGCGCCGCATGTGGCCAACCCTTCGAGTTGGTGGCAGCGGCTGTTGCCGGTGTGCGAGCACATCGAGGTGACCGGCGCGTTGCCGGTGCAGGATGCGCCCGTTGCAACGCATTTCTCCCTGCCGCAACTGCCGGTGCTGCAGACGCCGTCAACGCCCTCGACATCGTCATCCGGCAAGCCCGAGACGCGCCCCGATTCGGCGGAAACGCGGTTCGGCAAAGCCCTGCATCTACTTCTGGAGTGGTGGACGCCCGCCGGCGGTTTCACGCCCGCTCAACTGCGCCGCGTCGGCCGCGAGTTCGCGCTGGACGCCGGCCAACTGGCCGAAGCTGCGCGGGTTGCGCAAGTTGTTCTGCAAGGCGAGGGCGCGTGGACCTGGAACCCCAGCATCGTCAATTGGCAAGCGAATGAAGTGCCGATGCAGCTCGAGGGCGTGGCGCTCCGGCTGGATCGCCTTGTGCGTCGCGCGGACACGGGCGAATGGTGGGTGCTCGACTACAAGTCGAACTTCAATCCGCAGGACAAGGATGAGTTGCTGCAGCAGATGAGGACGTATCGGGCTGCAGTGCAAGCCGCGAACCCGGACGCGACGGTGAAGTCGGCGTTTTTGACGGGCAACGGCAAGCTGGTGGAGATTGACTGACTAGAACTTGTTCCGGTAGTACACCATCGGCACACCCTGGCTTTTCTTCACGGTAATCCGCGCCCCACTCTCCAGCTGGAACCCCACAAACCCTTTGTCCGCCACGAAGCCCTTGCTGCTCCCCGAGCCCAACCGCATTTCCACGCGCGCGCCATAGCCCGGCTCGCGCGTTTGGATCAAGCTGACCGCATCGGCATTCGGCACGCGGCGCCAGGCCGTCACGTCAAAGCGGTAGTTGCTGTCCAGCGAATCGCGCCAGCGCACGCCCAGATCGACCGATGAAGGAGTCGCAGCAAAAGGCGCCACGCTGCCCAGGGTAGTCGTCGAAGCGCTGTTCAAGCCCATCGCCAAGCCCAGCCCGGAGCGTTGCGAAGGCAGGAAGGTCATGTCGATGCGGGAGTTGCGCGTCGTGCCGTCCACGCTGTCGAAGCGGGGCAGGGTGGAGGAGGAGACTTCCAGCTGCGGCCGGTCGATCGAACTTCGCGCCGGGTCCGCAACCGCCAGTCGAACAGCGTCGTCGAAGGCGAGTGCTGCAGGTGCGGCGAGCAAGAGCAGCGAAGCGATGGCAATGATGGCGAGACCCGATTGACGCGCGACACCCGATTGCATGATGGTTTACCTCCCAAGGTGAAACCACTGTAGGTGGGCTGTAGGGGGCGGCGTGTGGGACGCCACCGGTAGGGCAAGTCAGCGGTGGGGTGGGGGGCTTGCGGGACGAATGTCCGGGCGGCGAAGGAAGAGCCTTACCATCGTTGGTGGATACCCGAAATTCAGTGGCTATGCGGGTTCCCAGGCCATGCCGGTTTGGCGAGTGCAACAGTCAAGTGACACGCGAGAAAGCGATATACGGCGCGATGCCAACGCTTGAGCGGCTCGGCAGGGGCGATTACGTTCGTCGATCAGACGTTACGATTGGTCATGGCAACTGACCACCCCGTCTTCATCTACCGCTACTTGGATCGCACCATGCTGCGGAACGACAGCCCCCGGTTCCGCGTGCGTGTGTCCGCGAGTTTCATCGACCAGTTCCGTGGCCGCTTCGATCAGGCCGCTGCAAAGCTGAAGACCAAGGCGGGCCTACTCGTGACGCTACCGCCGCAGTGGTATCACTGGGAAAAGTTTTGGACATCAGCCCCCATAGAAGAGATTTTCTCAGCCATAACCATTCTTTACCAGTACCTGAAGCGTGAGTATGAGCAGGGCGCTGAATTTTTCCGGGACGCTGTGAGTGAAGCGATGCAAGATGAGCATCTCGGGTTCAGGATCGACAGTGCCGGTGTGATCCACTTTGCGGTGGACGAAGACTTCGAGGTCACCGAGCGGGCGACCCTTGCAGGGCTGTCGGACACCCGCCTGTCCACTACACGGCAAGCATACGAACGAGCACACAAGTTCATGGTCGGGGACCCGCCCCAGACCCTTCTTGCGATCAAGTCTGCATTCGAGGCCGTGGAAGTTCTGGCGACGCAACTCGTCCCTGCACACAAGAACCTCCATGGCAAGCTTTGCAAAGATGAACTGAAGAAGCTCAGTGTGCCGGTGTTGACGTCTGACCAGACTGAAGCGGAAGCGTTGGCGGGTCTGTTTGATAGCATGGCCGAATGGGTCAACGCCATGCACTTTTACCGGCACCGGAAGTGGCACACAGCCGAGCCGAGCGTTGAGACTTCGGTCCTTGTTCTCACCACTGCCAGCGGGTACCTCCGCATGTTGGCTAAGGTGGCCGCAAAGGTATTGCCCTAAGCCGTGATTCGAGGACGATCCCCAATCTAAGGGGTGGACCCGAGCTGGCCTCGACAGCTTCACCGAATCAGGGAGCATCGTAAGAAATGTCCACGCCGCAAACCGTAGCCGCCGGAGTTGTAACGAGCGATCCACTCGCTGAACTTCCCCACTCTGCAGTACGGGTTACGCCGCGCTTATTTCAGATCGCGGCTATCGAGAACGTGAGCCACGGGTTCGCTGAGGTGGGCGCATTCGAGGGCATCCTTCTTGCGCTGGGCTTCCGGACCGCTGGCGAGCACCACACTCTCGGTTCTGCAGTCTTGGTCCATCCTGGCCTAGCCATCACTGCGAAACACGTGGTTGCCGAATGGACTCCGCTGATAGCAAGGGGGGAGGCAACAATAGTTGGACAAGCGCCTACGCCTTCGGGTCTTTTAATGTGGCAGGTCGAGGCTGTTTCGGAAATGCACAATTCGGATCTAGCCGTGCTCTCGTTGCGATTGCGCGTGGAGATGCCAGACGACTTTTCTACTTGCCACATCGAAACCAGAATGCCGTCGATAGGTGATGTCGTGTTCTTGACTGGCTTCACCGTTCACACTTCGACCATCGACATCAGCCCAAGGATGGAAGTGGATGGACTCATTCGAGTCTGCCACGGTGCAGTCTGCGACTTGTGGCCGAACGGGCGAGACAGCGTCATGCTTCCATCGTCAAGTTTCGCCGTGCGTTGCCCTGCATTTGGTGGCATGAGCGGTGGACCAGTATTCAATGCAGAAGGGAAGATGCTTGGAGTGGTCTCGTCATCACTTGACGGCGACGACATAGCTTGTGTGTCGCACGTCGCGCCCGCGCTTTTAATGGCAGTGCGGCCAGCGTGGCCGCTGGAAATGGCTGAGACCACGCTTCTAGGAATGGGGAAGAAGCTCGGAGTAACTATCTCCGACCCTGCAGTTTTTAAGTTCAATACTTCAGACGGCAATTTCCGCATCGTCTATGCACCGTGAAGGCGCTGGATTGGGAAGGAGTCGACGAGCCTGACCCTTTGCTTCTGCAGGCTCCCTCCCCCTGAAGGAAGCACCGCAGAAGGTCAAGCGCCGCAGTCAGGTGATACACCGCTGCTGTAGCATTGCGCTACGTAGAGGGGACCACCTTGGACTTCAATCTTCCTGAGACAGCAAAGGCCTTGAGCGCACCAGTGACCAAACTGATCGAGGTCATTGCCGCCGGGTGTGGAAGGGCGTACGAACCGACTGGGATTCGGCGCAATGCTCTAGCACAGGGCGACGCGCTAGTGATCATGGAAGAAGCGAAGGCGCGAGCGAATGAGGTATCCGTTAGAGCCGCCCAGCGTCTACTCGCTGTCGAAGAGCGGCGTCAAGAAAACATTGAAAGCATTGCAGTAGAAGCACAGAAGCGACTTTCGCCACAGGTTTCGACGGACCCGGTGGACCCGGACTGGGTGGCGCGATTCTTCAGCGAGTGCCAAGACGTGGGCAACGTTGAAATGCAAGCGGTGTGGGGCAGACTGCTTGCCGACGAGGTGGCGAGGCCGGGTTCCTTTTCAAAACGGACGTTGTCGATTGTCAAAAATTTGGAGCCTGAGGAGGCACAGAACTTCAACCTCCTGTGTAGGAGCACCTTCCATGGCATCCGAGAGGACCAGTTCTTTGCATTTGTGGGCGTACCAGAAAGTTCCTTCTGGGACTCGCTGGGGCTGAACTTCCCCGCGCTTCAGCGGTTGGACCAGGCGGGGCTGATAGTGCATCACTCGCTGGGGCTTCATCTATCGAAGGCGACTCAAGTGCTGCTTCGTGGACCTCGCACTTCACTTCTGGTCGAGTCGAAAGAGGCTGCCTCTCTGCCGTTTGGGAAAGTCAGTTTCACGCGATCTGGTATCGAGCTTGCAAAGGTTTGCGAATGGGACATCCCCGACGCAAGGCTTGAAGAAGTCAAGGCTACTATCAGTTCCTCGTTTCAAGTGCAAACAGTGACGGCGATAGACGATGGAGAAGGTGTGCGCGTATTTCCGGCTTAGCTCCGCCGCTGGGGGGGCACGTCGATGGTAGAGCGTACCCAGCAGCCCTATCGGAAACGCTCGTCTGCGATGCACCAGCCCAGAGGGCGTGATGCGGATTACCTTTTGCGCCGTCGGTTCGCAGTGTTGCGCTTCAAAGGTCGTGCGCCATGTCGCGTTTAAGCTGTGCTGCCTTGAGGTTCGCATCACCCAGATCGGATGTTCGAAGGGAGAATCTGTGTGCCAGATAGACGCGTACGCATGGCGCAGTTCCTATAGAGCTTTGGTGCGCCATTGCCATATTGGTACCGCTGCGGGAGTGAACGCCTGAAAGTTTTTAGGCATCTTTCAGTGGTCATCGGAATTGCTTAGGTGACACACCAACAGAACACACTCGGCTGCTGTAAAGCCCTTGTCGCGCCGTAAATTCTTGACGCGCACTGACTTTCTGAAGAAGGTTGACGAGCCTTACCCCCGGCACTGACTCCACAGTTAGGGCTGCTTGGTTCCCCACCTGACCCGGTTGGCCGCTTCGCCATGCGGGGAGGCCCGTCGGTGCGTATTGTAGGCGAGACCATGAACTCGGTTTGCCGACTCGTGACGTTCGATCTAGCGCAAATGCCAGCGCTCGCAAATCCGTTCCAGCTCGGCCTCTTGCTCGCTCGGCGTCACCAGAAGTTCGGGAAGTGCCAGTTGAAGGGCAGTCGCCAGCTTTTCCATCGAGTCGATCGACACGTTCTTTTCTCCGCGCTCCAGCTGACCCACATAGGTTCGGTGGACACCGGCCGCATCGGCCAATTCTTCCTGCGACAAACCGGCGCCTTCACGCGCGGCCCGAAGCGAAACGGCGAACACAAGCCTCGCCGGGGGATTGGGAATTGACTGCTTTTTTGCCACACGGCAAGCGTGCAGATCACGAGACTGGTGGTCTACAGCCGTTGAATAGCATTTTGATATGCTGCAGGACGGTTTTGCGCTCTCTCCCAGTCGATTTGTCACTGGGATTCGGTTGTCGCCGTCTGCGCCTCAACCCAAGCTACCCGCCATGCCAAAGAAATCCTCACCGCAGCCTGCGGCAACCTGGACGCCCATCGCCTTTCACCCGTCCGAGTACGTCGCCTACATGCGCCCGGGCACCTGCACGATCCACGGCCATGTCCGCGAATGGCCCGCATTCGGCGGCGCCGCCACATTCGCCCAGCTGCCAGTGTTCCTCATGCCCGCTACCCGCTTTCGCGAGCAGTGGTATTGGGAGTACCTCGTCGTCGACAAGACCGCCATGTCACCGTTCGATCCACGCCACGCCCAGTACGACCGCCAGGCGAAGACAGACCGCGATGGTCGCTTCGAATTCACAGCCGTGCCACGCGGCACCTACTTCCTGTTGACGGGCCCGCTGTGCCAGGCCGGCTGGTGCACCCACGGCTGCGACATCGTGCGCAAAGTCGAGGTCCGCGACGGGCGCGACGTACATGTTTCGCTGAACTACTGCCCACCAACGGACCCGCCTTTCACTTGGCCGGCGCTCTAGACTAGGGCCGTCATGCCGACCCTCGCCAAACAAGTTCTAGAGCATTCACGACTCAGGTGCCGATGCGGGCCGTCTATCTGACGTCCGGCCCCAGCCGCCGCTTGAAGCTGGGCGCCCAGACCGTGGAGTTGCGACATGCGCCGGTGTGGCAGTTGATCTTTCCTGGCCGCGCTGCCGGCGATGTGGTGCGAGCGCTGGCATGGTTGGGGCCAGAGAAGGCCGGCGCTGCGCTGCGGGCGCTGCGCGCCAAACTGCCGTCGGCCGAGATGAAGGAAGTGGCGTCGGCCCGCGCGCGCCTGCCGACCTGGATGGCGCAGGAAGTGAGCGCGCTGGTATCGCATGTCTGAGTTCTTCGAACCGAATGCGCCATCGCTGATCTTTCGTCCATTGGAAGGCGCAAGCTGGCACGAGCGCCCTCAGCGAGCCCCGTAGAATCGCGCCGATGTCTTATGTCGTGCTCGCTCGCAAATACCGGCCCCGGAATTTCTCGGAGATGGTCGGGCAGCAGCACGTCGTGCAGGCGCTGGGCAACGCGCTGACACAGCAGCGGCTGCACCACGCCTACCTGTTCACCGGCACGCGGGGCGTGGGCAAGACCACGGTGTCGCGCATCCTCGCCAAGTCGCTCAACTGCCAGGGCCCGGACGGGCAGGGCGGGATCACCGCCACGCCCTGCGGCGTGTGCCAGGCCTGCATCGACATCGATTCGGGCCGCTTCGTCGACTACACCGAGCTCGATGCCGCGTCCAATCGCGGTGTCGATGAAGTGCAGGCCCTGCTCGAACAAGCCGTCTACAAGCCGGTGCAGGGCCGCTTCAAGGTCTTCATGATCGACGAAGTGCACATGCTCACCGGGCACGCGTTCAACGCGATGCTCAAGACGCTCGAGGAGCCGCCCGAGTACCTGAAGTTCGTGCTGGCCACGACCGATCCGCAGAAGGTGCCGGTCACGGTGCTGTCGCGCTGCCTGCAGTTCAACTTGCGGCCCATGGCGCCCGAGACGGTGCGCGATCACCTGGTGGCCGTGCTGCAGGCCGAGAGCGTGCCGGCCGACGACCAGGCGCTCAAGCTGCTGGCGCGCGCGGCGCGCGGTTCGATGCGCGATGCGCTGTCGCTCACCGACCAGGCGATCGCGTTCGGCAACGGCCACATCGAGGAAGCCGGCGTGCGCCAGATGCTGGGCAGCGTGGACCGCAGCCATGTGTTCCGCCTGATCGATGCGTTGGCGAAGGGCGACGGCAAGTCGGTGGTCGAGACATCCGACACGCTGCGGCTGCATGGCCTGAGCGCGGCATCCACGCTCGAAGAGATGAGCGCCGTGCTGCAACGCATGGCGGTCGTGCAGGCTGTTCCTTCGATGGTGATTGGCGACGACACCGAGTCGATCGCCATCGCGCGGCTGGCGCAATTGATGCCGGCCGACGAGACGCAGCTGCTCTACAGCATGTGCCTGCATGGGCGCACCGAGCTGGGCCTGGCCGCCGATGAATACGCGGCGCTCACCATGGTGCTGCTGCGGCTGCTGGCGTTCAAATCGCCCGCGGCTGAAAAAAAAACTCTGAATGAAGCTGGGTCGGAAGCGCCTGCCCCTTTAGCGCCTCCGGTCGCGCCTCCGATTGCGCCTCCGATTGCGCCACCGATAGCGCCCCCAATCTCTGCTCCAGTCGCGCCTCCCGTGCAACAGCGGCCCGCTACGGTCGCGCCGCTGCAAGCCCCCGCGCCCGCTCGCACGGCCGTCCCCGCCGTGGCCGCGCCACCCGGCCGCGTGCTGCCCGTGGTCGAGCCGCGCGTCGCGCGTCCGCTCAGCGATGCGCCTGTCGACGGCCGGCCCACCAGCGAAGTCGTCGGCGTGCCGGTGCGTGTGCAGTCGGAATCAGGCCGCGAGACGGGCACGCCCACGTCCTTCACTCCCACCGAAGACGGCGATTTCTGGTTCGACTGCGTGACCGATCTGGTGGCCCGCGAGGCCGTTACGGCGCTGGTGCGCGAGCTTGCCCTGCAGTCTCAACTCGTGGCGCGCGATGAAGCCGACTGGATGCTGCGCGTCGAGCGCGAATCGCTCAACCAGCCGATGAGCCGCGAGCGCCTGCAAAACGCGCTGCAGGCGGCGGGCCATCCGGTGACGCTCACGGTTGAGATCGGCGGCGTGACCGACAGCCCCGCGCGCCGCAATGCCGCCGCCGCCAAGGCACGCCACGACGCTGCGGTAGAGATCATCACGCAAGACCCGTTCGTTCAAGACATGATGCGAGACTTTGGCGCGAAAATCGTGCCTGGCAGCATCAAGCCCGTTTAAGCAAATTCACAAGGAATCGATATGTTCAACAAGGGACAGCTGGCCGGCCTCATGAAGCAGGCGCAGGCCATGCAGGACAACCTGAAGAAGGCCCAGGACGAGCTCGCGCTGGTCGAAGTCAGCGGCGAGTCGGGCGCGGGCCTGGTCAAGGTCACCATGACCTGCAAGCACGACGTCAAGCGCGTGACCATCGACCCGAGCCTGCTCACCGACGACAAGGACATGCTCGAGGACCTGGTCGCCGCCGCTTTCAACGCCGCGGTGCGCAAGGCCGAAGAGACGTCGAGCGACAAGCTGGGCAAGATCACGGCAGGCATGCCCGGCCTGCCCGGCGGGATGAAGCTCCCGTTCTAGGGTGGCCGACAACAAGTCGCTCAGCGCGCTCATCGAGGGCCTGCGCCGCCTGCCCGGCGTGGGCGTGAAATCGGCATCTCGCATGGCGTTTCATCTGCTGCAGCACGACCGCCACGGCGCCCAGATGCTCGCGCAGGCACTGGAGCAGGCGGTCACGCAGATCCGCCACTGCAGCCGCTGCCATACCTTCACCGAAAGCGACGTCTGCCCGACCTGCCTGGACCCCCGGCGCGACACCAGCAAGCTCTGCGTGGTGGAAACACCGGCTGATCAGGCAGCCTTGGAGCGCACGGCGGCGTTCAAGGGCCTGTACTTCGTTTTGATGGGCAAGCTGAGTCCGCTCGATGGCATAGGGCCCAACGAGATCGGCCTGGCCAAGCTCTTTGACCGCGCAACCGATGGGGTGGTGCAGGAAGTGATTCTGGCCACCAACTTCACGGCCGAAGGCGAGGCCACTGCGCATGTGATCGGCGAAGCGCTGAAGGCGCGCGGCTTGCAGGTGACGCGGCTGGCACGAGGGGTGCCTGCCGGCAGCGAACTGGAATACGTTGACCTGGGCACCATCGCCCACGCGCTGGTGGACAGGCGCTAAGGGGCGCTAAGACGCGCTAAAAAAAACAAGTCAAGAGACGAGGAGCAGGACGACATGGCAAGCACGGTTTCGCATTTCACGATCGCCTACTGGTGCGTCTTCATCGCGGCATTCCTGCCCTTGGGCTGCGCCTGGCTCGCCAAGTCCAGCGGCTTCGGCAAGCCGCGTCGCGAAGGCGGGTTCGACAATCAAGACCCGCGCGCATGGCTTGCGAAGCAGACCGACTGGCAGGCCCGTGCCAACGCGGCGCAGGCGAACAGTTTCGAGGCGCTGCCGTTCTTTTTTGCGGCGGTGATCATCGCGCATCAGCTTGGCGCGGCGCAAGGCGTGGTCGACATCCTGTCGGTTGTCTTCATCACCTTGCGCATCATCTACGTCGCGATGTATGTGGCCAACCTGGCGATGATTCGCTCGGTGATCTGGGCCTTTGCGCTGGTGGTGAATGTGGTGATCCTCTTCGCCGGTTTTCGCTGACGGATTTCGCGGAAAACACACCCGCATACAACTTACGTGAAAACCCGCACGGGATGTTCCCGATGCGGTGGCGGCACTCGCTGGCTACCCTCAAAAGCGAGAATTTTGAGGAAGCCCTCGCAATGAGAAACCAGATCGCCATCTCGCGTCGCACCTTCGCGTCGGCCGCTGCGCTCGCGGCGGCTGCGATCGCCGCGCCGTCGCTGGGCGCGCAGGGCAAGCTCGAAAAATCCAAAGTCTCCATCGCGGTGGGCGGCAAGGCGGCGTTCTATTACCTGCCCCTGACCATCTCCGAGCAACTGGGCTACTTCAAGAACGAAGGCCTCGACATTGAGATCTCCGACTTCGCCGGCGGCGCGCGTGCCTTGCAGGCGCTGGTGGGCGGCTCGGCCGACATCGTGAGCGGTGCGTACGAGAACACGATCAACATGCAGGCCAAGAACCAGTTCATCCAGGCCTTCGTGCTGCAGGGCCGCGCGCCGCAAATCGCGATGGGCGTGTCGACCAAGGCCATGCCCAATTACAAATCGCTCGCCGATTTGAAGGGCAAGAAGATCGGTGTGTCGGCGCCGGGCTCGTCCACGAACATGGTGGCCAACGTGGTGTTGTCGCGCGCCGGCATCAAGGCCGGCGACGTGAGTTATGTGGGCGTTGGCACGTCAGCGGGTGCGCTCGCCGCGCTGCGTTCGGGCCAGATCGACGCCATGAGCAACACCGACCCGGTGATGACGATGCTCGAACAAAAAGGCGAAGTGAAGATCATCAGCGACACGCGCACGCTCAAGGGCACGCAGGATGTCTTTGGTGGTCCGATGCCGTCTGCCTGCTTCTACGCGCATGGGGAGTTCATCCGCAACAACCCGAACACCTGCCAGGCGTTGGCCAATGCCATCGTGCACGCCCTCAAGTGGCTGCAGACGGCCGGGCCGAGCGACATCATCAAGACCGTGCCCGAAAATTATTTGCTCGGCGATCGCGCGCTGTACCTCGCGTCGTTCAACAAGGTGCGCGAGGCGATCTCGCTCGACGGCATGATGAATGAAGAGGGCGCGAAGACGGCGCTGCGCGCGCTTACCAGTTTCGATCCGGCGGTGAAGGCCGACAGGATTGAATTGGGCAGGACGTATACGAACGAGTTTGCGCGTCGGGCGAAAGAGCGCTTCAAGGCGTGAGGCTTTGACGCCGGCACTGGAATTGAGCGGCATCACGGTAAGGTTCCTCTCGAAGGAATCGGGCTATCCGTATCAGCTTTCGGGCGGCATGCGCAAGCGAACCGCGCTCGCGCAGGTGCTGGCGCTCGACCCCGACATCATCCTCATGGACGAGCCTTTCAGGGCGCTCGACATCCAGACGCGGCAGCTCTTGGAAAATGAAGTGCTGGTGTTGGGCCTGTGGCTGGCACTGGCACCCACGGCGAGCGCTATCCTCGGGCCTCACATCAAGGTCGCCAATTCGATGCCGCGTGTGATCCTGGCGCCGATCTTCGCGATGTGGTTTGGCCTTGGTATCTGGAGCAAGTTGGCGCTGGCCGTCACGCTGGTGTTCTTCATCGCGTTCTTCAATGTGTACCAGGGCGTCAAGGAAGCTCTGAGCTGACCGTCGTCTTGCGCAGGTGATATCCATTGGCCGTCATTCCCGCGAAGGCGGGGATCCAGGGCTTTCGCAGGCGCTGTCAAATTCGGACGCGCTGGATTCCCGCCTGCGCGGGAATGACGCGGGTGCGTCAGCCCGGCACCAGCATCCGCCCCGATGCCCCTGTCGCGCTGGTGTACGCAGGGCTCACCGTCGTACTGAAGTCGTTGCTGAGCACTGAACTGATGAATGTCCATTGCCCCGTCGCCGCCGTCGGCGTGAAGATCACGGTCACGTAGCCGCGCCGCGCGGTCTCCGCGAACTTCAGGTCGGGCACCATGCGCACGAAGGCGTCGGCGAGGAACTCGCGGCCGATCTTCGGGTGCGTGATTTCAAGTCCGGTCGACGTGACCGACGGCGTCGCGAATTCCACGCCGATGCGGTTGCCCGCCGCATCACGCAGGTCGTGGCCCCACGCGTTGTGGCTGTCGCCGGACAGCACGACGAGGTTCTTGTCGGCGGCGCGCGACATGGCCATCACGCGCTCGCGCGCGGCCGGGAAGCCGTCCCAGTTCGTGAGCTCATAGCCGATGCGCGGCTGGTTCACCAGCGCGCGCTGCGCGTCGCTGCGTTGCGCATCCGGCGTATCGAGCGCGAGCAGGAATGCCTTGATCGCGTCGTCGCCGAAGTCGTCATAGACCGACAGCGGAATGCGCATGCCGCCGAACACGACCTGCTGGCCCAGCACCTGCCAGGTGGCGGAGGACTGCTGCAGGCGCGTGGCGAGCCATGTCTCTTGTTCGGCGCCGAGCAGTTGGCGCGCCGGGTCGTTGGCGGCGCCCGCCAGGTAGGCATCGCGGTTGGTCGGCGCGTCGCGGCCGAGCACGCGCGTCTCGAGCATGTGAAGCGACAGCAGATTGCCGAAGTCGAACGAGCGGTAGATCTTGAGTGGGTCCGCACCCACGCGGGTCGGCATCCACTCGTGATACGCCTGCACCGCTGCGGCGCGGCGCGCGGCGAAACTGCCTTCGGTGGCGGGGTCGTGCCCCCCGGCGCCGTCGCGCCAGATGTCGTTGACGATCTCGTGGTCGTCCCACACGCCGATCAACGGCACGTTGCGGCGCAGCGCGCGCAGGTCGGCGTCGCTGTGATAGCGCTGGTAGCGCAGGCGGTATTCCTGCAGCGTGCGCACTTCGTTCGAGGGATCGGCCTCTCGCCCGATCAGGCGCGCGGCGTTCTGCTCGGCGGTGCTCAGGCCGGTCTCGTAGATGTAGTCGCCCAGCATGAGTGCGGCGTCGAGGTCGCTCCGCGCGGCCGCGTGGTTGTAGACGTGGAACTGGCCGACCGAAAACGCCGCGCAAGAAAATACGCCAAGCTTGACCTGCTGCGCGGCACCGACCGGCAGCGTGCGCGTGCGGCCGGTCTCGGACACTTCGCCGCTCACGCGGAAGCGGTAGTAGTAGGTGGTGGCGGGCGAGAGGCCGGTCACGTCGACCTTGACCGTGTGGTCGTTCGCCGGCTGCGCCGTCACGGTGCCGGTTTTCACGAGGGTGGTGAAAGCGGGTTCCAGCGCGACATCCCATTGCACGTCGGTGGCATTGCTGAACTGATTGGCGCGCGTCCAGATGATGACGCGGTCGGACAGTGGGTCGCCGCTGGCCACGCCGTAGCCGAAGCGTTCCTTGGCGCTTTCGCCGCCGCCACCGCAGGCGGACAGGCCGAGCGTCGAGCCGAGGGCTGCGGCGGCGCCGGAAGCGATGACGAAACGGCGGCGGGATGCGTCGGGCAGGGGGGATGAATCGATCGGTTCTTCTTGCATGTCTTCTCCAATGTGCGTGCGCCAGCGTAGTCGTCGAGTTTGACTGCTCAGTAACCGTCTTGTGCGGGCGTGTAAGCAATGGTGATTGACTGGACTTTTGAAATTTGCCAAATTTTGGCAGATATGGCCATAATTCACCGCATGAGCACGATGAACATTTCGCTGCCTGACGACATGAAGGCTTTCGTTGACAGCCAGGTCGCCGAACGCGGCTACGGCACGAGCAGTGAGTTCCTGCGGGACCTGATCCGAAAGGAGCAGGAGCGCCAGCACATGCGTAGTCTCATCCTCGAAGGGATGGCTTCACCGCGGGTTGCTGAAGCCGACGCGGTTTACTTTCAGAAGTTGCGTGACCGCTCGGGCAAGGCCCCGGCAGGCGCGCCACGGCCAGCGGCGAAACGTGCCCGCAAAGCCAGGTGAGCGTGGCCGCGAAGCGCGTGTTTTTTCGCGCTGCAGCCGACTTCGACATCGACGCAGCTTTTGATCACTACCAAAGCGTCGACGGGCACTTCGTCGCGCAGGGCTTTGCGGATGCGCTGGCAGCCGCGACGCGCCATATTGCCTTGCACCCCGCGACGGGTTCACCCCGGCATGCGCAACTGCTGGACATCCCGGGCCTGCGCTCCTGGCCGCTCACTCGCTATCCGTATCTGGTCTTCTACTTCGACTTGCCCGACGGGATCGACGTCGTGCGCGTGCTTCATGGCGCCATGGATCTGCCGGAGTGGTTGATGTAGGGCCTGCCGTTAGGTAAATGGCTTGCGGGTCGAGCCCGCAATGACAGCCGACGGTCAACGCCGCTTCTTGGCTGGCTTCGTCGCGCGCTTGGGAACCACCTTGCTCACTTTGCCATTGCCCGCGCGCGCGACCCTTGCCCCGACCTTCGGCCCACCGTTGCGCGCGCTCGTGCGCACCGGCAAATACACCACCACCGCCTGCCCCGCATGGAACACCGCGGTCGCCCCGACATCGTTCCACTCCGCCACTTGCTTGGCATTGAGCTTGTAGCGCTTGGCGATGCTGGCGACGGAATCGCGCTTGCCGGCCTTCACCGTCGACTTGCGCGTGACCACCTCGGGCGCCAGGTTCAACTGGCCGTTGTCGGCGACATGGCTGGCGACGTCGTCGTGGTTTTTGGCCGAGCGCGGCACGATCAGCACCGAGCCGGTCTTGATCAGCATGCGCGGCGGGATCGTGTTGATGCTGCGCAGGTCGGGCTCGCTCATGCCCACGCGCTTGGCGGCTTCGGCCACCGACATGGTGCTGGGCACGCTCCAGGCGGTCCAGCTGGCGTACTGACCGGCGCTGTGGGCCTCGAAGTTGCGCTCGAAGAGCTTGGCGTTGTCCCAGGGCAAGAGGATGTTCGGCGTGCCCGCGGCCAGGATCACCGGCCGGTTCTGTGACGGGTTGAGCGCCTTGAAATCCTCGACCGACACATCGGCCAGACGCGCGGCCAGTTGCACATCGATGTCGCGCGTGACGGTGACGGTCTGGAAGTAGGGGTGGTTCTCGATCAGCGGCAGTTCGGCGCGCAGGCCTTCCGGGTTGAAGACGATGTTCTTCACCGCCTGCAGCTTGGGCACGTACATGCGCGTTTCGTTGGGCATGTTCAGGTCGGCGTACTTGGTGCCCAGGCCCATGCGCTGGTTCTTGGCAATGGCACGGCTCACACTGCCTTCGCCCCAGTTGTAGGCGGCCAGCGCCAGATGCCAGTCGCCGAACATGCCGTAGAGTTTTTGCAGGTAGTCCAACGCGGCGCGGGTCGAGGCCAGCACGTCGCGGCGGTCGTCGCGAAACACGTTCT
>JADMIO010854492.1_pt1 | contig 17636 bp, 13 predicted proteins | sample 8958161 | NCBI WGS metagenome assembly JADMIO01 (sample SAMN16585339, study PRJNA669376) | soil metagenome | isolation source: Crop rotation soil | place: USA: Cullars Rotation, Alabama | collected 2011
CGCGACTTCAAGTCACGTGAATTCCAAGCTTCGGATCCCACTGTGCTGGAAAGGATGTTCTGGCTCGGAGTGATCGCCGCGCTGGTTTATTTCCTGACGAACTTCTGGGTGCGCACCTCCTACCTGCAGACGATGATCCGCGAGGTCGAGGCCGGCCGCCTGGACCTGGGTGAACTGAGCGCCGGGTTCACGGGTTCGGAGGTCGCCGGCCTCAGCATGCTCTGGCAGGACCTGACCCGGGAAGCCGGCACCCTGCCCGATCCCGCCTTGACCCGTCTCGCGCAGACGTTGGGGCAACACCAGGTGTGGGCGCCGCTGACCGTGGTCGCGGGCACACCCGACGCCCCCGCCTGGCTGCGGCGCACCTGCCTGCTCGCGCTGGCCCACCCGAACTGGCCCCGGGACTGGCGGCTGCTGCAAGATTGCGCGATTCGAAGCGAAACGCAGGTGCGGCTGGCGGCTTTGCAGGCGGTGGGCGACTTGAAACCTGGGCTGGTCCCCTCGTGGCTGGTGGTCTGCCTGGAGGACTCCCAGCCCGAAGTGCGCGCGCTGGCCGCCGCCTTGCTCTTTTCCCTGCCACCCAGTCCGGAAAAACAAAGGGCGCAGGCCGCCCTGCAAGGCTTGCTGGACAGCCCCGACGCCGCCGCGGTGCTGGCCGGGCTGCGCCTGATCCCGGCCGAAATGAGCGCAGAGCTCTTGCCGCGCTCGGCCCACCCTTCGCCCGCTGTGGCCAGCGCCGCGTTGCTGCGGCTCAGCGATTTCGCCGGCCCTTCCCCGGGGCAGCGCGCCGAATGGGTCCAGGCGGCGCTGGCCGCCCTCGAGCGGCCCGAGCCGGAAGTCCGGCGCGCCGCGCTGCACCTGCTGGCCCAGCACGCCAGGGCGCTGGCGCCCGAAGTGGCCCTGTGGGAAAACCTCGCGGAGCACCTGCGGGAATCGGCCAAGGCCACCCGGGACAAGGCCATTGCTTTGATGGCGCTGTGCCCGCTGGATGCAGGGCCGTTGTTGCTGCCCTACCTCGAGTCCGCATCCGGAACCACGGCCCGGGCCGCCGTACAGGTCCTCAGCAGCAGCGGCAGCCGCGAACACCGCGAAATCTTGCATTCTTTCCTACGCTCCCAGGTGCGTCAACTGTGGGTCCTGACGCTCGTACTGCGAGCGGAGCCGGGTTTGCTGCCTGGAGAAGCCAGCGTCCTCATCCGCGATTATTTTCGTCTCTGCCTGCAAAACGCAGCGGGGCGCAGCCGCAAAGTGATTTTCGACACGCTGGCGGCCCTGGAAACGCCGAAAGTCATCCGTTCCGTGGAAAAAGTGCTGCGCTTTTCCAACCTGCGCGCCCGCGCGGACGCGCTGGAGGTGCTTTCCAACCTGGGCGACCGGGAGGCGGCGCAATTGCTGGTCTTGCTTTTGGAAGAAGGCGAGCTGCAAGACAAGCTTTCCGCGCTGCCGCCCGCCCTCGTGCGCGAAGCCGAATGGAGCGTTTTTTCAACGAGCCCCGAATTGAACAAAGATGCGTGGCTGGCCCTGGCTGCCCGGTGGCTGCAAGGGTTGGAGCCGCTGCAGGCCCGTCAGGAGGAAACCGTGGAACGCCTGGTTATTTTGCGCAAAGTGCCGCTTTTCGCCCAGATGAACCTGGAGCAACTGGTGGCCATCGATCAGCGCCTGGAAGAGGCCCAATACCTCGCTGGCGAGGTGGTCTTCGAGGAGGGCCAGCTGGGGGCTGAGTTATACATTCTGCTGGACGGCTCGGTGAAGGTGGTCAAAGCGCGCGGCAGCGAGCAAGAGCTGCTGCTGACCCGCCTCGAAGGCGTCAATTACTTTGGCGAGATGGCGATTCTCGACGACGAGCCGCGCAGCGCCAGCGTGGTCGTGGAGCGCAATTCCCGGCTGCTGGTCTTGAAAGGCGAGCAGCTGAAGGACCTGGTCGAACAAATGCCCGAGATGGCGTTCGAGATCATTAAGGTGCTGACCACGCGCATTCGCCAGGCCGACGACCGTTTGAACCAGATGGTTAAAAGCAAGGCATGAAGTCGGGCGCTGTCCTGGCGGTGCTGATCTGGGCGAGTCTGGGGACCTTCCCGGCGCACGCGGAGATGAGCCTTGACGAGGAAATCTCGCTGGGGCGACGCGCCGCGCAACAGCTCGAGACTCGCTACGGCCTGGACCCTTCCCCCGAGCTGAATGCCCGCTTACAGCGTATCGCCCAGGCGCTCGTGCCGGTCAGCGGACGCAAGGAATTGACTTACCAGTTCAAAGTGATCCAGAGCGAGGAGTTTAACGCCATGGCCCTCCCCGGCGGCTGGGTGTATGCGACGACGAAAGTCGTGCGCGACCTTTCCGATGGCGAGCTGGCGTTTATTCTGGGACACGAGCTGAGCCACGTCAGCGAACGACATTCGATCCACCAGATGGAAGACAACCGGCTGCGGCGCCTGGGAATGCTGGCCCTGCTGATCGGCCTCGGGGGCGCGAACATGCCGCAGCAGGCGACGGGCCTGGCGCAAATCGTCGACCAGGTCATTAGCAGTCGCTACAGCCAGGCGGACGAGGACGAGGCCGATCAGAAGGGCATGGAAATGATGGCCCGGGCTGGCTTCGATCCCGCCTACGGCTTGCTGGCCTTGCAGTCGATGGAGCGCGAACGGGGTTCCCGCAACTCCGCGATGAACGCCTTTCTGGGTAGCCATCCGTTGCCTCGGGAGCGGGTGGAAGCGGCCCGCGAAAACATTCCGGCGATCGTGTTTACGCCGCCTCCCGGACAGGCGCGGCCCGCCTTGGGAAACAGCGCCTCGTGGGAGCGGGATTTGCTCCTTGCCGTCAGCGAAGGCAGCGGCTGGTCGACGGATACGGGCCTCTGCCAACAGGCCCGGCAGGAACTGGACCGTATGCAACTGGACGAGGGAGGAATATTTATGCTGAGTCCGCCCGGAGAAACGTATGCGCAACTGGAGCGCCGCTTGCTGATCCAGGAGGTGGCCTGGCGAGTGGCCGGGGGTCGTGGGCCCCAGCGTTTCGGCCTGGCGATGCGAACGCTGAATGGTGGAGAGAAAATCCTCTGGCTGAGGGTGCGCTGATGAAGATTGCCATCATTTGCATCGCGTCTTTGGCTTTACTGCAGTTCTTGCTCGCCGTGAACTGCAGCCTGAACCGGCGCAAAGGCAAAGTCAGCCACGGCTCCTCCGACGACCCCGACGATCCCATGTACCGCGCGGTCGTGGCGCACCGCAATGCCTCGGAATACACGCCTTTGTTCTGTTTGCTGATCCTGTTCCCGCAATGGACGCTGGGTGCCCCCGCCTGGTCCGTTTACCTCGCGCCCCTCGTCGTCATCGCCCGGGTGCTCCACGCCTACAGCCTGGTCAGCTTCAGCTTGAAGCGCTCCAACAAAATGCGCGTGCTCGCGGCATTTGCCACTTACATTCTGGGGCTCACGTACGCGGGCTTACTTTTTTACCTGGCGGCCACGACCTGATATTTTGGTGATTTGTTGACAAACCCGTCACCTTTCGGATGCGAGGGTCTCGTAATATTTGGGAGCACACCACACTTTTTGGGGGTCCCCGATGAAGGTCGACAGCACCGCCTGGCTCAACCAGATGACCAAGAATCTCCCACCCGCTGGGAAAAATAACGCAGCTCCTGCCCCGGCCGGAGGCGATCGTTTCGACCACCTCCCCCACGCCGACTTTGACACGAACCTGGAGAAGCTGCGCACCCGCACGCTGCGCGAGCCGCAAAACGAGCCCACCCCGGAAGCCCCGAACTACAACGAGCCGATCAGCAACCAGGACGTCGACCAGAGCGGCTTCCAGACCCGCCTGATCGAGAATCTCGGACCGCAATTCGCGCGCATGCAGTATGCCCACGACTGCTCGAAGCTGCAGGGAATGATCCCCACGAAGTCCCAGCTGCAAGCCGAGTTCGACAAGCTGGCCGGCAACAAGATCATCCCATTCGAGTACATCGTCGACGGCTGCTATGCCCGCGCCCACGAGATGTGCGACATGATGCACCAGGACAACATCAACACGCAGAAGATGTTTTGTATGGTGGAAAATCCTTACGGCAGCGGCAAGCTGACCGCCGAAAACAAGTATATGCAAGCCAAGTGGTGGTACCACGTGGCCCCGATGGTCTGGGCCGTCGACGACCAGAGCAAAAAGGTCGAGCCCTTCATCATGGATCCCTCGATGGCAAAGACCCCGCTCAAGCCGGAAGACTGGATCCACGCGATGTGGGACGAGAACACGAAGATCAAGGTCGACGTGACCCGCGACCCGCAGTTCGGCCCGCTCGAAGCCGGCGGCCCCAACACCACGTTCGAAGAAAGCATGGCCGACAGCCGCGAGATCATGGCCGACTACACGAAGCGGATGGACAAGATCAAAGAGCAGTACGACGCCGACCACCCTTCCGAACCCCCGGCAGGCGGCGGTGGCGAACCGCCCGCGCAGGAGCCGCCCAAGGCGGCCTGATTTCCCCAGGCCCGAAAAGCCCGTCACGACAGTGGCGGGCTTTTTTTATGGAGAAGCGGAGGCATAAAATGGCAACATGAAGCTCCAAAATTTATCCAAAACTGCGGCCCGCTGAGCGTGCTGAGAAAAGCGCAAACTGTTACAGTGGGTTCATAAGGATTACAAGCTTTTCACAACCCGCCCGTGCACGAACGCCCGGCCGGCCTTAAGCTGTGAGAGTAATCCAGCAGGAGGTTGACCATGGCATTTGTGGATCCGACGGGTCTTTTGACCCAACAAGGTGGAGTGGGCTTTCCCTCCCAGTCGGCGTTCGGCGTTCCGATTTACAGCGGGAACGGAGCGGCAAATCGCCTGGACCCGATGGGCGGCCTCACTCCCATGCCGACGATGACGGGCGCAAGCACGGATCCGATGGTCGGACAGATGGTCGCCTCGATGCAATTGCAAACCCAGATCCTGGGCCTGATGGTGACGATGTTGATGCGGCTTATGATGGGCCAGGGGCAGCAGCAAGGCGCCATGGCCGCGATGGGTGGCGGCGGCGGCGCTTCGGCCGGCGGAGCGGGCGGCGCTTCCGCGATGGGCGGTTCTTCTTCCGCTGGTGGAACCACGAACTCCGGGCCCTCCGGCCCGGTCGCTCCGGGAACGGCGGCGATGCTACAGCGCGCCGGCTCGATGGTCGGCATGAACGAAAACAGCGACCGCGAAGCGATCAAGAAAGTTACCGGAGAAAGCGGCATCGACCCGGCCACGACCCCGTGGTGCGCCGCTTTCGCCATCAACATGATGAAGGACGCCGGCACGCTCGACACCACCGGCCTCAAGAATCCGAACTACTGCCCGGAAGTGATGAGCTGGGCCAAGGGCAAGGGCATCTTCCAGGACAAGGGTTCCACTCCGAAGCCGGGCGATGCGATCTTGTTCGATTGGCAGGGCGATGGAACGCCCGACCACATCGGTCTCGTCGAGAAAGTCGAAGGCGGCAAGATTACGACGATCGAAGGCAACAGCTCCGACTCGGTCAAGCGTAACTCTTACTCTGTGGGCGACTCCAAGATCGCGGGCTACGTTCAAAGCAAGTAGCCCATTCCAAAAAGGCCGGCTCCCTCACTCGGGGCCGGCTTTTTTATGCCCTGCAGCGCGCGGCTTGCTTGCCATCCCGCGCCGCATCTGCTTTCATTGAGCCGTATGTCTTGGAAATTGATCGCGCGGGCCGAAGCCAGGCTGGCTCAGGAGGTCGCGCTGTTGCAAGCGGCCCGTGGTGGCGACGTGCGCGTGGCGTTGGGGTATCCCAACACCTACCACGTCGGCATGTCCAACCTCGGGATGCAGGTCGTCTACGGAATCTTGAACCAGACCCCGGGCGTAACCTGCGAGCGCTTCTTTTTGCCCGACCCGGATGAAATCGAGGAATACGAGCGCCATGGCCGCCGCTTGTTTTCCCTGGAAAGCCAGCAGCCGCTGGAAAACTTCGACATCGTCGCGATCACGTGCTCCTACGAAAACGACTACGTGCATATTTTGCGCATCCTGGAGCTGGCCGGATTGCCGCTGTGGAGCCGCGAGCGCACGGCCGAGCACCCGCTGGTGCTGGTTGGCGGCGCGGTGACCTTGCTCAATCCCGAGCCGATCGCGGATTTCGTCGACGTCTTTAGCGTCGGCGAGGCGGAAGGGCTGGTCGAGGAGATCGTCACCCGCTGGCGCGAAGTTCGCGACCTGGACCGTCCCGAGCAGTTGCAGGCGCTGGCGGTCGTGCCCGGTCTTTACGTCCCGAGCCTCTATGAGCCGCTCTACGCGGACGGGCGCTACCTGGGCCTGCGCCCGTGGCACGGGGCGCCCGAGCGCATCGCCAAGAACTACCTCGATCGCAACGACTTCGAGCGCATCTCCAGCTGTTCTTGGCTGATGACGGAAAATACCGAGTTTGGCAAAACCTTCCTCGTCGAAGTTTCGCGGGGCTGTCCCTACGTGTGTCGCTTTTGCACCGTGGGCTTTTCCTACCCGAAGGTGCGCTGGAAGCCCTTGGAGCGCGTCTGGGCCGACATCGAGCAGGTCGCCGCCTTCCAACCCAAGATCGGCCTGATTTCGGCGACCGTGGGCAACCATCCGCAGATCGAGCAGCTTTGCGAGCGCTTGTTGCAAAATCGCCTCGCCGTCTCGTTTTCCTCGTTGCGCGCCGATCAGCTGCCGGACGCGATTTTGGAAACGATCGTGCAAGGCGGCTCCCACAGCATGACGTTGGCGCCGGAAACCGGCTCCGAAGCGCTGCGCAAATCGATCAACAAGCGTTTCTCCGACGAGCAATATTTTGCCGCCGCCCGGCGCGCTTTCCAGAAAGGCGTGAAAAACCTGAAGATGTACTCGATGGTCGGGTTGCCCAACGAGCTCGACGAAGACATGGACGCGCTGACCCGACTGGTCGAGGAAACCCGTCGCATCCAGGTTTCCGAGGGACAGGGGGGCGGTCGTATCACGCTGTCGTTGGGCTTGTTCGTCCCCAAGCCGCTGACGCCTTACCAGTGGAATCCGATGTGCAGCCTCGAGCTCGCTGAAGCCCGAATGGCCAGGGTGCATTCACTGCTAGCCCGGGTCGGCGGCGTCAAGGTCAATCCGGAAACCCCCAAAACCGCCATGCTGGAAGGCCTGCAGGCGCGCGCCGATCGCCGCCTGGGGGCGGTGCTCGCGCGAGTCTATCGCAAGCCGAGCTTCAAGGCCTGGATGAAAGCGCTGCAGGCCGAGGGCATGAGTTTGCAAGAGGAGGTCGGGCGTGTCCGGCCGCCCGAGGACCCGCTTCCCTGGAGTCATATCGCCAGCTCCTGGCCCCAGGAACGCCTGCTGCGGGACAGCGAAAGGGCCCGGGAACAACGATTCCGAGTCCCCGTAGGAGGCTAGCCCCATGAAGCTGCTGGAGTACGAACTGGAAGAACGTGGCACCAGCCTGCTCGTCACGTTTCCCCACCTGTCGGTGCCGCATGCCGGCTCCACCCGGGTCGGAGGCTTCAGCTCCCCACCGTACGCCAGTTGCAACCTCGGGCTGATGAGCGGTGACGATGTGGCCGTGGTGCGTCGCAATCGGGAATATTTTTCGAACCTGGTGGGCTTCCCGATCGCCCAGAACCTGCTGATGGACCACGGAACCACGGTCGTACACCTCAGCGACCCGGCCACGGCGTCCGCGCCGCGTACCGGAGACGCGGCCATTACCGCCCACCCCGAAGTATCCCTGACGATCACGACCGCGGACTGCGTGCCGATCTTTTTTTACGATCCCGAGGTCAGCGCCATCGGGCTCACCCACGCGGGCTGGCGGGGAACCCTGGCAGGCATTGCGGCGCGCACCGTGGAGGCCCTGACCGAAACGCTGAACGCCTCGCCGGAACGCATCCGGGTCGGGCTGGGTCCGTGCATTGCCGCCTGCTGCTTTGAAGTGGGCGCGGATGTAAAAGACCCGTTCGCCGCCCACTTCGGCGAGCGCGACTGGATTGCCCCGCGCGCCGACGGCAAGTGGACGATCGACTTGCACGAAGCGAACCTGGAGTTTTTGCGCGCTGCAGGCATCCGCGCGGAAAACATCCGCTGCTGCGATTTGTGCACGAGCTGCCGGGCCGATCTTTTCTATTCTTACCGGCGCGACCAGGGCAAGACCGGACGCTTGTTGAGCGCCATCGCGCTGCAGGCGCCCGAGGGCTGAAATCGAGCCGGGTGGCAGGGGAACCGGCGATCCTCTTGGAACCAGAAATTCATATATACCGGACTCCGCTGACGAGGATGCCCCATGACCGCTGACATTCGCATGGCCTTAGAAAACGAACTCGATCAGCTCGACGAGAGCGGAGTCGAAAGCTGGCTGGCGCGCTGCCTGGACGCCTGCGATCCCCGTTTTGACAGTGACTGGCTCAACGGTATTTTCGAAATTGCCGTCATGCAATTCCCGGAAAATTACGAAGTACGGGCCGCGGCCTCCCGGGCCGCTACCATGGAAGCGCAGCGCCTGTACGATGACGGGGACCGCCAGGAAGCGATCGGACGCCTGGAGCGCTTGTTGGAAAGCGATCCTTATTGCACGGAAGCCTTTGAATTGCTGGAGAAATTCATGCAAGGCGTCATGGGGGCGACCGACGAGATCGACATGTCCGTGCCCGTCGAAGTCGCTCCCACGCCCGCACCGACGCCGGCCCCCACCCCGGCCCCCGTGGTCGCCGCGCCGGAACCTGCGGCGGCGCCGCTTGAAGTGGTGGCGGGCGACGACGACCTCTTGTCCTTCTTGAACGAGGACCTGCTGGACGGCCTGCACCCCGACAGCGAGCCCGGCGGGGACGCACCCGTGGTGACCCCCGCGGCCACGCTCGATTTCGATCCCGCTCTTTCCCTACCGTTGATGGATGCCGAGGACTTCCACGTCGACATTCCTGAAGTGGCGGCCCCCCAGCCCGCCCTGGTCGGCGCCGGCGTCAGCGCCCCCAATGGCAGCAAAACGCAGCCCGCTCCGGCGGCATTGCCAATAGCCCCGCTGCCCGTAACTCCCGCGCCCGCCCCAGCCGCAAGTGCGAACGGAAGCTTTGATTGGCGCAGCGTCGTGGGACTGCCCGGTCCCGGCCAAACCAAGCTCGAGCCCCAGGTGGAGGCGATGTTGCCCACGTTGACGGAACGCTTCAAGGAAGTCGGCAATTACCGCAGCCTGGTCCTGTTGCTCACCGATCTCTACCAGCGCGACCCTTCTCACGGAGGGATCCGCACCAGCCTGAACGGCATCTTGCGCGACTGGGCCGGCCAGTTGGAAGGCCAGAACCGCCCATCCGACGCGGGCCAGGTCGCGGCCTGGTCGCGGCAGCTCCTGGGAGACGTGGCCACCTGGGCGGATTCGCTGATCGAACGCTATCCGGCCCAACTGCCGAGCTTGCCGGACATGAGCCAATATGCCGCCGGGGCCGCCCCCGCCTGGATGGCCTGGGTCAATCCCTTGCGAGAAAATCCGGCCCGCTCGAACGAAGCGGCTCAGGCTCTGGCCAACGATCCGCAGAGCCTGCAGAGCCTTTTTCGGCATCTCGCGGTGCATCATCCCAACCATGCCGAGCACGTATTGAACCTGGGGTGGGCTTATTCGGTGACCGGCCAGCACGCACTCGCCATGGTGCACACCCAGCGCTCCCTGCAGCTCAAGCCCAGCGCCCGGGCCTACCAGCTTCTGCAGCGGATCTACACCGATCTCGGCCAGCCCGAAATGGCCCAGCGCGTCGCGCAACAGATGGCGCAGCTGCAAGCCACCTGAGACAGAAAAAAAACCTCGCACCGGCAAAGGAGCGAGGAAAAGATCGGATGCCTGTCCCTCGCTTTCGCAACGTTCAGACGATTTCTTGTTGGCGAAAATGAAAAGTTTTCAGGGGTTCGCCTGGCCCGGAGGCGTAAGGCCCGTGTTGCTCAGGTTCGCGCCCGAAAGGTTCGCCCGCTCGAGACTCGCATCGGACAAATCGGCGCTGGACAAATCGGCGCCCGTCAGGACCGCGCCGCGCAAGTCGGCGCGCGACAGATCCGCGTTCGTGAGGTTGGCTTCCGAAAGGTCGGCGCGCGCCAGCTTGGCCGAAGAAAGGTCGGAGCCGTCGAGTTCGGTCACCGAAAGACGGGCGCGCTTGAGGTCGGCTCCGGACAGGTCCGTGCCGCTGAGGCGAGCGCCCTCCAACACGGCCCGATCCAGGTGGGCTTCCGAAAGGTCGCAGCCGCGCAGGTCGGCGCCCGTGAGGTCGGCTTCGGTCAGGCGGGCGCTGGAGAGGTTCGAGCCAATCAAGCTGGCGCCGGTCAGGTTACAACGCTTGAGGTTGGCCTCCGCCAGGTCGGCGCCGCCGAGTCGCGCTTGCGTCAGGGTCGCGCCATCCAGCCGGGCATGGGACAGGTCCGCGCCGGTCAAAATCACGCCATAACCCATGCAATCCCGCAGATCGGCACTGCTCAGCCCCGCGCCGCGCCAGTCGCCGCGACTGATGTCCGCTCCGCTGAAGTCGGCGCGGGAGGCGTTGACGCCGGTAAGCTCGGCTCCTTGCATCTGGCAGCGGGTGAGATCCGCGCGGCTCAGGTTGGCGCCGGTCAGGTCGGCGCCGGTTAAATCCGCGCCCGTCAAATCGGCGGCGGAAAGGTCCGCGCCGACCAGGGAGCTCCCGCTCAGGTTGGCGCCCTGCAAATTGCAGCGGGTCAGGTTTGCGCCCAGCAATTCGGCGTCGGACAGCTGCGCGCCGCGCAGGTCGGCCCCCGCCAGGTTGATTCCCGACAAATCGCAGTCCTGCAAACTCACCGGGCAAGCAATGGAAAGTTTCGGCACCTGCAGCCCGGCCAGAGACGAGCCCCGCAAACTCACGCCCTCGCCCAGGGCCTGCACGACCCCCTGCTCGAGGGTTTCCGCCTCAACCGACAGGACCACGTCGCCACTGGTTTTGCCGAAGATGTCAAAGCGCATAGCCTTCCATCTGCCCCGGCGCGGCGTCGCCAAAACGTGTTCGCAGCTTGCTGCGACACGTTACCAGCGGTAGCGCGCAGCGCGGACGATGCAATCGAGTCGACGTTCTATGCGCGAACGCAGTGAGAGCATAGAAACCGCTACAAAAAGTCTTCTCCGGCCTTGTTCCAGTCAGCCAGCACTTGCTGGGCGGCGTGTACGCCCCGGTAATTGGCTTCTTCAAAGATCGAAATGCCCGAAAGATCGGAATGCGCAAAGTAAAGCCCGTCCCCGCCCGGCCGCGCGGCCTCGCGCCGGGATTCGCCCCAGACAAAACCGGTAACCGGCCGGATCATCGCATGCCCGAGCTGCATCACGTCGAGCCGGCGCACATGAGGGCGCAGATCGGGGTGGACGCGCTCCAGCTCTGCCAGCACGGAGTCGCGCACGCTCTCCCAGCGTGTGTCCAGCATACGCTGGCGCGCCTGCTGCGGCTCAAGCTCGGTCCAGGGACGGTAGTGCGTCCACACGCTCGGCAAACCGCGCTGGCTAAATGTCTGGTGCGTGGCCACCACGTAGCCGAGGCTCAAGCTGTCAAACAGAACGTTGTCCCAGGACAGGCCCACCCGCGGCGAGTAAGCGCTTTCGGGGATACGGTCCAGCACCACGTTGCTTACGGTCCAGGGGGAGTAGGTGAAGGCGGACGCCGGCGGGGTCCCTAACACGTGCGGGCGCAAAAAAGTGGGCAGCGCAAAAATCACGCGCTTTGCCCAAAAGCCGCGGGCTTTCTCACCGTCCCAGGCATCGACTTCCCACCCTCCCCCGGCCGGAGCGACTCGCGTGACGAGGTGCCCCGTGCGGCCGCGGGATCCCAACCGGGTAGTCAGATGCTTGACCAGGTGATGGTTGCCTTCCGGCCACACGAATTGAGAGTCTTTCGGCTCGAAGCCCCCGCCGTCCCGAGCCGCAAAGTAGTGCAGCCCGGCCCAGGCGGAAGTTTTCTCGAGCGACGTGCCATAGTCGTCGCGGCAGCCGTATTCGACATACCAGCGCAGCCGGCCCGAAGTCCAACCGCGCTGGCGCATGTAATCGGCCATCGAAAGCGTATCCAGCGCCATCGTGTCCGGATGGCGGCTGCTGCGGTCGACCGGAATCGCAAACGCCTTGCGCCCCTGGGGGTCGCGCCAGCGTTGCCAGAAATCGATGTGCTCGTGAAACTCCCGCAGTTGGGCGAGGTCGTTTTCGCGGGCCCCAAAGCGCGGATAAAGGCCTTCTTCCCATTCCCCGAACGCCCAGAGACGCTCTTCGTTCGCATGGCAAAGCTCTAATTCGGAATACACCGGCCGTCCGGCCGCATCGAACCCTTCCAGCAAACCGAGCTCGCGCAAAATGCGTTGCACCGCCTTTGACTCCGCCGTCGGGACGGGCAAGTAGTGGGCCGCCCAGGGCGCGGCGGAGGCAGGATAGTAGTGCGCGCGAGAATTGCCGCCCGGCTCCTTTTCCACATCGAGCAGCAGGTAGTCGTCGACGCCCCCGTGCTCGAGGCGCCAGGCCGCGCTCAGTCCCGCGATGCCGGCGCCGGCGATCAGCACGGCGGTGCGCTCACGCCGGGCCGGCCGGGGAAAGTTAGGCTGCCGCAGGCAGTGTCCGAGGCGGTGGTTGGCGCCGACAATCACGCCTTCCACGTCCGGACTATCGGAGGAGGAGCGCAGGCAACCCCCCGCCAGCCAGGGCGAGGCCAGGGCGGCCTGCAAAAAACGTCGCCGCCCGATCACTCCGTCAGGGTACGCCAATCTTGCTCGTAGAGTCGGACCAGCACCTGGTCGAAAAGCCGGTTCACAGGAGCCTGCATGGGAGCCATGTCCTGGGAAAAAACAAACAGCTGGGGCAACCCCCCGGCGTCGAGAAACTTGAGATGGGCCGGCAGGCGCTCGGCCTGCGGCTGGGGCAGGCGGTCCGGCGCGGCCAGCGCGTAGCCCCACTCCCCAAAGCTTGGCACGTACACGTGGTAAGGCCGCACCTGCCAGCCCGCCGCGCGCAGCGTTTCGATGATGCAAGAGTAAGAGCGGCGCGCGAAAAGCGGCGACGTGCACTGCACGGAGATGGCTCCGCCCGGCGCGAGGCGCTCGCGCAACCCGCCGTAGAAGGTATGAGTATACAGCTTGCCCACCGAATAATTGGACGGATCGGGAAAATCCACGACAATCGCGTCAAACTTTTCGGCGGCACTGCGAATCCACACGAACGCGTCCGCATTGATCACTTGCAAGCGCCGGTCCCGCAACGAAAAAGCGTTCAGCTGGCTGAGTATCTTGTGGTTCTTGAAAAGGTTCGTCATTGCCGGGTCCAGGTCGACGAGGGTGACGTGCTCCACTTCGGGGTAGCGCAAAATCTCGCGCGCGGCAAGACCGTCGCCGCCCCCTAAAATCAGGACGTTGGCCGCGCGCGAAACCGATGCCAGGGGCGGGTGGACGAGGCATTCGTGGTAGCGATATTCGTCCCGCGAGGAGAACTGCAAGTTTCCGTTGAGGTAAAGCCGCATCTCGTCGTGCCGCCTTGTTACGACGAGGCGCTGGTATGACGTGCTGCGCGACAACACGATCGGATCGGGGTACAGGCCTTCTTCGGCCCACGAGGTGAGGCGATCGGCAAAGACCAGGCCGGAGCCGAGGACCAGCGCGGCCACCAGGATTTCCCAGGCCAACCCGGCGGCTCGAATGCCGAACGTATGCACAAACACGAGCGCTACCGCCAGGTTGATCAGGCCGCATCCAAAGGAAGTCCGGATCAAACCCACTTGAGGAATCAAAACCAGGGGGAACAGGATCGAAGCCAGCAAGGCGCCGAGATAATCGAGGGCAAGCACGTGCGAAACGAGCTTGCGGAAGCCGTAGTTCTTTTTCAAGATACTCATGAGCAACGGAATCTCGACGCCCACCAGCAGACCGACCAGGAACACGAGCAAGTAAAGCACCAGGCGAAAACCGCCGCTGTAGCTGTAGGCGATGTGCATCACCGCCGCCGAACACCCGCCCACCACCGCGATGCTGTTTTGCAGGCGCACGAAGGCCACTTCGGGCCGGCGCTGGCCGATGTACTGCGAAAGATACGAGCCCACGCCCATCGCGAAAAGATAGTCGCCGATGATGGTCGAGAACTGCAAAACCGAGTCGCCCAAGAGGTAGCTGGCCAGCGCGCCGGCGATCAGTTCGTAGACGAGGCCACAGGTGGCGACGAGAAATACCGAGATCAGCAGCAGCCCGGGAGAGCCCGCCGGCGTCGAAGAGTTATTTTCCACCAATATGAACGTAGTGGGCGCTGTAATGCGAGCGGTAGCTGCCGGGGTTGTTGCGCACGTTGGTGGGAACGTCTTTGACCAGATCGCCGTCGGAGGACGCGCGCCCGGTGAGGTTGGACCAGATCAACAGGCCGCACACGCCGGCCAGGACAAAGTTATACCAGTCTTTCATCCACACTCCTCACTCGTCGTCCGAACCGGCATCGGGCGCGTAGTCGCTTTCCGACCAGCGGCTGGTTTCAAAGGCGCTGCTGCGCCACGTCGACCAGAGCGGCGGGATCAGGCCAAGCAATAGCAGCATAAAGAAATAGTCCCATTGCGCCACATCGCGCTCCACCTTCACGTTGAAGCTGAAAAGCGGGCTGCCCAACAAAGGGTTGGATCCCGGGGTGGGCTTTTCGGGCTCCTGCGCAAACGTTTTGTTGGATTGGGGGTCGACCCGGAGCAGGTAGTGGCCGCCAGGCACCTGCGATAAAGTGGCCGTATCGCTGGTTTTGCTTTCCACCCAGCGCTCGCCTTCGTCCATCCCGGACTCCTGGTAGAGCGTGACGCCCGTATCGAACGCAAGGTGCTTTTCTTCGTCGATCAAGCTGAGTTGGAAGAAGGCCCAGCGCTGGTCCAATCCGCCGGGCACATTCACGGTGAAACGAACGTTGTGGACCCCGGGCGGGATGTCGATGTCGGCGATCTTGGAGTGTTCGGGCTCATCGGTTTTGTAAGTCCAGGACTGGCCGGTGATCGGCGCGGGCTCCGTCGCACCCCGCCAGATCAGAAAACTGAAGGCCACGCCCAAAGCCAGGAAATAGGCCACCCAGCGGCTCTTGGAGTTGGCTTTGTGCGGATTGGGCTGGTTGTTGGCCACGCCGTGGGCTCCCAGGACGGTGCCTGGCAACTTGAACCCGGCATAGACCTGGGCGCCAGTCAGATAAGCGCCATGGCTCCAGTTGACCTCGCTGCCGCCGGTGTCGGCGGAAAGCAACAAAGGCGGGCAGACATAATCGTCGACTTCGGAGACCTCGCCGGCGCGTACGCGCCAGTAAAATTCGCCCGCGACATAGTCGACGGTGGCCTGAGTTTTTTGAAAGTGCCTGTAGATGTTATTTTCAAACTTCAGCTCGGCGCGCGGCGGGTAGCCGGCCGGAGTGCCATACAGGTTCGTGGGGAGCTTGTGCAGCGCTTGCAGCAAGCACCAGTGGCCGCGGCTCTCGGTCAACCAGGCGTAGCCCTGGGTCGGTTCGTAGAGCAAATACTCCGACCACGCGTAGGTTTTGCCGTCCACGCGGCATGAACGACGCATGTAGCCGATACAGCGCACGGGCTTGGCGAGGCCGGGAAGAGTGCCGGTGCTGCCGAGCGGAATGACGGCCGGAACTTTGTTCTGAGCCTGCTGAAACGAAAGGACGTCTTTGAACGTCGCATCCTGGTTCAAATCCATCACGGCGTCGCAAAACCCGCAAACCAGGGTCTGGCTGAGTCCGCCGGCCTGCAGCTCATGGGGCGCCCCGCAAGACGCGCACTTCAAGGATTTCAGGTTGGCCTCGGCCAGGCGCGGGCCGCTGCCTTCCTCGTCGGCGTAGCGCAAGCCGCTGAGCTTCAGCTCGTCAAACCCGCACCAGTGCCCGCGAAACAATATCGGTGGGTTTTCGCTGTAATCGAGCGTGGCCGAGAGCCCTTCGGCGCTCAGCAAGTCCACGAACGTCGCGGCATACTCGGTGCTCATCACAAAAGGCAACTCGCCCTCGAACCCCAGGGCCGTGCCGGTCGCGATCGACGTGACGGCGGCCTTGAAACCGTTCAAGTCCAGGACCTGCCCCAGCGAGATCTGGCCGAGGGCCGGCGCGCCCTTACCCGGCTCGGCAAACGAGACGAAATACTGGCCGAGCGCTTCCCCAATCCAGCCGCTCACACCGTGGCTGAAGGCGGCGTGCCATTCATTCCAGATGACGTCGGGCCGGTCGAGGGGTCCCAGGGCCACCTGGATCCGCCCGATGATCTCGAACGACTTGCCGTTCCACACGCCCTGCGTGCCCACGCGCAGCAGTGAGCCATCCGGCTGTAGAGACGCGACTTTGCCCACCGACTGCACGTCGAGATTCTTGCGAGCGACCAGGGTCTGGCAGGCGGAGCAAACGACATAAGCGGACTGCTCCGATTTGAAGGAAAGACTGCTGCCGCAGGATGGGCACTGGGCTTGCATTGCGTGAGGTGGGTTTGCCTCCTGGAGAGGTTTTCCTGTTTTCAGTTGGCGGGGCGTACGGAGGCAACGCCGTGCAGGCAGCAGTTCTCCGGGCACACGTCGTGACTGGGGGGATCGCCGCCCAGCGCGCGCCGCTCGGCTTGCAGCCCACAGCGTTCCTTGATCAGCTCGACGATCATCGCCACAAAGCGCGGGTCCGTGCCTACCGTAGGCAGGCGGTGCAGCTGTACGCCCAGCTCCTGGCAAAGCTCGGCCAGCTCGGTGTCGAGGTCGAAAAGCACTTCCATGTGATCGGAGATGAACCCCACGGGAGAGACCAGCACGTCTGCCACACCGTCGGCCGCCAGGCGGCGCACCCGGTCTCCGACGTCGGGTTCCAGCCAGGGTTGGTGCGGCGAGCCGCTGCGGCTCTGGTAGACCAGCTCATAGCGCGGCACCCCCGCTCCCAGGGCGACCAGGCGAGCGCTTTCTTCCAACTGGGCCACGTAGGCACAGTTTTGCGCCATGGTTTCGGGAATGCTGTGGGCACTGAAGAGCACGGCGGACCGAGCCTGTCGCTCGGGAGGGAGACTTTCCCAGGCCGTCCGCAGGCCTTCGGCTAACGGTTCGATGAAGCCGGGGTGGTTGTAAAACATGCGAAGCTTGTCCAGCTCCGGTGCGCCGGGTCCGACTTCAGCGCGAGCCTCGGCCAGATTTTCGCGGTACTGCCGGCAGCCCGAATAGCTGGAAAAAGCCGAGGTGAAAAAGGCGAGGGCCCGCTCCACGCCGTCGGCTTGCATTTGCCGGAGCGTTGCCGGTAGCAACGGATGCCAGTTGCGATTGCCGTAGTAGACCTTCAGGTCCAGATTTTGAGCCTCAAGCTCGGCCCGAACCGCCTCGATCAATGCCAGGTTTTGCGCATTGATCGGACTCTTGCCTCCAAAGTGATAGTAGTGCTCCGCCACCTGTTGCAGTCGCTCGCGAGGCACGCCCCGGCCGCGCGTGACGTTTTCCAAAAAAGGCATGACGTCCGCGGGTTCATCCGGACCCCCAAACGAGACGACGAGCAGAGCGGTATAAGGGCTGGCCAAACTAGCGGGGCGGGGGATACAGCTGGCGGCCTTTTTGGTCGCGCGCGTCGTACTCCACACGCTTGGTCTGGATGTTTTTTTGATACTTCGCCTTTTTCTGGTGAGCCGCGCCCTCCCAGTAGGAGGTGTAGTCGATGATGCGCTCGTCGGCGCGAATCATGATCGCGGTCTGGCC
>JADMIO010852415.1_pt1 | contig 17635 bp, 14 predicted proteins | sample 8958161 | NCBI WGS metagenome assembly JADMIO01 (sample SAMN16585339, study PRJNA669376) | soil metagenome | isolation source: Crop rotation soil | place: USA: Cullars Rotation, Alabama | collected 2011
CGCGACTTCAAGTCACGTGAATTCCAAGCTTCGGATCCCACTGTGCTGGAAAGAGATCTTCACGAACATGGCACGCCCGCCAGCAACTCTTTGAGCGCCGCTCCCGGCTCCGTCGTCGTCATGAATCGCTCGCCGACCAGGAACGCCTGATAACCGAGGCCGCGCAACCTCAGGAGATCATCCGCTGTCTTCAGTCCGCTTTCGCTCACGGCGACGGCGCCTTTCGGCATCTTCGCGATCAAGGTCTCGGACGCCTTGACGTCCACGTCAAGCGTCCTGAGATTGCGGTTGTTGACGCCGATGACGTTCGCGCCCGCGTCGGCCGCGATCGCCAGCTCCTCGGCGTTGTGGACCTCGACGAGGACGTCCAGCCCCGCCGCCGAGGCCTGATCGAACAGCGTCTCCAGTTCCTTCGGCGTCAGCGCGGCCACAATCAGCAGCAGCGCGCTGGCGCCGGCGGCTCGCGCTTCGAGTACCTGATATTCCGAGACGATGAAGTCCTTGCGAAGCACCGGAAGGGCGACGGCGGCATGGACGGCCTGGAGATGCGCGAGCGATCCGTCGAAGAACGTCGGCTCGGTCAGGCACGAAATCGCCGCGGCACCCGCGCCCTCGTATCCCTTCGCGATCGCGACCGGATCGTAATCCGCCCGCAACACGCCTTTTGACGGCGACCGCCGCTTGCACTCGGCGATCACGTTCAGCCGATCCGTTCGCGACAGCGCGTCGAAGAACGACGCGCTCGGCTTCGGCGTCTGCGCCGCCCGCGCACGAAGCTGCTCGAGCGGCTCGCGCTGCGCGCGCACCTCCGTTGTCCGTCTCGTGGCGGCGACGATGGTGGCGAGAAGGTCGTTGGCGCCGCTCATGCCTGCGCTCCGTGCGCAAACTCTTCGGCCGTCGAGATCTTCACGAGCTGATCGAGCGTCCGCCGCGCGTCGCCGCGATCGATCGCCCGCGACGCCATGACGATGCCGTCGGCGAGCGTCGCGACCTCACCGGACACGAGCAGGCCCGCCCCGGCGTTCAGCAGCACCACGTCGCGCGCCGGCCCGCGATCTCCGGCGAGCACGCGCTCGATGATGCGGGCGTTTTCGTGCGAGTCGCCTCCGAGAAACGATCCCGGCGATGCCTTCGGCAGGCCGACGTCGCCCGGATGGATATAGAACGTGTTGATCGTGCCGTTCCGGCACTCGGTGACCTTCGTTTCGCCTGTGGTCGACATCTCGTCGATGCCGTCGGCGCCGTGCACGACCCACGCGCGCTGCGATCCGAGCTCGGCCAGCGCGCGCGCCATCAACTCGGTCAGTTCGGGCCGGGGGACGCCGACGAGTTGTCGTGTCGCACCCGCCGGGTTGGTCAGCGGTCCGAGCAGGTTGAACGCCGTCCTCACGCCGAGCTCCTTGCGCACGGGCGCGGCGTGGCGCATCGACGGGTGAAACGTCGGCGCGAAGAAAAACCCGATGCGCGCCTCGGCGAGGCAGCGTTCGACGACCGCCGGCGACGCGGTCACGCGGACGCCCAGCGCTTCGAAGACGTCGGCGCTGCCGGAGAGGCTGGAGACCGATCTGTTGCCGTGCTTGGCGACCCGCACGCCGCAGGCGGCGATCACCACGGCGGCACACGACGAGATGTTGAAGGTGCCCGAGCGGTCGCCGCCGGTGCCGCACGTATCGAACACCTTCTCGTGCCGTTTCGACACCTGCACCGCGTGTGCGCGCATCGACTGCGCAAGCCCGACGAGCTCGCCCGGGCGCTCGCCTTTCATCGCGAGGCCGACGAGCAGCCCGGCGATGTGCGCCGCGGGCGCACGGCCGTCCATGATTTCGGCCATCGCGGCGGCCGCCTCATCGCTCGTGAGGTCCTCGTGGCGCGTCAGCTTGTCGATGAGCGCGGGAAACACGCTAGTCCGCCCGTCCTTCCAGAAAGTTGCGAAGAATCCTGTGGCCCTCGCCCGTCAGGATCGACTCGGGATGGAACTGCACGCCGTGGACCGGCAGGTGCCGATGCCGCAGCCCCATGATCGAGTGATCTTCCTTCGTCCGCGCCGTCACTTCGAGCTCGGCCGGCAGTCCCTCGTCCGCGACGACGAGCGAGTGATACCGCGAGGCTTGAAACGGCTCGGTGATGCCCGTGAACACGCCGCGGCTGTTGTGCTCGATGGTGGACGTCTTCCCGTGCATCGGCACGTTCGCGCGCACGACCTGTCCGCCGAACACCGCCCCGAGCGCCTGATGTCCGAGGCACACGCCGAAGATCGGCGTCGTCTTTCCGAGCTCACGAATGACGGCCATCGTGATGCCGGCGTCCTCGGGCCGCCCGGGCCCCGGCGAGATCACGATGCGCTCGGGCCGGAGCGCCGCGACCTCGGCGACCGTCGCCGCGTCGTTGCGCACGACCTTCACCTCGGCGCCGAGCTCACCCAGATACTGCACCAGGTTGTACGTGAACGAATCGTAGTTGTCGACAACGCAAACCATTAGAGTCCCTGCTGCGCAAGCTCCAGCGCGGTCATGAGGGCGCGCGCCTTGTCGCGCGTCTCCTCGTACTCGGCAGCCGGATTCGAGTCGATGACGATGCCGGCGCCCGCCTGCACGTAGGCCTTGCCCTTCGACATGATCACCGTGCGAATGGCGATACAGAAGTCGAGGTTGCCCGCGAAGTCCACGTAGCCGACCGCGCCGGCGTAGAGGCCGCGCGGGATCGGCTCCAGCTCCCGGATGATCTGCATCGCGCGGACTTTCGGCGCGCCGGACACCGTGCCGGCCGGGAAACACGACGCGAGCGCGTCGAGGCGATCGTGATCGTCGGACAGCGTGCCCTCGACGATCGAGGTCAGGTGCATGACGTGCGAGAAGCGCTCGAGGCCCATGAACTGCGGCACGCGGACGCTGCCGTACTTGCACACGCGCCCGACGTCGTTGCGTCCGAGATCCACGAGCATGACATGTTCGGCACGCTCCTTCTCGTTGCGCTTCAGCTCTTCGGCCAGCCGGAGATCTTCGTCTTCCGTCTTGCCGCGGCGGCGCGTGCCGGCGATCGGGTGCGTTTCGACGCGCGAGCCCTCGACGCGCACGAGCATCTCCGGCGAGGAGCCGACGACTGACACGCCGGCCATGCGGATGAAATACATGTACGGCGACGGGTTCACGTGCCGCAGCGCGCGGTAGACCGTGAACGGATCCGCGCCCACTTCCGTTTCAAACCGCTGCGACAGCACGACCTGATAGATGTCGCCCGCGGCGATGTAGTCCTTGGCCTTGCGGACGTGCGCCTCGAAGCCTTCCTTGGTGTAGCTCGACGTGATCTCGAGCGCCTTGCCGGGTTTCGGGCGCGGATGCGACAGGCTGCGTTCGAGCTCGCGCTCGAGGAACTGAATCTTCGCGCACGCAAACTGGTAGAGCGACTCGAGGTCGTCGTCTGCCGTGATGCGCGCGTTGGCGATGATCAGGATCCGGTGCTGCACGTGATCGAACGCCAGCACGGTGTCGAACAGCATGAACCCCGCCTGATCCGCCCCATCGTCCGACGCGCCGAGATCGCCCAGGACCGGTTCGAACCACGTCGAGGTGCCGTAGCCGAAGTACCCGACGGCCCCGCCGGTGAAGCGCGGCAGGTCGGGAACAAACGGCGAGCGATAGTCCGCCATCAGCCGCCGGAGCGTGTCGAGAAACGGCTTCTCGCTCTCGGTCGTCGTCCCGCCGCGCTCCATGACGACTTTTCCGTTCTTTGACGTCAGGATCAGGAACGGATCCTTGCCGAGAAACGAGTAGCGGCCGACGTGCTCGCCGCCCTCGACGCTTTCGAGCAGGAACGCGTAGTCGGCGTGTTCGGCGATCTTGAGGAAGGCCGAGACCGGCGTCAGCAGATCCGCGACGATTTCCTTCACGACCGGCACGAACGTGCCGCGGCGCGACAGTTCCTTGAACTCTTCGAACGACGTGATTTTCATTGGCGCATGAACTCCGCAAGCCGCTTCAGCGCGGCTTCCCGCATGACTCCGGCCGGGGGCTTCGATCCGGTCCACCACTCGAACTGCTCGTGTGCCTGCGCGACGAGCATCTCGAGGCCGCCGATCGACTCGCAGCCGGCTTTGGACGCCTCTTTCATCAGCCGCGTCACCGACGGGTTGTACACGAGGTCGTAGACGTACCGGCCCGTGAGGAACTTGTGCTCGAGCGGCGTCGCGTCGGCTTTCGGATACATGCCGATGGGCGTGCAGTTGACGAGGAGATCCCAGCTGCCGCGCGGAGGCGGCAGGGGCGCCGCGGCGGCGGACGCCGTCATCGCGACGTCCTGGGCTTTGGCGACGTCGCGCGCGTAAATCGTGACTGCGCGTTGCTGGAGCTGAGGGCGACGGCGACCGCCCGGGCGGCGCCGCCCGATCCGAGCACCGCGACGCGCGCGCCGTTGAGCTCGACGCGATCGCGCAGCGGACTGAGAAAACCGGCGGCGTCGGTGTTGCCGCCGATCCAGCGTCCGTCCATCGTGCGAATCGTGTTGATCGCGCCGATGCGGCGCGCAACGGCATAGACCTCGTCGACGAGATCGAACAGCGCGACCTTGAAGGGAATCGTCACGCTGGCGCCCTTCACGCCGATCGCGCGCCCGAACGCGACGAAGTCTTCCGCGGACGCCGCGGTAAAGGGCAGATAGACCGCGTCGTAGCGCATCGCCGCAAACGCGGCGTTGTGCATGGCCGGCGACACCGAATGCGAGATGGGCGAACCGACCAGCCCGTAGATGTCGGTGGTGTCCGTGAGCGCCTTGAATCGATAGGTATCGACCAGCTCCGACGGCGTGAGCTGCCCGACCTGCGCCTGGTCGCCGGCGTAGGTCCAGAGGGATCCGAATTTCCTGGCGAGCACGCGCGTGGCGACGCCGTATTCCCCCATGCCGATGAGCACCGTGCCCTGGCGCGCGACCTGCGCGCCGAGGTCCAGCAGCGGAAGGCAGTCGGTGAGCTTCGACGTCTTGACGGCGACCTTGACGACTTCGGCGCCGGTCGCGCGCATCGCCTGCGTGCGCCCGACCAGATCGGCCGGCACGCCGTCGAAATCATGCGAGGAGATCACGACGCGCCGTCCCGCCGTCGTCGCCAGCAGGTCGGTGAAGCCTGCCTTCCACTCGATGTCCACGTATTCGGCGCCGCGCGCGAGCGCGTCGCGAAGGATCTGCTTGCGCTCTTCTTCCGATCCCTTGAAGTGCCCGCCCTCCCACGTGGGCCGGCAGGTGACGATGACGGGGAGCGTGCGGCCGGCGAGCGCGCCGGCGACGTTCGGATCGCCGACCGTGTCGAGACGCAGCTCGACCAGATCGGCGTTCGTCACCTCGTCGCGCTTGCGGCGCAGGTCGGCTGTCGTGTCAGCCGTCACAGTCACACAGACCCGGGTGTTAGTCACCAGTCGTCAATCTCAGTCGTCAGTCGAACCAAATAAAAAAAGCCTCTCCAACCGGCAGGCTGAAGAGGCTTCGGAATTCGTTCGCGCTTATAGCGTGTCAGGCCACAGCGGATGCCTCTTCAGCAATCCCCCAATACCGCCACGCGTACGCATACGCGACGACCGAGGCGGCGGGCCGGAGGGCGAAAGAGGCAAACATGCGAAGGCGGGATGATATCATGAAACCCGGAAAACACATGACAATGCGGCGATTCGCCTTCGCACTACTCCTGGCTTCGCTCGCGCTGGTGCACGCTCCTGCACAGACCGCGCAGATGGGCGTCGACGAGATCCGACCGGGCATGATCGGCATCGGCCGGACGGTCTTCGAAGGCACCAAGGTCGAAGAATTCAAGGTCAACATCCTCGGCGTGCTCGAGAACGTCATCGGCACGCGCCGCAACCTGATCCTTGCGAAGCTCGAAGGCGGTCCGCTCGCCAACACCGGCGTCATCGCCGGCATGAGCGGCAGCCCGGTGTACATCGACGGCCGGCTCATCGGCGCCGTCTCCTACGCCCTCGGGTCGTTTTCGAAAGAACCCATCGCGGGCATCACGCCGATTGCCGAGATGACCGACGCGACGGCCTTCAGCGGCGCCCGTCCGAACGCCGCGAAGGTCCACGTCGAGTTCCCGCTCACGCGCGAGAACCTGGACGCCGCGTTCCGCCGCGCGCTCAACTGGAACCGGCCGTTCGCCGATCGTCCCGGTGACGCCGCCCTCGTCGGCGCGAGCTCGATTAACGGCGTCTCAGGGGCCGAGATCGGCACGCTGCTCCGCCCGATTGCCACGCCATTAATGATGTCCGGCTTCGATCCGAACATTTCCGACCTGCTGAGCGGCGCCTTCGGCGCACAGGGCTTCATCCCGACGGGACGAGGCACGATGGGCCGCGCGGGCGAGAAACCGTACGAGGGACCGCTCAAGGCCGGCGACGCGATTGGCGTGATGCTCGTCAGCGGCGATCTCGAGCTCGGCGCCACGGGCACGGTCACCCACGTGGACAACGACAAGGTGTACGCCTTCGGGCATCCGCTGTACAACCTCGGGCCGACGGCGTTCCCGATGACGCGCGCGTACGTCTACACCGTGCTGCCGAGCCTCGCGTCGTCGCTCAAGGTCTCGACGACGGGCGAGGTCATCGGCGCGTTCGTGCAGGATCGCGCGGTCGCGATTGCCGGCAGGCTCGGTCCCGGCCCCAGGACGATTCCGGTGACGCTGACGCTCGAGCAGGAAGCCGGCCGCGGGCCCAAGCGCACGTTCCACTTCCAGCTTTCGAACGACCAGATGTTCACGCCGCTCATGGCCGCGGCGGCGATCAGCAGCACGCTCGGCGCCTACGAGCGGCAGTACGGGTCGGCGACGTTCCATGTCACCGGCTCGGCGGCGCTGAACAAGCACGACGCGATCGCCTTCGACAACATCTTCTCGGGCGACCAGCCGTCGATCAACGCGGCGACCTACATCGCCGCGCCGGTCGCCGCCCTGCTCGGCAACGACTTCGAAAAGGTCGACATCGACGGGATCGACCTCACGATCACGTCGACCGAGGAACCGCGCACGGCGACGCTCGAACGCGTGTGGATTGACGATCAGCGCCCGCGCGCCGGCCGCGCGGTGCCGTTGAAGGTCCTGCTCCGGACCTACCGCGGGGACGAGCAGATCCGCACGATTCCGATCGAGATTCCGGCCAACGTCAACGGGACGCTGACGCTGCTCGTGGCCGACGGTGGGCGCCTCGGCCAGCTCGAATCGCGCGAGACGCGCTCCTCGCAGCCGCGCAGCGTCGATCAAATCGTCCGCACGCTCAACCGCAGCCGGCGCGGCAACACGATTTACGTCAAGCTGCTCGGCGGCGAACCCGGGGCGGTCGTCAAAGGCGAGCCGCTGACGGCGCTGCCGCCGTCGGTCCTCAGCGTCCTCGAAGGCGATCGCAGCAGCGGCAGCTTCAACCCGCTGACCAACGCCACGCTCGGCGAATGGCAGCTGCCCACCGAGCACGCCGTGACGGGATCGAAGACGCTGTCCATCACCATCGCAGCCGAGTAGGCACTCCGTGAAAAACATCCTCAGCGTCCTGTGCGTCCTCAGCGGTGGCGTGTTTCTCGGCGGCGGCGTCGTTCTCAGCGCCTCGTCTCCGAAGTTCTTCCAGGCCGCCACGCAGGCCGACTTTCTCAAAGGCGAGGTCGAGAACCTCTCCATCGACGCGCGCGGCCAGCTCGTCCTCGGCCCCGCCCTCGAACTGGTCTACGAAACGCCCGCGCCGTTCGTGTGGACGATCGCCGCCGGCACCGACGGCAGCTTCTTCCTCGGCACGGGCAACGACGGCAAGGTCTATCGCGTCGGTCCCGACGGCAAGGGCGCTCTCTTCTACAGCAGCGGCGAGCTCGAGGTGCACGCGCTCGCGCCCGCGCCGAACGGCGGCCTCTACGTCGCCACCTCGCCCAACGGCCGCATCTACAAAGTCGATCGCGACGGCAAGGCGGCCACGTTCTTCGCGCCGGACGACAAGTACATCTGGTCGCTCGCCGTCGACACGAAAGGCAACCTCTTTGCCGGCACCGGCGAAAAGGGCGTCGTCTACAAGATCACATCCGACGGCAAGGGCACGCCCTTCTTCCGCACGAAGACCACGCACGCGACCGCGCTGTCTTTCGACCGCAGCGGCAACCTGATTGTCGGCACCGGCGGGCCCGGCAAAGTGATCCGCGTCGATCCGGACGGCAAGGGCTTCGTCCTGCTGGACACGGCGTTCCAGGAAATGCGCGGCCTCCACTTCGACGACAAGGGCATGCTCTTCGTCACGGCGATGAACGGCCGCCAGGGATCGACCGGCGCGATCGTGCCGCCGATCGCCGATCAAACCTCGTCTACTGCGGCCGGACGTGCGCCGGTCCCCGTCGTCACGGTCTCGACGGAAATCACGTCGATCCTCGTGGACGTCCCGGAAACGTCGACGGCCTCGTCGGCTCGCGACCGCACCACGACCAAGGGCGCGGTCTATCGCATCACGCCCGACGGCGTGTGGGATCAGGTCTGGGATTCGCGCGAGGACGTGCCATACGACCTGACATTCGACGCGAGCGGCGCGCCGATCGTCGCGACGGGCAACAAGGGCAAGCTCTATCGGCTCGAGGGCGATCCGCTGCGGCCCACGCTGCTCACGCGCGCCGGCGCGCAGCAGGTCACGGCGTTCATCCGGAACGCGCGCGGCCAGACCTTCTTCGCAACCGCCAACCCGGGCAAGCTGTTCCGCCTGTCGGCCGAGCGCGCGCAGCGCGGCACGTACGAATCCGAAGCGCGCGACGCGCAGATGCTCGCGACCTGGGGTTCGATTCGCTGGCGAGGCACGATTCCCAAAGACAGCAAGATCGAGTTGTCGACACGCAGTGGCAACACCGAAACGCCCGACGAGACGTGGAGTTCCTGGTCCGCGGCGTACGCAACGCCTGAAGGCTCGCCCATCGCCAGCCCGAAGGCCCGCTACATCCAGTGGCGCGCCGTCCTCACGGGCAAGGGTGAAGGCCCCGTTCTGACCTCGATCAACGCGGCGTACCTCCAGCGCAACCTGCGGCCCGTCGTCCGCTCGGTCACGGTGCACCCGCCGGGCATCGTCTTTCAGAAGCCGTTCACGACGGGTGAACCCGAGCTCGCGGGCTTCGGCGATCAGACCACGCCGGATCGCAAGCTGACCAACGCCGCGCAGACGCCGCAGGGACAGTCGTCGGGCCTCGGCCGCCGCACCTATCAGAAGAACCTGCAGACGTTCGTCTGGCGCGCCGAGGATGAGAATGACGACGAGCTCGTCTACGACGTGCTCTACCGCCGCGAAGGCGAAACCGAGTGGACGCCGCTTCGCCGCGGCGTCGACGAGTCGATCTTCGTCTGGGACACGACCACGGTGCCGAACGGGACGTACTTCGTCCGGGTCGTCGCGTCCGACGCGCCCTCCAATCCCGCCGCTGTCGCGCTCGCCGGCGAACGCGACAGCGGCGCGTTCCAGATCGATCACACGCCGCCGGTGATCAGCGTCAGCGGCGTGCGCACGACCGGCGGGAAAACCACGGTGGCGTTTGTCGTGACCGACGCGGACTCCTCCGTCTCGCGCGTGGAGTACTCGCGCGACGGCGGCCTGAGATGGACCGCGGTCTTTCCTGTGGACGGGATTGCGGATTCGAAGAGCGAACGCTACGAGCTCGTGCTGGACGGCCCGGACAATGCTCTCGGGGACAGCGGCGTCACCATCCGCGCGTCAGACTCGATGAACAACGCCGACACGACGCACGTGAGCCGCTAGCGGCTTCCGGGTCGCTCCGCCGCGCACCGTCGTGTGCGCGACAAACAGCACCATCTTCACCGGCACCGCCTCGCCCTCTCGCTTGACCGGCTCGAACCGGATGCGCGACACCGCGTCCACGAGGCCCTCGAGGCGCCGGGAGTCCATCGACGCCATGGCGACGCCGCCGAACCCGTCGTTGATCTCGATGTCGGAGACCTTGCCTTCCGACGTCACCGTCCCCGAGAGCGCGAGCACCGAGTCGCCGACCTCGCTGTCGGAGAACGAGTTGAGCGCGCGCGGCATCCTGACGGTCGCGTCGAAGACGACGGGCCGGATGATGACCGGTTCGGCCGACACGGTCGGCGGCGCCGCCTTCATGACGTTCATCATGCCGGCCAAGGAATCGGTCCGTTCGTTGCCGGCAAAGTGCATCATCGTCAGCATGACGACGAGGCAGGCCATCGTCGCGGTCGCGGCGCCGCAGGTCGAGTAGACGACGCGGCGATCGTCGAAGATCTCGCGGAGGGTGGCGAGCAGCGAGACTTCCTCTTCCACGTGAATGCGGTTGACGACCGTGGACGTGAACGCGTTGGCGTCGTCGCATCCGAGCGGCACGCGGCCCGGCGCCTCGGCGCGAAGCAGAGAGCCCAGCTCCTGAAGATCGTTCAGCGCGCCGCTGCAGCTTCCGCAGCCATCGAGATGGGTCGCGACCGCAATCTGATCCGCCACGCGAAGCTCGTCGTCGTGATACGCCTGCAGTTGCCGGCGCACTGCCGCGCATGCCAGGGAGGTCATGGGGTCTTCTCCGTCCGCAGATTCTCGCGCAGCGCCTGACGCGCGCGAGTGAGCCGCGACTTCACCGTGCCGATGGCCACGCCAAGGGCGACCGCGATGTCGTCGTAACTCAGGCCGTCGATCTCGCGGAGGACGATTGCCGTCCGCTGGTCGAACGGGAGCTGGTCGAGCGCGTCCTGCAGCCGCTGGCCGAGCTGCTTCTGTTCATAGACGCGATCGGGCCGCAAGCCGAGCGTCGACGGGAACTCGCCGTGCGCGGCGATGTGCGCGTCGAGCGACACCTGGTCGTTGCGGTGGCGGCGGCGCCAGAAGCGATGACGATTGCGGGCCTGATTGACGGCGATGCGGTAAATCCAGGTGCGAAGGGCGGACTGGCCGCGGAAGCGATGAATCGTGCGGAAGACGCGAAGGAAGACTTCCTGGGACAGGTCGAGGGCTTCGTCGCGGTCGCCCAGCAGGTTGACCGCGAGCTGCACCACCATCCGCTGGTGCTCTGCGACAAGCTCCGCGCAGGCCGACTCGTCGTGCGCTGCACACCGCTGCACGAGCGTGGCTTCGCGAACGCCGACATCCGACCAACTTGCGACGCGGGCTTGTTTCACAAGGAAGTCCCCGACAACCTCCTCCACTATAGCCAAGTTAGACACTGGAAGAGCCGGAAAGTTCCGATAGTATCGGGTACCGCCCATGCGCCGGATTCTGCTCCTGATTGCCGTGCTCGCCGCCGCTGGCGCCGCGGTCGTCGTCGGCTTCGACGTGATTCGCGACCGTGACTACCGGGCACTGCTCAGCAATGGCGACGCGGCCCTGCGCAGCGAACAGAACGTGTCGGCGATCGAGGCCTACAGCGGCGCGGTCGCGCTGCGGCCAGATTCGATGCTGCCCCGCCTCCGCCGCGGCGAGGCCTACCAGCGGCGCGGCGACCTCGAGGCGGCCGTCCGCGACTTCCGCGACGCCGCGGACCTCGACCAGGCAGCCACGCGTCCTCGCGAGGACCTGGGGGACACGCTCTATCAGCTGCAGCGCTACCAGCGGGCGGTCGAGGCCTACGAGTCGGTACTGGCCATCGACGATCGCCTGTCCCGAGTCGACTACAAGCTCGCCAGCGCACGTTATCGCGCCGGCGACCTTCCTGGCGCCATCAGCGCGCTGTCAAAGACCGCCAAGGGCCCGGACGCGACCGCTGAGATGCACTACCTGCTCGGCCTCGCCTACCGCGACTCGGACCGGCCGGCCGATGCTCAACGATCGTTCGAGAGGGCCGTCGCCATGTCGCCCGGCCTGATTCCCGCCCGCGAAGAGCTCGCCGATCTCTACAGCTCGCACGCCCGCCGCGGCGATCTCCTCGACCAGCTGCAGCTGCTCGCCGGACTTGATCGCAACCGCGTCGAGCGCGACGTCGTGGTCGCCCTCGCCCAGGCCAGAATCGGCCGCACCGAACCGGCGATCCTGACGCTCGGTTCGGCGCTCGAGCGCACACCGGACGACCCGCGGATCTATCAGGCGCTCGGAGAGGTCTGGCTGCAGGACGCGGAAGCTCGCAACGATCGCCTCGCGCTCAACAAGGCGCTCGAAGCGCTCGAACGCGCGGCTGGCGGCACCAACCCGTCGAGCGAGACGCTGACGCTGTTTGGACGCGCACTACTGCGCGCCGGCGAGGTCGAACGTGCCGAAAAAGTGCTGCAGCTTGCGACGACGCGCTTTCCGCTCGACCCGGCGTCCTTCTCTTACTACGCCACGGCGGCTGAACGTCTGAAGCACTTCGACGCGGCCCGGCAGGCGCTCGTCGATCTCTCCGCACTGCAGGGCGACGATGCCGGGGCCGCCGAGCGCGACGCGCGCATCGCTGCGCTGTCGAAACGGCTGCCGGTCAGATCTGTTTCGGGTCGCTGAGGTCGCGAAGGCCGTCTCCCAGGAAGTTGAACCCGAGCACGAGCACCGCAATCGCCAGGCCTGGAAAGATCGTCAGGTGCGGCGCGTCGAGCAGGTGCACGCGTCCCCCACTCAACATCGTCCCCCAGCTTGGCGTCGGCGGCTGGACGCCGAGGCCCAGGAAGCTCAAACCGGCTTCGCTGATGATGGCGCCGGCCATGCCGAGCGACGCCTGCACGACGATCGCCGGAATGGCCGTCGGCACGACGTGGCGCAGCAGCACGCGCGACGTCGTCGCGCCGAGCGCGCGCGCCGCCTGGACGTACTCGAACTCGCGCGCGCGCAGCACCTGGCCGCGAACCAGACGCGCGTAGCCGACCCAGCCAATCGCGGTCAGCGCGAACAGCGTGTTGGCCAGGCTCGGACCCAGCACGGCGACCAGGGCGATCGCGAGCAGCAGCCCTGGAAACGCCATGAGCGTGTCCACCACTCGACTGATCAGGTCGTCGATCCATCCGCCGAAATAGCCCGCGACGGCGCCGAGCAGGGTGCCGACGACGGCCGACACGCTGACCACGACGATTCCGATGAGAAACGAGATGCGCGCGCCCGCGAGCACGCGCGCGAGGACGTCGCGGCCGAGCTCGTCGAGCCCGAACGGATGCGCGGCAGTCGGCCCGACGAGCCGCAACGGCAGATCCTGCGTGGACGGATCCGCGGGCGCGAGCGCCGGACCTATGGCCGCCAGCAGCGCGATGACGATCACGATGGCGGCGCCGACTTTCAACATCGCTCGTCACTCATCGCGAAGATCTACTCATACCGGATCCGGGGATCGAGAAATCCGTACGCGAGATCGGTCAGCAGGTTCACCGACACGTACGTCACGGCGATGAGCAGGATGCAGCCCTGCACCAGCGGATAGTCGCGGAAGCCGATCGACTGAATCAGCAGGCGCCCGACTCCGGGCCACGCGAAGATGGTCTCGGTGATCACCGCGCCGGTCAGCACCACGCCGACCTGAAGTCCGATGACCGTGACAATCGGAATGAGACTGTTGCGGAGCGCGTGCCTCAGGACGGCTCTGGTCCGTGAGATCCCTCGCGCCCGCGCCGCGATGACGTAGAGCTCCTTGAGCTCGTCGATGACGCTTGCGCGTGTCATGCGCGCCAGGATCGCGGCGAGCGGGGCGCCGAGCGTCAGCGCCGGCAGCACGAGTTGCGCGAGTGTTCCGCGTCCCGAGACCGGCAGCCATCCCAGTTGAACGGCGAAGACGATCGCCAGCAGCGGCCCGAGCCAGACGTTCGGCATCGAGATCCCGACGAGCGCGAACGTCGTCGCGAGGTGATCGACCAACGTGCCTTTGCCGACGGCGGCGATCACGCCGAGCGGAATGGCAAAGACGATGGCGACGAGCATCGACGCGACGGCGAGCTCGAAGGTCGCCGGCATCCGCGACGCGATCGCGGCCGCGACCGGTTCGTTGGTGCGGAGCGAGGTCCCCAAATTGCCGCGGACGAGATCCTTCAGGTAGAGGCCGTACTGCTTGTAGAGCGGCTTGTCCAAACCGAGCCGGCTGCGCAGTTCGATCACCGTGTCTTCCCTCGCGCTCTCTCCGAGCATCGTGCGCACGGGATCGCCGGGAATCAGGTGAATGAGCGCGAAGACGAGCGTCGCAACGCCCAGCAGCACGGGAATCGTGAGGAGCACGCGTCGCGCGAGGAAGCGAAGCACAGAGACGTCATGATAACGCGGCGTCGCCGATCCCCAGCCGCACCATCAGCTTGGCCAGCCCCTGCCTCGTCAACCCGAGCTCGTTCGCCGCCAGCGACCGCCGGCCGCCACAGCGCACCAGCGCCGCGCGGACGAAGTTGGCGTCGAAGGCCAGGCGCGCCTGATCGAGGCGGCAGGCGTCGGCGGGCGGTCGATCGATGAATGCCGGCGGCAAGGCGGCCACCGGCACGACGCCGCGCTTGCCCACCCGAACAACCAGCGACGCCAGGACGTTCTGCAGCTCCCGCACGTTGCCGGGCCACTCATAGCGCGTCAGCGTGGCGATGATCGGGGCGCCAAGCGTCGCCTGGCTGCCGAACCTCGTCGAGGCATCGCGCCAGATCTGGTCGATCAGGACCGGGATGTCGTCGCGGCGATCCCGCAGCGGCGGGACCGTGATCCTGATGACGTCGAGCCTGTAGAGAAGGTCCAGCCTGAAGCGGCCGGCCGCGGCCTCGGCTCGCAGATCGCGGTTGGTCGCCGAGACCAGCCGGACATCGACCCGGCGGGACAGATTCTCGCCGACGCGGCGGAGCTCGCCTTCCTGAATCACGCGCAGGATTTTGGCCTGCGCGCGCGGCGAGAGCTCACCCACCTCATCGAGAAACAGCGTGCCCGTGTGCGCTTCTTCGAACACGCCGGCGCGCTCGCCGACCGCGCCCGTGAACGCGCCTCGTGCATGCCCGAACAGCTCGGACTCGACGAGATCGTCGGGCAGCGCGGCGCAGTTGAGGGTGACAAACGGCCGATCGCGCCGGACGCCGCCTTTGTGAATCGCGCGGGCGACCAGCTCCTTTCCGCTGCCGCTCTCCCCTTCTATCAGCACCGAAAACGGCGCGGCGGACGCACGCTCGACCGCCTTGCGGACCTCGGCGATCGACTCGCTGAGGCCCAGCAGCTCACTGCCGGTGGACGCATCGGCCCGCCGCCGGGCCGAGAGCGCTGCAGCGATAACCGGCGCGGCCGCAGCGGCGGCCATGGAGACGACCGCCGAGACGCGCTCCACATCGGGGCTCGCACTCACCAGCCAGCGAAGCGCCAGCGCGCCGATGACGTGGCCACCGTACAACACCGGCATCGCCGCCTCCACACGTTCCTCGACGTGATGCGGCGCGATGAAGACGTTCGCGTCGATGGCTCGTTCGGCAGTGCCGAGTTCGAGCCTGGGCCCTCGGGAGGAGAGCCTCGTCAGGCCGCCGGGTTCGACACCTAGACACCCAACAGCCGCGGCCTGCGTCTGCCGTTGCACCTGCTCGCAGACGAGCGCCAGCGTCGTCGCCTCATCTGACGCCGTCTGACAGACGCGCATCATCTCAATCGCGTCGTCCACCGGCGTGGACGGCGCACCGTGCGCGCGCTCGGGCCTCGCGATGCTCGGGACGAACAGCGCGAGCGCGTGACATCCGGTCGCGGCCACATGCCGGGCGACGATGTCGGCGACGTGGGCGTCTGGCGCGAGGAGCTCCGCCATCATGTCGCGACGGGACTTGAGCAGGCGCGGCAACGCCGATGCCGGCACGCGCCGGGCGCGCACGAAGGCCTTGAGCGCCTCGTCGCGGGCACCCGATCGCCGAAGCTGCTCGCACAACATCAGCTGCGCGCGAAACAGACGCAGCGGATCGCGCGCCGCGCGCGCCGCGATTCTGCAGGTCGCGACGTCCAGACGCACCGCCGCCAGATCTCCCGCCGCCAGATGCGCAACCGCCGCGCCGTAGGCGGCTTCCGCCACGATCGCGGGCGTATCGGTGCGTGCCGCACGTTCGCTCGCGCCGGTACACAGACCGATGGCGCCCGCCACGTCGCCTTCGCCCACGGCAAGCCTCGCGCGCATGACGTCGAGACGCACGCGAAGGTCGTCTTCCAGTTCGCGATCGAGGAGCACGCGCAGCGCGTCGCGGCCATCGGCGTACTGGCCGCGCCAGAAGCGGCAGCGGGCCAGCGCGAGCGCGACCGCCGCGAGCGCCCGGCGATCGTCGGCATGCGCCGCGACCGTCAGCGCGGCCGACAGCACGGTCTCCGCCTCGTCGAGGCGGCCCAGATCCACGAGGGCGACGCCCGACAGCGTGGCCGCCGAGATCAGCAGCCGATCGCCGGATGCTTTTCGACACGCCTCCCGCGCGCCTTCGACGATGGCCCTGGCGTCTCGTGCGCGTCCGCGCTTCAGCAACGACTCAGCCAGCGCCAGCCACCCTTCCGCCGCACTCGCCCACTCGCCGCGGCGAGACAACCCGCCGACCGCTTCGCGCAACCGGCGCTCGCCAGGCGCGTGACGGCCGTCGACAAGGTGCCGGATGGCCTCGTCTGCCTGACGCCTGAGCGCAAGCACTTCGGCCGGCACCGGCCACGGAATCGTCGTCGCCGCGCCGTACACCGGAGCGCGTTCGGCTGCTCTCGAGATGATCGCCACGTCTCTCGTCATGCTTCTTCTCCTTTGCGGCAGACCGATCCCCGGCACACCGCGTACGTCTTCCTGTGAGGCTTGAATCAACACGTGCGGCTTCGACGACCGCAGGACCAGATCCGCCAGCGCACGCAGCCGGCCGTCACGCTCGTCGTCTATCAGGAACGCCGGCCTGCCCTCGACCGCTCCGGCCAGCGGCGAGTCGAGCAAGTCGATGGCGATGGGTACAAAACCATGCAGGCGAGCACAGCGCGCCAGGCGCATCAGCAGACTCGTCTTGCCGGAACCGGCGGGCCCGAAGATCCGGAGCACCTGCGGCCTTCGTACGTCTTCGAACAGCTCGCCGAGCGCCGACGCGATCCGCTGCTCGATCGGGTGGAACCGGAACTCACTCCACGCTTCGAAGCGCTGATGACAGCCCGCCAGGCCGTAGTCGAGAAGATCGTCGCGGCCGGCGCACCGGCTTGCCCACGCAAGCTGCGCATCGCGCGGCTGCACGGCGCTCACGACCAGCGTGACGCGCTTGCCGCTCGCGAGATCGATCGCCTGACGGCGATCGGTCACGACGAAACGATCCGCGACGCATTCGATTCCAGACATGTGAGGAAGCTGCGCACCCGGCGTGCAAGAGCGCCGCCCGGCCGATCGACGCGACTTCACGCGACACGAGCGCGTCCGAGCCGACGAAGCGCTGCAATTTCTGCGGTACAATCAAGCGTTCATGTTGAGATTTCTGACGGCCGGCGAGTCTCACGGCAAGGCGCTCGTCGCCATCCTCGAAGGCATGCCCGCCGGGCTGTCGGTGGACTTCGACGCGGTCACGGCGCAGCTGCGCCGCCGTCAGGGCGGCTACGGCCGCGGCCGGCGGATGGCCATCGAGTCGGACCGCGCCGAGGCGTTGAGCGGCGTCCGCCATGGCAAGACGACCGGCGGCCCGATCGCGCTGCTGATTCCGAACAAGGACTGGGAGAACTGGCAGAAGACGATGCACGTGGAGGCGGCCGCGCCGCCTGGCGCCACCGGCAGCGACCGCCCGGCCGTGACGCGACCGAGGCCGGGGCACGCCGATCTGGGAAAG
>JADMIO010928662.1_pt1 | contig 17634 bp, 18 predicted proteins | sample 8958161 | NCBI WGS metagenome assembly JADMIO01 (sample SAMN16585339, study PRJNA669376) | soil metagenome | isolation source: Crop rotation soil | place: USA: Cullars Rotation, Alabama | collected 2011
TTGAATGTTGTGTTGGCTCGGCGCCCTACCCCTGGAAGTTGACCTGGAACTGCGAGCGCAGCCACTGTATGGCCGGGTCCTGGTGAAAACGCGCATGCCAGTACTGGTTGATGTCGATGCGCGGAACCTCCAGCGGCAAGTCAAACAGCTGTACATCCACCAGGCCCGAGAAGGCCTGGCCCAGCCGCGAGGGGATGGTCAGGATCAGGTCGGTCCCCGCGACGATGCTCGACAGGCCCATGGAATGCGCTACCCGCAAGCCCACGCGGCGCTTGACGCCGTGTTTGGCAAACTCCTGGTCCAGCATGGCTTCCAGGGTGTGATGGCTGGCTGCAGCAGGCAGGTAAACGATGTGGGATGCATCGAGGTAGGCTTCCAGCGTCAGGCTGCCGCTGCTGGTGGCGGCATGGCCGCGCCGCAGCATCACCACATAGTTTTCCTGAAAGATGCGCTGCGCATAGAAGTTGGGGCCGAAATCCGCAAAGTAGCCAATGGCCAGATCGATTTCACCGGTACCCAGGGCGACCTGCGTGTGATCCGGAAACATGTCTACCGTGGCGAGCTGCACACCAGGCGCAACCGTCTGAAAGCTGCTCATGAGCTTGGGCAGAAACACCCGCTGCGCAACTTCCGTCATGCAGACCTTGAAGCAGCGGGTCGATGTCGTGGCATCAAAATGCCGCTTGTCCTCCAGTGCCTGCCGCAGTTGCAGCAAGGCCTCCTGCACCGGCGCGCCAAGGCGCAAGGCCAGCGGCGTGGGCTGCATGGAGCCTTGTGTGCGGACGAAAAGCTGGTCGTTGAAATACTCCCTCAGGCGTGTGAGCGCGTTGCTCATGGCCGGCTGCGAAAGACCCACATCATCGGCGGCCCGGGTGACGCTTTCGGTCCTGAGGATGGCGTCAAACACCAGCAGCAAATTGAGGTCGAGAGAGTTAAGTTTCATAGGTGATTCACAGGGCCGCTATCTTGCCATCAAGGCCCTTTAAAAAGCCCATGCGGGCCATTCAGTTGGCGAATAGTCGCCATTTGACTCAGGGAATGGACAACACCTGGATGCGCCCCGACACTATCTTCCATTGGCCATCCATGCCAGTCAATTAGCGACTACCCGAAGCAGGACCCTGTGCCTTGCAAGGGCCTTCCGCCATACAAAAGATAGCCAAGAGCGAAAAGAAATACATGACATCCAGCGCAAAGCAGACGCAGCAATTCATTGACGGAAAATTCGTGGCGGGTACGTCCGGCCGTACTTTTCCCAACATCAACCCCATCAACGGAAAGCTGAACAGCGACATCTGCGAAGCCTCAAAAGCCGATGTGCATGCCGCCGTTTCTGCCGCCAAGGCTGCACTGACAGGCCCCTGGGGCAAGATGCCGGTCGAAACCCGCACCAACCTGCTGCATGGCGTAGCCGCAGAAATCTCACGCCGCTTTGACGACTTTCTTGAAGCTGAAATTGCCGACACCGGCAAGCCCACGAGCATTGCATCACACATCGACATCCCGCGCGGCGCAGCCAATTTCAAGGTCTTTGCCGATGTAGTGAAGAACGTCCCTACCGAGAGCTTTCATCTCGACACCCCGGATGGCCGCGGTGCATTGAACTACGGGGTGCGGGTTCCCAAGGGCGTGATCGGCGTGATCAGCCCGTGGAACCTGCCCCTGCTCCTTATGACGTGGAAGGTCGGCCCGGCGCTGGCCTGCGGCAACACCGTCGTCGTCAAGCCATCCGAAGAAACGCCCTCCACTGCCACCCTGCTTGGCGAAGTCATGAACACCGTCGGCGTGCCGCCCGGCGTCTACAACGTTATCCACGGTTTCGGCCCCGACTCGGCCGGTGAATGGCTGACCCAGCACCCCGACGTCAATGCCATCACCTTCACCGGTGAAACGCGCACCGGCGAGGCCATCATGAAGGCCGCCGCCAATGGCGTGCGCCCGGTGTCGTTTGAACTGGGCGGCAAGAACGCCGGCATCGTGTTTGCGGACGCAGATTTTGACGCCGCAGTTGACGGCATCTCGCGCGCCGCTTTTGCCAACACCGGCCAGGTCTGCCTGGGCACCGAGCGCGTCTTTGTCGAGCGCAGCATCTTCGAAAAATTTGCGCAGGCGCTGAAGAAAAAGGCCGAAGGTTTTGTTTTTGGCGACCCGATGAACCCGGCCACCACCATGGGCCCACTCATCAGCAAGGAACACCGTGAGAAGGTGTTGGGGTACTTTGCCGCAGCCAAAAAACAGGGGGCGACCATCATCACCGGCGGCGGCGTGCCAAAAGTGGCCGCTGAATATGAAGGCGGCCACTGGGTGCAGCCCACGATCTGGACCGGCCTGCCGCAGGACTCCAGCGTGATTCGTGAAGAAATTTTCGGACCCTGCGTCCACCTTGAACCCTTCGACACTGAAGAGCAGGCTCTCAACATGGCCAACGACACGCCTTACGGCCTGGCCACCACCATCTGGACGACGGACCTGGCGCGCGCGCACCGTGTGGCGGGCAAAATCAACGTCGGCATTACCTGGATCAACTGCTGGTTCCTGCGCGATTTGCGCACATCATTCGGCGGCCAGGGCCTCTCGGGCATCGGGCGCGAAGGCGGCGTGCACTCGCTCGAGTTCTACACCGAACTTCGCAACGTCTGCGTCAAACTGTAAAGAACGAAGAACGGCACAAGGACAACATGGCACTGAACGACAAACTCTGCGACGAACTCGGCGACGAGCTCTACGACGCCTGGAAGGGCAACCGCATGCTGGCGCCGCTGATCGAGCGCGTGCCCGGTATCACGGTGGACGATGCCTACCGCATACAGCTACGCACCATTGCACGCCGCATTGAAGCAGGCGAGCGCCACGTCGGCAAAAAGGTCGGCCTGACAGCGGGTGTGGTACAGCGCATCTTCGGCGTGAACCAGCCCGACTTCGGCCACCTGCTCTCGGGCATGAGCTACTCGGATGGCGCGACCATCGACAGCAAAAAATTCATCCAGCCCAAGGGCGAAGGCGAGCTGGGTTTTATCCTCAAGCGCGACCTCATGGGCCCTGGCATCACCAATGCCGATGTGATCGCCGCCACCGAGTGTGTGGTGCCCTGCTTTGAAATCGTCGATTCCCGCATCCAGGACTGGAAGATCAAGGTGCAGGACACCGTGGCTGACAACGGTTCGTCAGCCGCTTTTGTGGTCGGTGACAACGCGGTCTCGCCGACCAAACTCGACCTCACCACCCTGGGCATGGTGCTTGAGAAAAACGGTGAGATCATCGGTACCGGAGCAGGTGCTGCGACGCTGGGCAATCCGGCGAACGCGGTGTCCTGGTTGGCCAATGCGCTGGGCGCTTACGGCATAGGCCTGAAGGCCGGCGAGCTGGTGCTGTCGGGCTCGCTCTCCATCATGTTCCCCATTGCTGCCGGCGACCACCTGCGCATGACCATCGGCAAGCTGGGCTCGGCCTCCTGCCGGTTCTCCTAGACCTCAGGACATTATTCATATGCCCCTCAATCAAAAAACAATCCTCGCGCTGGCCGAGCGCCTTGAAAACGCGGAGCTGCAGCGCAGCGACATCGTCAAGATCACTGACGAATTCCCCGAGATGGACTGGGAAGATGCCTACGCCATCCAGTACGCCATCCGCAAGCGCAAGCTCGACCGCGGCAGCAAGCTCGTCGGCCTGAAGATGGGCCTGACCTCGTTTGCCAAGATCAAGCAGATGGGTGTCGAAGAACCGATCTTCGGCTTTCTGGTCAGCGACTATGTCCGCCAGGATGGCGGCGCCATCGAGTTTGACCAGCTGATTCACCCCAAGGTGGAAGCAGAGATTGCTTTTGTGCTCAAGTCCGCGCTGTCAGGCCCCGGCTGCCATGTGGGCGACGTGCTGGCCGCAACCGACTTCATCGTGCCCGCTGTGGAAATCATTGATTCACGCTACCGCGACTTCAAGTTCGACTTGAAGAGCGTGGTGGCCGACAACTGCTCCTCCGCCAGGTTTGTGACCGGCGGCCATGCGCGCAAGCCGCAGGATCTGGACCTGCGCAACATGGGCATAGTCCTTGAGAAAAACGGCGAGGTCATTGCCACCGCTGCGGGCGCCGCCGTGCTGGGCCACCCGGCTGCCAGCGTCGCCATGCTGGCCAACATGCTGGGCAAGCGCGGTGAATACATTCCTGCCGGCACCTTTGTCATGACAGGCGGCGTCACCGAGGCCTATGCGGTCGCACGTGGTGATTCGGTCACCGCCCGCTTCCAGGACATCGGTTCGGTGTCCATGCGCTTTACCTGAGGAGGACAGCCATGCCATTTCTGCTTGTCAAGGTCATGGAAGGCCGGCCTCCCGAAAAAATTGAAGCGCTCATAGAAGCGCTGACCGAAACCACGGCGCGCACGCTGGATGCTCCGAAAGAGACCATACGTGTGCTGGTGGAAGAAGTCCCGAAGACGCACTGGGGTATTGGCGGCAAGAGCGCCAAAGCGCTGGGGCGTTAGCCGCAGGATGAGCGAGGGCCTTGCGGCCACATATCCCGTGTATTTTTTGTGCGGGATTATTTGCACTGAATAAGTAAAAGCCAAAAGCGGGCAATGAACCCGCAGCAGCCGGCATCGCCGGATGCGACACAGGAGACACAAGATGAGAAAAAATATTGCCCACATGATGGCATGCGGAGCGCTGCTCGCCTGCTCCTTCCTGACCGGAAATCCGGCCGCCGCACAGAATCTGGTCGTCGGGCAAATCGGCTCGCTGGTCGAAAAACCCGTGCCTGAAGTCGTGCAGCTTGGCGAGGGCATGAAGGCTTTTTTTGCTGCGGCCAATGAACGCGGCGGCATCAACGGCAGACGCATAGATTTCTTCCAGCTTGATGATGCGCTCAGCCCGGACCGCTTTGTTGCGCAGTTCGCCGAGGCCATGAAACGCAAGCCCATCGCCCTGCTCTCGCCTTACGGCTCACCGACCGTGCAGCGCATGCTGACCGACAAGCTGCTGGACGACGCAGATGTGGTGGTGCTGAACGCCGTGCCCGGTGCAGAGGCCTTCCGCAAACCGGGGCATGCCAAACTGTTTCACGTTCGCGCCGGAGACGGCCAGCAGATCCAGCGCATCACGCAGCACATCAAGACCCTGGGCATCTCGAAGTTGGGTGTTTTGTATGTCGATGCACCTGGCGGTTCGTCGGGCTACAACGCTGCTGTTGAGTCCGCAGGGCAACTGGGCGGCCTGCAGGTCACGGGTGCCAAGGCGCCGCTGACGCCCGAGGGCATCGATGCAGCAGCGAAATCGCTGCTGCAGACGGGCGTACAAAGCACACTCGTCATCGGCCCGCCAAAGTTCATGGCCTCCGGTGTGGCCGCGATGCGCAATGCTGGCGGCACACACGCCATCTTCACCATGTCCTACCTGTCCCCGGCAGAACTGGTGGCGCTTGCCGGCGGCAGCAATGCCAAGGGTGTGGGTGTCGCACAGGCCTTTCCCAACCCCATGGGCGTGACCATGCCGCTGCAGCGTGAATTCCAGGCGGCGATGCGCAAGGCTTTCCCGGAGATCAAGACCTATTCGGCATTTCAACTTGAAGGCTATATCTGCGCCAAATTGTTCGCCGAGGTGGCCAAAAAGATGAAGCGCCCATCGGCCGCTGAATTCGCCAAAACGCTCAAGGGCATGGGCGAAGTCAACCTTGGCGACTTCAGGGTCGACTTCTCGGGCAGCTCGGCCGGCAGCCGCTTTGTCGACATTGCCGTCATGAACGAGGACGGCCGCCTGCGGTACTAACCTTCAACACGACACCTTCACAAGGAAGCAAAGCATGTATTCATGGACAGACATCACTGGCGATGAGCCGCATACCGTTGACGCCATACGCCTGCGCAAGGCGCTGGGTTCGTTCCCCACGGGTGTCTGCCTGGTCACAACCGTTGGCGCTGACGGCAAGCGTGAAGGCATGACCATCAACTCGTTTGCTTCGGTGTCGCTGACGCCGCCGCTGGTGCTGTGGAGCATTCGCGACGATGCCAGAAGCGCCGACGTGTTTATCAGCGCGACCAACTTCATCATCACCGTGCTGACCGAGACGCAGCAGGAACTGGCGATGCACTTCGCCAAACCTGCAGCCGACAAGTTCGAGCGTTATGAAGATGTGTTTGAAAACGGCCTGGGCGGCTGCCCACGCCTGACAAGCAGCGTGGCGACCTTTGAATGCACGACGTATTCGCGCTACCAGGAAGGCGACCACACCATCCTGGTCGGCCGGATCCAGGAGTTCTCAGGCAGCCAGGCCAATCCGCTGATGTTTCATGCCGGCCAGGTAGGCACTGTGCAGGAAGTGGCTGAGAAAATCGCAAAACAGACGTAAAGCGGAAGTACGGAAAGCCTGAGAGCAGGTTTCACAAGATTTTGTGATGCTCCATTTTTGATAGCTGGACCCGCCCGTCCCTATTGGCCTGGAGGTTGATTTGATGCCTAAAAAAGGGCTTTTTTGGCCTATTTTTGCCCGCTGGAGGCACTTTTGAACCCGAAGAAGGCCCCAACGGCATCAAAATGCCAAAATGTTAACTTGCATATTAACATTTGACCTTTGAAGCCTAATTAGCCGTCAAACAATCCAGCCTGCGATCCAAAGCGGGCTTTTTCGATTTCAAGCATCTTCAGCTTGGTCGAAACGCCACCACCTGCAGAAAACCCGCCCGATCCATTGGCCGCAGCCAGCACGCGGTGGCAGGGCACGATGGGCGCAAACGGGTTGTGACCCAGCGCCTGCCCCACCGCGCGTGACGCACCCGGTTCGCCCAGCCTGGCCGCCACCTCGCCATAGGTCAGCGTGCGGCCCGGCGGGATGGCCCGGGCCACTTCGTACACACGCTGGTTGAAGGGCGGCACGCCCCGCATGTCGAGCGGGATATCCGCAAGATCGTCCCGAACGCCTTCCAGCAAGGCGACCACGCGGGCCATGATTTTCTGTACATCCGGCGGAGGCGCAGCTTCAGCCCTACCTGCAAACTTTGCTTGCATGCGGGTTCGCGTGGCCTGCAGGCTGTGTTCCGGCAAAAGCACACCGGCAATACCTGCATCGCCGTCATTCCAGGCAATGCCGCAGTGTCCGATGGCGGTTTCAAACAGGGCAAAACCTGCGGCGGGCATGGCTGTTGCCTAGTCGGCGCGCAAGGCTGCCTTGAGCTGCTCGCCGATTTCCGGCTTGTCCGCAAACGGGCTTGTCGGGTTGCGCGCCTGCAGCACGTCTTCAAGCCGGGTTTGCACCGACTTGATGGCCTTGGGGTGGCTGTAGATGTAGAACTGGTTCTTGCTCACGGCATCAAACACCAGTTGCGCCACATTGGCGGCGCTGACCTTGCCCGAGTCCACTGCCTTGCCCGTCATGGCCTGCTGGATCATCTGGCTCTTTGTGGCCTTGTCGGCGCGCAATTCGGCGGGCCGGTTGCGGTGGCTCATGCCTATGCCGGTGGCGACAAAAAACGGGCACAGCACTGACGCGCCGACCTGGTCTGTCACCAGGGAGAGGTCCTGGTACAGGGTTTCGCTCAGGGACACCACCGCGTGCTTGCTGACGTTGTAGACGCCCATATTGGGCGGGTTCAGCAGGCCGGCCATGCTGGCGGTGTTGACGATGTGGCCGCGCCAGACCGGGTCTTTCTTCGCAGCCTCCAGCATCATGGGCGTGAAGATGCGCACGCCGTGCACCACGCCCATCACGTTGACGCCCATCACCCATTCCCAGTCCTTGAGTGAATTTTCCCAGATCAGTCCACCGGAGCCGACGCCTGCATTGTTAAAGACAAGGTGCGGCGCGCCGAAGCGCTTGAGCACCGCCTGGCCCATGGCCTCCATCTGCTCTGCGCTCGATACATCAAGTTTGAAAGCCAACACCTGCGCACCGGCGGCTTGCATCTCACGCGTGGCGGCATCGAGGGCGTCCTGCTGCACATCGACCAGCACCAGGTTCATGCCGAGCTTTGCGCCTATGCGTGCACACTCCAGCCCAAAGCCCGAGCCTGCACCTGTCAATACCGCCGTCTTGCCTTTGAAGTCCGTGATCATTCAACCTCCTGTTGTCTGTTTTGCTGGGCTCAAGCTGCCCTGAGCTGGTAGCCGATGCGTGGCAGGTGCACATGGACCAGGCCTGCCCGCTCGTCGGTGCGGCGCAAGGTGAAGTGCATGCGTGTAGCGGCAATCAGCTCGCCGGTGGTTGGCTCGGGGCCAAAGCTTTCGCCCGTAATAGTGACCTGGCTGCCGAGCGGAATGCCGTGGTCGTCCTGGAACAGGTCATCGTGCAGGGGCAGCGGCGTTGCGGCGGCCGCAGCGGCAATCGCATCGCCCGGCGTGGCTTTTTCAAACGTACCGTGACCTATGGCGGCCATCCGGTCCATCCATTCGAGCACGGCAGGCGTGCTGTCAAAGATGCCTGCCAGCACCGAGGTGCGGTGACGGGTAAACCACAGCGGGTGGTACATGGCAAAGTCGGCAATCGAAGGCGCCTCACCGAGCAGGAAGGGCCAGTCGTCCAGCATGTCGGAGATACGGCGCAGGTAGGACTTGTAGGCGGCAGCGGCATCTGCGGGCCGCAGTCTCGCACCCAGGTTCATGGCCTTGCGGTCCTCACTGAAAGCCTTGCCGGCTTCAGGCGGCAGTTTGCCGAACATCTGCTCAAAGCCTTTGGGCTGGGTATTGAAGGCCATGGAGGTCCAGAACAATGTGTTGTCTGCCCAGTTGGCCAGGGTGCGGCCCATGCCCTTGCTGGGCTCGGGGTAGAGGCTGGGGTCGGGCTGCAGGTGCTCAAGCACATCAGCGATCAGGGCGGTGTCGCAGTAGATGTCGGCGCCTATCTGCAGCACCGGCGTCTTGCGGTAGCCGCCTGTCAGTGCCACAAGGTCGGGCTTGGGGCTGATCATGGGGATGATCACGGACTTCCATGCCAGCTTTTTGTAGCCCAGCATCAGGCGCGCCTTTTCGGCGAAAGGCGATGTCTGGTAGTTGTGAAGAAAAATATCGCTCATGGGGGTCTCCTTGTATTTGTAGTCAATTTAATTCGGCATGGCCCGATTGATGATGCTGTCGAAATCGATGCTTGCGCCCAGCGTGCCAAAGCTCTGGCCCCAGCTGCCTGCGATGCGTGAATCACAAAAAGCCGCGAACACCGGTGAAGGTGCTGTCTGGTAGAGCAGCGCTGCCTGCATCGCCAGCGCGACATCTTGCGCCAGCCGACGCGCTTCCATTTCAGTGGCCATCTCTTCAACCCGCATGGGCAGGGCCGCAGCCAGTTTGTCGAGTGCCGGATGCGCACCTTTGGCCGGAGCCAGTTCATGTGCCAGTGCGGCTGCTGCATCGGCCTTGCGCAGCGCGCGCAGCAGGTCCAGCGCCATGATGTTGCCCGCGCCTTCCCAGATGGAGTTGAGCGGCATCTCACGGTAGATGCGGGCCATGACGCCTTCGCCGCCCTCTTCCACATAACCGTTACCGCCCAGGCATTCCATGGCCTCCTGCGCAAAGTGGCTGCCGCGTTTGCAGATCCAGAACTTGGCCACTGGTGTCAGCAGGCGCGCCATCGCGGCCTCGTGCGCATCCCCGGGTTTGTCGAAGGCCCGCGCAAGCCGCAAGGCCAGCGCGGTTGAGGCTTCAGATTCAAGCGCGAGGTCGGCCAGCACATTGCGCATCAGTGGCTGGTCAATCAGCAACTTGCCGAAAGCCTTGCGCTGCGAGGTGTGGTTGAGTGCCAGGCTCAGGGCCTGCCGCATCAGGCCGCTGGTGCCCAAAGCGCAGTCAAGCCGCGTCATGGTGCCCATTTCGAGGATTTGCGGAATGCCGCGGCCCTCTTCTCCCACCAGCCAGGCCTGCGCATTTTCAAACTCGACTTCGGAGCTGGCATTGGCCTTGTTGCCAAGTTTGTCCTTCAGGCGCTGGATGCGGATGGCGTTCAGGCTCCCATCGGGCAGCACCCTGGGCAGGAACAGGCAGCTCAAACCACTTTTTGTTTGCGCCAGCACCAGGAAGGCATCACACATGGGCGCCGAGAAAAACCATTTGTGCCCGGTGACGGCATAGCGCTCGCCCCAGTTGTCGCGGCCAATGGCTTCGGCATGCGTGGTGTTGGCGCGAACGTCAGAGCCGCCCTGCTTTTCCGTCATGCCCATGCCCATGGTCAGGCCGGTTTTGTCGCGCCAGAGTTTGAGCGCGGGGTCGTAGTCGCGGCCTGTGAGCTTAGTGCCCCAGTCGGCATAAATGGCGGCGTTGCTGCGCAGCGCGGGCGTTACCGCGTAGGTCATGGAGATCGGGCAGAGGATGGATGGTTCGAGCTCGGTAAAGAGCATGAAACCGGCTGCACGCTGGACATGGGCCAATTCTGTTTGCCCTGCCCACGGGCTTCCATGCAAGCCGTTGCCGACGGCCAATTTCATCAGTGCGTGATAGCTCGGGTGAAACTCAACTTCGTCCGTGCGCCGGCCAAAGCGGTCATGCGTATGCAGCACAGGGGAGTTGGTATTGGCCAGTCGCGCGTGCGTCTGCATCTCTGCAGTGCCCAGCGTGGCCCCCAGCTTTTGCAAGGCGTTTGTATCCAACGTCGGCGCGTTGAACTTCAGCGCATCGCGCAGCGGTTCGTTGTTCTCAAAGAGGTTGTAGCCCGCCAGGGGCGCAGGCTGGTTGAAGACTTCATGGGTTGCGTCCATATCGGCCTCCTGTTTGAAATCTAGATCAGCTTGACCAGTTGCTTGCCGAAATTTTTGCCCTTTAGCAGGCCCAGGAAAGCTTCGGGTGCAGCCTCAAGGCCTTGTGCCACCGACTCGCGCGGCCTGAGCTTGCCGGTACCGACCAGAGTGCCAAGTTCTTTCAGCGCATCGGGCCAGACTTCCATGTGCTCGCTGACGATAAAGCCCTGGATCTTGAGGCGGCTGATGAGGATCAGCGCCGGGTTGGCCAATGACAAGGGCTTGCCGTCATAGCCGGCGATCATGCCGCAGACCGCAATGCGGCCAAAGTCGTTCATGCGCGGCAGCACGGCATCAAGCACCATGCCGCCCACGTTCTCAAAGTAGCCATCAATGCCCTTGGGGCAGGCTTCTTTCAGCACAGCCGACAGCGACGCGGCATCCTTGTGCAGCTTGTAGTCGATGCAGGCATCAAAGCCGAGTTCTTCCAGTGCGTACTTGCATTTATCCGGTCCGCCTGCAATGCCAACCGCCCTTGCTCCGCGTGCCTTGGCCAATGCGCCAACCGCGCTGCCCACGGCGCCGGTTGCCGCGCTGACCACCACCGTCTGCCCAGCCTGCGGCTCAATGATTTTGATAAGGCCGTACCAGGCCGTAACGCCAGGCATGCCGACTGCGCCCAGGTAATGCGACAGCGGTACATGCGTGGTGTCGACCTTGCGCAGCGCGCCGGGTTGTGTGGCATTAAAGATGCCGTACTGCTGCCAGCCGCCCATGCCGACAACCTTGTCCCCGATGGCGAACTTCGGCGATCTGCTTTCAATCACCTCGCCCACCGTGCCGCCACCCATGACCTGGCCAAGGGCCTGCGGGACTGCGTAGCTTTTGCTGTCGTTCATGCGGCCGCGCATGTAAGGGTCCAGGCTCAGGTAGTGATGTTTGACCAGTACCTGGCCGTCCTGCAGTTCAGGCGTGTCACTGCTGGTCAGCCTGAAGTTGGCCGCGCTGGCTTCGCCGGTGGGACGGTTGTCGAGAAGGATTTGCTGGTTCTTTGGCATGCTTGCCTCGATTTCTGTTGGGTTTTTAGTCTGTGGAAAGAATGCCAAGGCCATCGCCCGACCCATCTTTCGCCGGGTTCATGCTGTTGACGGTCTTTGAGCCTATCGGTAGCCGCTTCACATACTTGAAGGTCCCCGTGGCATGCGCACAGGCCTTGCCGGCGGCATCGTGAATCGTGGCTTCAACAAAAGCCATGGTCGCGGTGCGGTGCAGGAGCCGGCCCTTGCCTGTGAGCGCTGTGCCGTCCCCGGGCGCCGGCCGCATGAAGCTGGTCTTCATCTCTATCGTCACGGCGCCCATGTCCTTCTGCACGCTGCGCGCAGCCAGGGCCATGGTGACGTCCAGCAAGGTCATGCAGGCGCCACCGTGTGTCACGCCAAAGGTGTTGAGATGCTCGGGTTTTGGCGTGTAGCTGATGACAGACTCACCACCGTCAAAAAGCTCAAGCTCAAAACCGAGATGCGTGACAAAAGGAATGTCGACGCCAAAGCCGACTGCTCCCTTCTTGTTGAAGCTGCTCACTTGCTCAACCACCTGTGACTACGGAGACGCCGCCATCCACAGCCATCCACTGGCCGGTAATGTGTTTCCCGGCATTGGATGCAAACAGCACACACAGGCCCTTGAGGTCTTCGTCATCGCCCAGGCGGCCCAGCGGCGCATGCGATGCCAGTTTTTCTTCGCCCAGAGCCTTCAGTGTGCCAACGGTCATCTTGCTTGGGAAAAAACCGGGGCAGATGGCGTTGACCGTGATGTTGTACTTGCCCCATTCGCAGCCCAGCGCCTTGGTGAAGTTGACGACTGCGCCCTTGGACGTGTTGTAGGCAATGGTGGTCATGCCGCTGGGGTTGCCGCCCAGGCCGGCAATGGATGCCAGGTTGATGATGCGGCCCGACTTGCGCGGGATCATGCTGTGCTTGGCAATGTGCTGCGACAGGATGAAGTAGCCGCGGATATTGAGGTTCATGACCTTGTCCCAGGCTTCGACAGGGTGGTCTTCAGCCGGTGCGCCCCAGGCAGCGCCGGCGTTGTTGACCAGGATATCGACATGGCCCAGGCGCTTGATGGCCTCATCGGCGAGCGCACGAATCTCGTCTTCTTTTGAGCAGTCGGCGGCAATCCAGTCGACGTCAATGCCGGCGGCCTTGAGTTCAGCGGCGGACTCCTTCAGGTCTTCAGCCTTGCGCGAGCTGAGGATGATTTTTGCGCCGGCTTCGCCAAGCGCCTGAGCCATCTGGAGGCCCAGGCCGCGCGAGCCGCCGGTAACGAGTGCGGTCTTGCCCTTGAGGTCAAACAGTTGCTGGATGGTACGGTTCATTTTTTAATCTCCTGTTGTCTGGATGGATGGGGATGCCGGCAGGCAATCGGGGCAGTCACCGAGGTTCAAAACCAAGTAAAACACAACATTGCAGGTGATTGCTGCTGTTGTGTCCTCAGGGTGACTCAGGGCTAGTACCGCAACCCGAAAATATCGAAACATGAAAGCGCGTCTTCACGCCCAGGGCGGCGTTGCAACCTTTGTGAAGGCACACAGCCTTCACTGCAGCTTGCGCCTTGCCCTGAGCGCGAATCCATCACTTTCATTTTGTCTCGCTACTTCCGGGTTGCGGTACTGGGTTTATTTTCGAGCGCACATAAATCAGCACAAAGCCGATGGCAGCCACGGCGCCACCGGTCACAACCATGGACCAGCCTACCGGGTCGCTGGTGCGCTGCACAAAAAGGCCCAGCACCAGCGTGAGCAGGCCGCCATAGATCAGTATCCATATCAGTGACTGAAGACGCGCGATGGACTTGTTGGACACGGGCTCCGATGACGGTTTGAAAAATCCCATTAAAACGCCTCCTCCGGCAGTTCGGCACAGGTCTGGTCGCGTGTTTCAACGACCTTGAGCCATGCCGCTATCTTCGGCAATTCGTAACGATAAAAATACTGCGCGGCGCCCAGGCGGCCGGCAGCGGCAGGCGTTGATTTTGCGCTATCTGCCGCCAGCACGGCCAGCGACACATCCAGCCAGATCCAGGCAAGCACCGTGTGGCCGAAAGCCTGCATGTAGGGGACGGCATTGGCCAGCGCATCGCCGGGTTTGCCGGTGGCCCAGGCCGCCTTGGTTGCGCTGCCCACATGCTGCAGCGCCTTGCCCAGGTCATTGGCATGCTGGGCCAGTTCAGGCAGCTGTATCGCACGCTCTATGGTGGCGTTGATGCGCGCGGCCAGCAGGGCCAGCCCCCTGCCCCCCTCCATCAGCACCTTGCGGCCCAGCAGGTCCATGCCCTGTATGCCGTGCGTGCCTTCGTGGATCATGTTCAGGCGGTTGTCGCGCCAGTACTGCTCGACCGGAAAGTCGCGCGTATAGCCGTAGCCGCCGTGCACCTGAATGGCCAGCGAGTTGGCCTCCAGGCACCATTCGCTGGGCCAGCTCTTGGCAATCGGCGTCAACACCTCCAGCAGCATGCGCGCGTCATCGGCAGATTCAGTTGTGCCGGAGTGCTGCTCGTCCACCAGCCTGGCGCAGTAAAGCTCCAGCGCGAGAGCGCCTTCGCAGTAGGATTTTTGTGCCAGCAGCATGCGCTTGACATCGGCGTGCTCGATGATGCGCACCTGCGGCTGGGCGGCGTCCTTGCCGCCAAGGCCGGTTCCACCGCCGGGCCGCCCCAAGGTGGAATGCGCCCCCTCGGGGGGCAGCGACGACGCGTCAGCGCGGAGCGTGGGGGCTATGAACGGCCTGCCTTGCGGACGGTTTTTGGCGTAGTCCAGGCTGGCTTCATAGCCTGCCATGCCCAGCATGGTGGCGGCCATGCCGACACCGATGCGCGCCTCATTCATCATGTGGAACATGCAGCGCAGGCCTTCATGCGGTTTGCCTACCAGGTAGCCAATGGCGCCCGCAACCGCCTGTCCTGAGCCTGTCGAAGGGACAGGGTACTTGCCCTCGCCAAAATTGAGCAGCGTATTGGTGGTGCCGCGCCAGCCCAGTTTGTGGTTCAGACCCGCCAGCGCCACATCGTTGCGAACGCCCGTCAATTCGGCTTTTTCATTGACCATCTTTTTCGGCACGATGAACAGCGAAATGCCGCGCGTGCCGGGAATCAGCTTGCCGTCAGGGCCGGGAATCTTGGCCAGCACCAGGTGAATGATGTTGTCGGTCAGCTCATGCTCGCCCGACGAGATCCACATCTTGTTGCCCTTGAGGCGGTAGCGCGGGCCCAGCGGGTCGCCCTCAAAATCAGCGCCATCAGGCGTGGCTTTGGTCACTACATCACTCAGCGATGAACCCGCCTGTGGTTCGGACAGGCACATGGTGCCCGAAAAGCGCCCCGAGAACTCGTGCCTTGCAAACACCTCCTGCTGCAGGGGCGTGCCGTGCTTCATCAGCAGGTTGGCATTGCCGGTGGTGAGCATGCCCGAGCCTATGCTGACCGATGCCATGGCAAAAAAAGCATTCGCTGCCGCTTCAACGGTGTACGGCAACTGCATGCCGCCTATGTCGTAATCCTGCGCGGCACTGAGCATGCCGGACGCGGCATAGGCCTTCTGTGCGTCATGCGTAGCCTGCGGAAGAATGACTTTTTCACCGTCAAAATGCGGCTCCTGCGTATCGACCGTGTGGTTGAAAGGCGCGTATTTCTCTCGCGCAATGCGTTCGCAGGTGTCGAACACGGCATCAAAGGTTTCGCGCGAATGGTCGGCAAAACGCTCGCGCTGGTTGAGGGACTCTGCATCCAGCCATTGGTAAAGCAGGAAATCGGTTGTGGTGCGCAGTGTCATGGTGTTTCAGGAAATGAAAGTTAAAAAGGGCCGGGCTGCGGGGTTGTCGCAGGCTCGGCCCTTTGCTCGCAATCTCGGAGTCCGGGGTGTTTACAGCACCTCAAACACGCCTGCAGCACCCATGCCGCCACCAATGCACATGGTGACGCAGACCCGCTTGGCGCCGCGGCGCTTGCCTTCGATCAGCGCGTGGCCGGTCAGGCGCTGGCCCGTTACACCGTAGGGGTGGCCGACGGCAATGGCGCCGCCGTTGACGTTGAGCTTGTCCATGGGAATGCCCAGCTTGTCGGCGCAGTACAGCACCTGCACGGCAAAGGCCTCGTTCAATTCCCACAGGTCGATGTCGCTGATCTTCAGGCCCAGTTTGGCCAGCACCTTGGGAATGGCAAAGACCGGGCCAATGCCCATTTCGTCAGGCTCGCAACCGGCGACTGCAAAGCCGAGAAAGCGGCCCAGCGGTTTGAGGCCTTTTTTGCCGGCGACTTTTTCATCCATGATGACCACGGCACCGCCGCCGTCCGAGAACTGGCTGGCATTGCCGGCTGCAATCACACCGCCTGGAATGGCCGGCTTGATGCCGCTGATGCCCTCCTTGGTCGTGCCGGCACGAATACCCTCGTCGTTGCTGACGGTGACCTGTTTGGTCGTCAGGCCCATGACCTTGTCAACCACGCCTGCAGTGACGGTGATGGGCGCGATTTCTGCTTCATACAGGCCTGCGGCCAGCGCTGCGGTGGCTTTTTGCTGGCTCAATGCGCCGTATTCGTCCATGCGGTCGCGCGAGATGTTGTAGCGCTTGGCCACCTGCTCTGCCGTCTGCAGCATGTTCCAGTAAATCTCGGGCTTGTTCTTGGCCAGCCAGTCGTCGCGCAGCATATGGGTGTTGGCCTCTTGCTGCACACACGAAATGCTTTCAACGCCGCCGGCCACATAGATGTCGGCCTCACCGGCAATGATGCGCTGTGCGGCAGTCGCAATGGTCTGCAGGCCGGACGAACAAAAGCGGTTGATGGTCATGCCCGATACCGTGACAGGGCAACCTGCGCGCAGGGCAATCTGGCGGGCGATGTTGGAGCCTGTCGCGCCTTCCGGCGTGGCGCAGCCCATGATCACGTCGTCAACCTCGGCAGCTTCAATGCCGGCGCGCTTGATGGCGTGCTCGACCGCGTGGCCGCCCAGGGTGGCGCCGTGCGTCATGTTGAAGGAACCCTTCCAGCTCTTGGCAAGCGGGGTGCGGGCAGTGGAAACGATTACAGCTGAGGTCATTTTGAAAGACTCCTAATAGATTTGAGGACTTATCCGAACCTGGCAAGGGATGCCCACAGCACCAGCAAAGTGATGGCGGCGGGTATTGCCTGAATGAAAAGGATCTTTTTGGTTGCTGTGGCTGCACCGTAAATACCGGCGACCAATATGCACAACAAAAAGAAAACCTTGAAAGAAAGCCCTGCATCGCCCAACCACAGGCCCACAAAAAGACCAGCGGCCAGGAAGCCGTTGTACAAACCCTGATTGGCAGCCAGCGTCTTGCTGTCAGCAGCGACTTGCGGTGTGGTGCCAAATGCTTTCATGCCGCGCGGCTTGTCCCAGAAAAACATCTCAAGGACCAAAATATAGACGTGCAGCAGGGCCATGACCCCAATCAGGATATCGGCGACGAGTTTCATGTGCTCCCCCTTCAGTTAAAGGTCTTGCTTTCAGCTGCGAGCTTTGCCAGCAGCGGTGCGGGCTTCCAGAATTTGGCGTCGTCCAGCGGATTCTGTGCAAAACGGTTCATGGCCTGCACCACATTGAATAGGCCGACCTCGTCCGCATAGTTCATGGGGCCGCCGCGATAGATGGGGAAGCCGTAGCCCATGAGGTAGACCATATCGATGTCGCTGGCCTTGGAGGCAATGCCCTCTTCAAGAATGTGGGCAGCTTCGTTGACCAGCGAATACACCAGGCGCTGCACGATTTCTTCATCAGACACCTTGCGCGGCGTTAGCCCCAAGCTCTTGCGGTGGTCCTCGATCATCTTCACCACTTCGGCGTTGGGGATCGCATCGCGCTTGCCTGCCACGTAGTCGTACCACCCGGCGCCGGTCTTCTGGCCGAAACGGCCCTTCTCGCACAGCAGATCAGCTGTCTTGCTGTACTTCATCTCTGGCTTCTCGAGGTAGCGGC
>JADMIO011418051.1_pt1 | contig 17633 bp, 13 predicted proteins | sample 8958161 | NCBI WGS metagenome assembly JADMIO01 (sample SAMN16585339, study PRJNA669376) | soil metagenome | isolation source: Crop rotation soil | place: USA: Cullars Rotation, Alabama | collected 2011
GTCGTACAAACCACGTGCGAGGAAACGCCCCTGACTGTCCGCGATCTCCACGATACTTCCCGTGGCGAGGCTCTTATCCGCGTGAAGCGCGTCCGCGTACACCCATGGGTGTCCCGAGCGAATGCTCTTCTCAAGCGGCTTCCGAAGCGTGACGCGCGCGACACCCAAAACCGCCCGACCTTCCCCCACCACCGCCCCATTTACAAGCCCTTACACAGGGGACAGGACCCTGGGTTATAACCACTGAAAATTACCGGCCTTTTTCGCCTAAGCGCGCATTTCGTGAAATTTCGGCAATCTGATCGAAATGCGCGCTTGTGCCAAAAACAGCAGTAAATATGGTGTGTTGCGACCCAGGGTCCTGTCCCCCGTTCAAAGGAGGGGAAAATGTGCTAACAGAGGGGGGTGGAGCCGTTAGTGGCATTGCGTCGCGGGCGATTTGAGCATCGGTTTTTGCCGGTGTCGCGCGCGGATATGGCCGAGCGCGGGTGGGACGAGCTCGATATCATCATCATTTCTGGTGATGCATACGTCGACCATCCGGCGTTTGGTCCGCCGCTGATCGCGCGGTTTCTCGAAGGGCGCGGTTACCGCGTAGGACTCATTGCGCAACCGGATTGGCAGTCGGCCGAACCGTTTAAGGTGCTCGGCAAGCCGCGACTGTTTTTTGGCATCGCCGCCGGCAACATGGACTCGATGTTGAATCGCCTTACCGCGCAGAAAAAAAATCGCGGTGAAGATCAATATTCTCCCGGCGGGCGACGCGACATGCGCCCCGATCGCGCGACGATCGTTTATGCCAATCGCGCACGCGAAGCGTTTCCCGACACGCCGATTGTGCTCGGCGGGATCGAAGCCTCGCTGCGTCGCATCGCGCACTATGATTATTGGTCCGACAACGTGCGCCGCTCGATTCTCCTCGACGCAAAAGCCGACATGCTCATTTTCGGCATGGGTGAGCGCCCCGTCATGGAAGTCGCAAATCGATTGAACGCCGGCGAGACTATCGACCAGTTGCGCAATATTCGCGGAACGGCAATTCCCGTCGGTGCGCGTGAAGCCGACAAGATCGCAGGCGACCCATCGACGCGCGTCGCCGACGGAAAAGTTCTCGTCCTGCCGACGCTGGAGGCCGTGCGCGCCGACAAAGAAAAGTACGCGCTGGCATCACGCACGCTGCACTTCGAAACCAATTCGTACAATGCGCGACCGCTCTTGCAGCGCGACTCAGCGACGAGCGCCGGTGTCTATTTCAATCCGCCGGCGTTTCCCCTCGAAACGCATGAGATGGACGAGCTCTACGACTTGCCCTTCAATCGCGCACCGCATCCAATGTACGGCAGCGACACTGTGCCCGCGTTCGAGACAGTGAAACACTCGCTCGTCATCATGCGCGGCTGTTTTGGCGGCTGCACATTTTGCTCGATCACCGAGCACGAAGGGCGCGTGATTCAAAATCGCTCGGCCGAGAGCGTGCTGCGCGAATTGCGCACGCTGCGACGCATGCCCGATTTTCGCGGTGTCATCTCCGACGTGGGCGGCCCGACGGCAAACATGTATCAAATGCGCTGTGAGTCGGAAAAATTCGAATCCAAGTGCCGCCGACTTTCCTGCGTGCATCCTGGTGTCTGCGAACATTTGAAAACAGATCACGGGCCGCTCATCGACCTGCTCAAAAAAGTTCGTAAAGAGGAAGGCGTTCGCAAAGTATTCATTGCGTCCGGTGTGCGCACAGATCTCGTCGTCGAGGGTGAACGCGGCGCTGAGTATCTGAAAGAGATGACGGCGCATCACGTCGGTGGCCAGTTGTCGGTTGCGCCAGAGCATGTGTCGTCAGAGACGCTGCGCCTGATGAAAAAACCGGGCATCGAAAGCTACGACAAATTCACCGAGCAATTTAAATGCGCCTCCAATGACGCCGGCAAAGAGCAGTATCTGGTGCCGTATTTCATCAGCGGTCATCCTGGCTCGCGTCTCAAGGACATGATCGAACTCGCGGTGTATTTGAAGGGCAAAGGGTATCGCCCGCGCCAGGTACAGGATTTTATCCCTACGCCGATGTCGCTCGCAGCGACGATGTATTACACCGGCCTCGACCCCATCACGATGAAGCCATGCTACACCGCGCGCGGACTCAAAGAGAAGCGACTGCAAAAAGCGCTGCTCCTCTATTGGAATCCAGAACATCACGAGCTCGTGCGCGAAGCGCTCACGCTCGGCAAACGCACGGATCTCATTGGCACCCATCCCGAGGCATTGGTGCCACCGGCGCCGCGTCACTCGCCGCGTCGGCCACCGACGAGAAAACCCGCCGAATCACACGGCGGTTTTCAACGCAAGCGTGTTGCGAAAGCGGGTCGTGGCTAGCCACGCGAGCGCGAAAGCGATCTCGATATGCAGCGACGATTCGAGCAAATAGAGCTGGAGTATGCAGAGGCAGGTCAAGGTCCCGTCGTACTTTTGCTGCACGGTTTTGCCTGCGATCTGCGCATGTGGGACGACAATGTCGCGCAACTCGCGGAAAAATTTCGCGTCGTGCGCTTCAGTTTTCGCGGCGCTGGCGCATCTCCGCTCGACGGTAACTTTTCGATCGATGATCTCGCCGACGATGCATTGCGTGTTCTCGATGGATTGAAAATTCCGCTCGCCGCTATCGTGGGGTTGTCGATGGGCGGCTACGTCGCGCTAGCGTTTGCGCGACGGCACGCGGCGCGCATGTCGGCACTGGTGTTGGTCGATACGAAAGCCGCCGCAGATAGTGACGCGGCGAAAGCTATGCGCGATCAAGGCGTACAGTTAATTGAGCAATATGGTGCGCGCGCGTTTGCTGCGACAGTGCCAGAACGATTGCTCGCACCGTCGGCAAACGCAGTGCTGCGCGAGCGCGTCCGTGAGATGGCCGTGCAACCGGACGCAGGCATGATCACCGCGCTCAAAGCGATGCGCGCGCGACCGGATCGCACACGTGAGCTCTCGCTCATTCGCTGCCCAACGCTGTGCGTCGTCGGCGAAAACGACATTCTCACACCGCCGGAAGAAGCGCACGCAATGGCCGCTAGAATCCCGGGCGCGCGTGTTCATGTGATCCCGCACGTTGGTCACATGTCGAACCTGGAGGCGCCGACCGAATTCAACACGGTGCTCTTGGATTTTTTGTCGACGGAATTACTCGCGCGCTAAATCTCGCATGCTACATGATCACCCCGCGGGTGGCAGTGCCTCGCCGCGGAGGAGTTGCTCGAGCTGGTTTTCGTCGATGACGCGCGTACCTTTTTTCGCCGCGTCTTTGAGTTTGGCCGCGCCAACGTCTGCGCCGGCGACCAAGTAATCCGTGCCTTTTTTTACGGTTTTGTCGAAGGTGCCGCCGGCGTCCTCGATGAGTCGCTGCACGTCGCCACGCGGCTTCGATAATGTTCCCGTGATACAAAAATGGAGTCCCGCGAGCACGCCGGTTTTCTCGACGATGGTTTCCACCGGAGAAACACCGTGCGCGATGAGTTTTTCGAGCACGCGCCGGTTGCGCGGTTCGGCAAAAAAATGCGCGATGGCGTTGGCGCGCTCTTCACCAAATCCATGAACTTCGACGAGCCGAGTCTGAATCTCCTCGGAGGAGGCGGACATGAGCGCTTCGAGTGAACCAAATAGTCGCGCGCATTCTGTCGCCCATACTTCGCCAATCTTCGGTATGCCGAGACCCGTGAGCAAACGCGAAAGCGTCGCATTTTGTTTCGCAAGCCCAATGGCGCGCACGACGTTTTCGGCGCTCTTTTTGCCCATGCGCGGCAACGATTCGAGCGAATCCACCGTGAGGTCGAACAAATCTGCGACGTCGTGAATCAGGTCTGCCTCGACGAGCTGCACGACGAGCGCGGGCCCGACGTTTTCGATGTTCATTGCATTGCGTTGGCAGAAAAATTCGATGGAGCGCGCGCGCTGTTGCGGACAGCCAAACGAGTTCGGGCAAAATAAAACCACTTGCCCTTCTAATCGCTCAAGAGGTGTGCCGCATGACGGGCACTCGGTGGGCTCGACGATGGGCTTCCGCTCGGCGCCGCGCTCGACGACGGTGATGACGTACGGGATGATTTCTCCCGCCTTTTCGAGAAGAACTTTGTCACCGACGGCAACATCGAGTCGACGAATTTGGTTCCAATTGAAAAACGAAGCGCGCCGCACCGTCGTGCCCGAAAGCTCGACAGGATCGAAATGACCGAGCGGCGTAATCGCGCCGGTGCGACCGACGTTGACCTCGAGCTCGACCAGCGTCGAGATGGCCTGCTCCGCGGGAAATTTGTATGCGATGGCCCAGCGTGGCGCGCGATTCGTAGCCCCGAGAAGTCGGCGTTGTCCAATGTCGTCGACTTTGATGACGACGCCGTCGATTGCGTACGACATGCTCATGCGACGCGTCGCCCAGCTGTTCACCGCCTCGATGAGTGCGGGCAAGGTTTCGACGCGCACAACATCGCGCGAGACGGGCAGTCCTAATTTCTTCAACCAGGCCAACAGCTGGAAATGCGTGCGCACGTTGGCATCGCCGACAACTTCGTACGTGAGGAGCACCATCGGCCGCTCGGCGGCTTGGCGCGGATCCAATAGTTTGAGCGACCCGCCCGTCGCGTTGCGTGGATTCTTCCACGCCTCTTCGCCTTTTTGAACACGTGCGGCGTTGATGCGCTCGAACGCCGCGCGCTCCATGTACACCTCGCCGCGCACATCCAGCGTGACATTTTCCGACAGCACGAGCGGCAGCGAACGCATAGTGCGCAGATTGGTTGTAACGTCTTCACCGACGACGCCGTCTCCACGCGTCGCGCCCATGCGAAAATGCCCGTCGACGTATTGCAGCTCGATGCCGATGCCGTCGATCTTGGGTTCGACCACGTATGCGGGCGTTTCACCGTCGAGACCGCGCAACACACGTTCGTGAAACGCCGTGAGCTCCGCTTCGTCGTACGTGTTGTCGAGCGAGAGCATCGGCACGGCGCGCGTCACTTTCGTAAACGTCGACAACGGCACGTGGCCGACGCGCTGCGTGGGCGACCAAGGCACTTGCCACGCTGGATGCGCTACTTCCGCGTCTTTTACGGCTTTGAACAGTTGGTCGTAGTCGAAGTCGCTGATGCTTGGATTGTTCTCGACGTAATAAAGGCGATCATGCTCGAGGATTGCGCGGCAGGCCGCTTCGTAGTCGGCCTTTGTCGAAATTGCGGCGCTCATTCTTCCTCGGGACCAAACGGCAATTCGCTCGCCATCGTGTCGTACTCTTCAGCGCCGAAACCTTCGATGTGCACGGGCGATGTGGGCGTGTAGGCCGATTCGAAACTTTCAGGAACGCGTCGTTCCGCTTCTGAAAGCATTTTTGTGCCGCGCACGACACCCACTTCCACCGTCGTGGCGAACGTCGAATGCTTGAAATAGGTATCGATGGCTTCCTTGCACATCCAGAAGACATCCTGCATCTCCTGCCCTTTTCCAGCGACGGCCTTCCATGCGGCAAGCGGGCCGTACTCGATGAGTGGCGAAAAGAAAAACTCACGACTCGATCGAAACAGCAGTGTAAAGCTCGAATGGTCACTCGAAAGATTTTCGAGGCCGGCTTTTTTGAACCAACCTTCCGCTTGCTCCAGCGTCGGATATGCGGCGACGTGCGCCTCGAGTCGCAAGAGCGCGGTTTTCTGATCGCGCTTGATGAGCACTTCGCGAAAAATGTCGAAAAACTCTTGGAACGTGCCGGCGAGTGGCAAGCTCACCACCACGCGGCCGCGCTCTTTGGCGACGCGCGCGAATTCGTTGATGGTGCGCTCGGGTTCCTCCAGCTCGTGGCCGCTCGACAACACGATGTCGTACACGTCGTCGGTAAATGCCAGACGCGGGATGTAGTGGTCCGAGCGTAAAAAGAGGCGCTTGCCACCCAGTGGGCCGGCTTTGATGCGTGCTTCGTCGAGCAGCGACGGCGATGGATCGATAGCCACGATGCGGCCATCGGCGTCGAGACGTCGCAACAGCTCGAGGCTCACATAGGCATCTTGGCAGCCGACTTCGAGAATCGTGGCTTTGGCCGGCGGCTCGAGATGGTCGAGCGCGAGCTTTGCAAAATACTTTCCCCAAATGGGAAAGACTTGCGTCTCATAGACCTTCGCGAGCTTGTCGTCTTTGTGGCTGCGCTTGGACATGAATGACCGAAGCGCCGATCTAGCACGGCCTTCGTGCGGAGGCTAGTTGCAGCCGCTCGAGAGCTCGAGGGTGAATTCGGCTTTGTCGGCAGCGGTTACGCCATCGACGATGACCCAATAGTAATGCGCACCCGTCGCTGCTGGCTTGAATTTCACGACGGCGTCGGCGCCACCGGCGGTGGCAATGTGTGTCGAGCCAGTGGCTTCCGCGCATGCAAGTGTTGGGGTGCATGAGCTCGGCAACGTGGTTCCCGCGTCCATGAGGACGAGCGCGAGACTCTTGCCCGCGGTAATGGTCGACAACGTGACGGCGTAGTTCTTCGGGGTGACCGCCGGTGTTTGGAGCAGGTACACATATTCTGGACCCGCCAAATTCGTGAGACCGCCGCAGGGTGCTGCCGCAGGGCCCCATTGACTGTTCGCGTTTGACGAACCGTCTTGGTCGTTGCGTTGGCTTGCGCCGACGTCTTTGTTGGTGCAGGTGAGGTCGGCGCTGTAGCCGCTGAAGCTGCAGTAGGCGGGGCAGCTCAACTCGAGACCGAAGGTCGCGTTCGAAGCGGCCTGCGCGGTGTCGACGACAACCCAGTAGCTGGTGGTCGGTGAATAGCTCGAGTTACCGACGGTGTCCCACGTGATGCTTGCGGTTCCGGACGCGGATGCAGCCGATGCCAAGCAAGCTTCGGGGTCGCATGCGCCGGGATAGTTGCTGCCGTAAGATGCGCCGACTGGCAATGCGAGCAACGTTACGTCCGTGGAAGCGCCGGTCACTTTTGCGGTGACTTTGCGTGTCGCCATTGCATCGTCGACGAATAAGAAAGATTGTTCGTTGCCCGCGGCAGCGACGGTCGCAGTGCCGCCCGATGCGTTCGTGGCGCAAGTATAGGTCGCGAGCTCGTTCGTTCCCGCCGCCGTATCGCCGGCAAGGGGCATGGAAACGTTGCACGCGAGCGTCGTCGTTGGGGTCGGCTGGCAAGCGCCGCAAGCCTCGAGCGACAAGTGATAGTAGCCTTGCGCGCTGTTTTTTCCGTCGACGATGACATAGTAAACAACGCCGGCTTTTGCGCGGAAACTCACGCGCTCTTTTGCAGTGCCGGGCGTGATGCCTTGGAATCCACCGTCGGTGCGCGAGGGGTTGACGCAGCTGGCGGCTTCGGTGCACGAACCCTCGACAACGATGAGATCCAAGTCGACGTCGACGATGGCTCCGCCGCTGGTGGCAGCGCGTGGCTCAAGCTTGAAGGTCACTTGTTGATCGGCCGTGACGGCGAATTGATACGCGACTTCAGGGGCGGTTTCGTTCTGCGCGCAGTTACCGTACGTCGACGTTGCGTTGGTGGTGCTGTAGCTGGCCGAGGTGTTGGAATCGTCCGACGTGGCGTCATAACCGCCGCATGAGATCGAGTTGCCAAAGGAAGATGCCATGTAGCAAGTCGGGACGGCGGTGCAGCTGCCAGAGTTGCAAAGACCCGGATTGCCGTCGGTGGTGGAGCAGCTCATGCCCTCGTTGGTCGGCGTCGCGCCGCACGAACCGTCGGTTGGATCGCACGATGGCGCGTTGCACTCACTCGACGCGGATGCGGGAAGCGTGCAGGTCTTGACGCCCTTGACGCAGGTCTTCGTCGAAGGGTCGCATCTATTTTTGGAGCAGGGATTGGCCGGATCGAGGCAATCTTCGTCTTGCGTGCAACCCGCTTGGACGTGGCCGCCGAGACTTGGGTCCCCACCGGCGGTAATGCCGCCTCCATTGGTCGTTTCTGTGCCCGGCGGCCCACCACAACCAACCATCCCAACAACCATCACAGTAATCGACAGCAATACACGCTTCATTTTATTACCCTCTTGTCGCTTTCGTCCGACGGCGCACGACTTTTACGCCAATGTATAAGGCCAAACCAACAAATAAAATCGCATAGGTGGCTGGCACCCATGCGTTGATGCTGCGTTCTGGTGGTGCCGACGGAACATATTTGGCAAGACGCGCATCTTCCGCGTCGAGCGCGTTCAAACGATCAGTGAAAAACGCTGCAATCTCTGGCGCGAGTGCCTGCGAGTCGGCATGCGCGCAGGCTTCGAAATGGCTCCACCAGGCGGCGAGCGCTTGATATGCGCGCCCGATACTGGTGAGTTGCAGGTCGTAGAAGTGCGCAGGATCCGCATCTTTACGCAGCGCGAGGTCCGGGTCGCCCTCATACACGACGTGTGCTTTCGAAAATCGCGGCTCCGCAAGCTTGCGAATCGCGGCGTAAACCTGTGCGCCTTCGTAGCTCGAACGATCGATCACGGCCTCGGTGATGGCGCGGCCAAAACCTTTCGCGCAGCCGGCAGCCAGGGCGTTGAGCGCTTGCGTGAGCGAAGAGTCTTCGGCGGGATGTTCCGCTTTTACAGCGACGGGATCGCCCGCAGTGAGGAGATGTTTGGCGAACAGCGCTTCGGCGAGCTGATGGTAGTTGGTGAGGATTTGCTTGCCGATATCCCGGAAGCTCAAACGCTCATGGAACAGGCCGCCGCCCGAGCGCAGCTCTTCTTTGATCGATTCGATTTTGGCGTCGAAAAAGAAGTCGTAGATGCCGACTTGCACCGTGTGAATTTGATTTGCGACGTCTTCGATGTGATGCGCGGCCGCGCCGGCGAACAAGAGCGCCAGTCCACGCGTCTCGGGTCGTGATGCCGCAATGACAGCGAGCGCTGTATACATCTCGGCGAATTCCGCACCGAACGTGTGCACCGTCGGTGGAATCGCGAAACGACGCGGATCTTTTTTGAGTAGCTCGGGGTCGTCGCTCAGCTCGATTTTGGGCAAGGCGTAATGCGCGTGCGCTTGGCTCGAGAGACCATCGAGACCGCCCATTTCCAGCGTAGCTGGATCGCGGGGAAGTGGGCGCCCATATGCATCGTGGCGCACGTGGCGCGCGGCATCGTAGGCGACGCGCGCTTGGTTACGTTGGTCGTCGTCGGGTGCGCGGGACGCCAGGCCATAGAGCTCAGAGGCGCTTTTGGCTTCCAGGCAGCGATCGATTCCCACGACCGATTTTTCCGGATTGAGGCTGAGAAATTCTTTGAAATCCCATGCGTCGAACGGTTTGGGAAAACGCGCGATGAAACGGGCGCGCAATGCAGCATCTGGCAAGTTGGCCCCGAGTTGCCACACGACCGCGCGAAAGGCACTCAAACTCTCCGGGCTGCACGGCGGCGGCGCGGCGGCGTTCGGGTACGCGTGGCGCGACAAGTAGTCGTGCACGGGCTGGTCATAGGCCGATGCCACCTGCGAAAACGCAAGCGTCATGACAGCAAACCCCCATCGATGACAGAGCCGCACGAGCGCCCTGTTACGATCTTTGGCGCGCATCCGTCAACGCATTTATCTACCCGTAAACACATGTAAGCTTTGAGCTTAGAGGCAAGATCGGGGCCGAGTCCCAATGACTATGAATTCAGGTGCTTAGGAAACAGACAGGTGTCCGAATTTCGGACAGTGGCTACCCCAGTTTGCGGTAGAGCATGCGCCAAATTCGCATGCCTTTTTCTTCACAGCGGACCTCGCGCAGTGACTTCGCGGGATAGGGATTGTCGCGGGTAAAGGACCAAGCGCCGGCCGTATTTTCAAACAGCTGCGGCACGCCTTCCAAGACTGCCAGTGCATCGAGCGCGAGGTCCCACACGTCACTTTGAAATAAGAGCTCGCCGCCGGGCGCGAGCTTGCGATGGATGACGGCCGCCAGCTCAGTGCTTACGAGCCGGCGTTTTTGATGCGCGCGCTTGAACCATGGGTCGGGGAAATTGATGAACATTTTCTCGATGCGCCGGTCTGGCAGGAGAGTCTCGAGATGCACGTTGATGTGCGCGAAGTACGCGCGAACATTGGGCACTCCGTCGCGTTTGGCGACGCGATTGACTTCTTCGACGACGGGCTCGCGAATCTCGAGGCCGACGAACTGCGTGCGCTTATCGGTGCGCGCCCAGTCGAAGAGAAACAGCGCATCGGCACAACCGAGCTCGACCGCGACCGGGCCTGGCGCAAGCGCGATGCCACCGACCTCACGCGCGAGGAACGAGATACCGAGCGGATTGACGTGATGACGTGCGCGATGGCGTTTCACAGCGGCCCTCTACTAGCACAGATCGCCTGGTCTCAGCACACGCGCCGCACAAAAACAAAGGGCCCGGGCTGCGCATGGCAACCCGGGCCCTTAAAGACTACTTTTTAGAAGTTAGCTGACCTTGCGGACGTTGGCGGCTTGGAGGCCTTTGGGTCCTTGGATCACTTCGAATTCCACCGTCTCACCCTCGGAAAGGCTGCGGAAGCCTTCCGTCTGGATTGCAGTGTGGTGGACGAAAACGTCTGGCGCGCCCTCACGGGTGATAAAGCCGAAACCCTTTGCGTCGTTAAACCACTTCACTGTGCCTCGTTCCATTGCGATTTCCTTTGCTACGTGACCCCCGGTAGGGCGCGGGTCATTCGTACCGTTTTTTCTTATGTTGGAGTGGTTAGCGCTTGTAACGAAGCGACGTTCGACAACCGAACTACGCGACTAGATTTGCTGCAGAACTTCGAGGTGCCCCGACCGTCCATGCTCTGAATCTACTCCCCAACGAGTCCCTACACTTGCTTCCAAGCTATCCTGCGCTGTCGGAGACGTCAAGATGATCTTCGGACGACCCACAGTGAGTGTATTAACGTATTAATATGCTTAGATGTTTGGCGTTATGTTGCGTTTATTTTGGGATTTTCTTCGCGTCTTCCACAAACTTCTTTAAACCAATGTCCGTGAGCGGATGTTGCGCGAGTTGCTTCATGACGCTGAACGGAATCGTGCAGATATGCGCTCCCAAAAGCGCGGCATCTACGACGTGCGTTGGGTTACGAACGGACGCGACGAGGACTTCGGTCGTGTAGCCGTAATTGTCATAAATCGTGACGATCTTCTCGATGAGATCCATGCCGGTTTCGCTGATGTCATCGAGGCGACCGATGAACGGCGAGATGAAGGTGGCGCCCGCCTTCGCGGCGAGCAGCGCTTGGTTGGGCGAGAAGCACAAGGTCACGTTTGTGCGGATCCCTTCGGCCGCGCAGGTGCGAACACCTTTTAGCCCGTCGGGGATGAGCGGCAACTTCACGACAATGTTCTTGTGGACTTTGGCCCACGCGCGCGCCTCGGCCATCATTTCGTCATACGTCGTCGAGAGGACTTCGGCCGAAATCGGCCCGTTTACGAATTCACAAATTTCTTTGACCACGTCGAGGTACTTGCGGCCGCTTTTTGCAATCAACGATGGATTCGTGGTGACACCGTCGACGAGACCCATTGCGCTCGCTTCACGGATTTCTGCCACGTCACCGGTATCAATAAAGAACTTCATAGGCGCCTCCTTAGAACTGCAACAAATACGAAATGTGGGCGCAAGCGTACGAGGATGAGGCGATTGCGTCAATCACGGCCACGCGGCCGCAAAAAAGAAGTTTAGCACCCGCGCCGCGATTTGCACGCGCGCCAGCGACGGGAGGCGCGCATTGATGCACGCATCATGGCGTGGCGTTGCACGCTTTCGCGTAGTAGTGGTCGGGGTCGAGCTCGGGACGCCACCACCAAACGATGAGCGGTTTTTGCGTCGCCAAATCGGCTTCGCGCGCGCCGTCGAAATTGCGCGTTTTTCCGTCGCTGCATGTGGCTGCCGTGAGGCGCGCGAATTCGGCGATGGCGTCGGTGCGACGGTCGCTGCGTGCGAACACGATGCCGCGAGAATAGTGATAACGCGCAATCGTTGGTGCGAGTGCGATCGCTTTGTCGACGGCGACGAGCGCCTCGTTGGGTTTATCGACGAGTAGAAAATCGAGCGCCATGCCGTCGTGATACTGCGCACCATTTGGCTCTTCCATGAGCGCGAGCGAATAGTCGTGCAGGGCTTCCGCAAAATTTCCGAGATCGGTTTGGCATTTTGCGCGCGCCATGTACACGCGGCCGGGTCCGAGACTCGCCGTGAGCGCCAATGCGCGTGTGTAATCCTCGACGGCACGCCGACAATCTTTGCGCGCTGTATAGAGGTTGGCGCGTGCTTCGAAGTAGCGTTCGTCGCGCGGGTTCGCCGCGATCGCGCGATTGTAGTGCATAAGCGGATTGTCTTTTGTCTCACCACGCTCGGCGCGTTGTCCCTCGATAAATTCGCGTTCTGCAGGGCCGTCGAGGAGCGAATGACAAGCGCCAAACAGCAACGCAGCGACGGTAACTGTGCAGCGCGCGATCATGGTTGCGCGCAAAGCGATCAAGGGTTGGGATGGCACCAGTTTCAGAATAACCCAAATCGCGCTGGGGCAATTCAGCTATAGTTGCGCGGTGACACTGTCGCCGAAAGAGCTTGGTCTCGTCGGACACGAGATTGCCGCGACGCTCGTCGGGCAGCCGGTGCAAAAAGTCGTGCAGCCCGACGAGCACACGTTGCTCTTGAGCTTTCCGAGCACATGGCTCCGCATTTGCGTCCATTCGCGCTTTGGCCGCGTACATCTCGACGACAAACCCCGCGGCACGGGTGAGAGCGCGCCGGCGTTTTGCATGCTCTTGCGCAAACATTTGCAAAGCGCGCGGCTCGTCGGTGTCGAGCTGGTCGCGGGCGAGCGCGTGTGCGCATTCGACTTCGAGCGTCGCGCGGACAATCACAAAACGCGGCTGCTAGTTTTTCTCTTTGGGCGCGCCGCGCAAATCGTTCTCGTCGACGAGAACCATGCGCAACTGGGCACGCTCGGGGCACATACGCAAGCGCCGCGTACCGAGTTGCCGCCGGCGCGAGCGCATGAAAGTGAATCGCGATTTACCGAGCCATTTTCGCCGCACATCGCGGAGCACTATCGCGTCGCCGAGGAAACGGCGACCGTCGCAGATGCGCGCAAACGTTTAGCGCAGGGGCTGACGACCGAAAAAAAACGCTGTGCGCGGCTCGTCGCTGGGCTCACGCAAGATCTCGCGCGCGCGGATCGCATCGAGCTCGAAAAAAAATGGGCCGACCTCATTTTCGCCAATCTCGCGCTCATCCCGCGCCACGTCGCGAGTGTGACGCTTCCCGATGCATTCACCGACGGGAGCCCCATCGAAATCCCACTCGATCCGGCGTTTTCTGCCAAAGCGAATGCGGAGCGGTTCTACAAAAACGTACGTCGATTTGGGCAGTCGAAAAATCAAACGATGGCGCGTCGCGATCGCGTGCTTGCAGCGTTGCAACGCGTCGAAGAATCACTCGCGCGTATCGACGAAATGTCGCCGGCCGAGGTCATCGCAGAAGCTGCAAAGCTGCGTTCTCCCGTCGGTGCGCAGCGTGGAAAATCCGCGCGCGACCCAGTGAAACGTTTGCCGTACAACGAATACGTTTCCGAAAAAGGCGTGCCCATTTGGGTGGGCCGTGGCGCTGAGCGCAACGACGAGCTCACCTTCAAAATTGCGCGCGGTGCCGATCTTTGGCTGCACACGCGCGACGTGCCGGGCGCGCATGTGGTGGTACCCCTTTCACAAGGCGCGGACGTCGATGCCGAAACGCTCGTCGACGCTGCAACGCTGGCTGCGCACCATTCCGTTGCGCGCGACGAGCCGCAAGTCGACATCACCTACACGCTGCGTAAACACGTGCGCCGCGTTCCCAAGGGAAAACCCGGCCAGGTGATACTCGCGAATGCAAAAACGCTGCGCGTCCGCATGGAACCGGTGCGCCTCGAGCGACTCCTTCGAAGCAAAAAGTAGCCACGCATGTGGTAACATCATGGACCATGCGTCTCTTGGCCCTGCTTCTGCTTGCGTCGTGCAACAACGCGATTGGCCCATTTTACACGTGCACGTCGTCGTCGCAGTGCATGCAAGAGTCCGTGCAAGGGCAGTGCGAAGCCACGAACTATTGCAGTTTTCCCGACGCAAATTGTGTGAGTGGCCGCCGCTACAGCGCGTTCTCAGCGACGGGGCTTCGCGATCGATGTGTGGGCACCGACGATGCAGGCATTACGATCGCGCCTGACGTGGACCTGGCGAGCGGCGATTTCTCCGTCGTGGACCAAGCGCCAGCTGTCGACTTCCTCCTACCGGACCTGAGTATCCCGTCGACGACGCTCGTTGCCAGTCTTCCGCATTTTGATTTCGGGCCGATGGATTCAGGTGCGGCGACGCCGAAAATGACACTGATTTTTACCAACACCGGTCCCGCTGCGACGGCGACGCTGCAGCTTCAAACTTCGGGCGATACGAGCGGCTTCCCGCTCGGGACCGACGGCTGTTCGGGGAGCTCGCTTGCCGTCGGTGCATTTTGTAGTGTCACGTTTCGCTTCGCGCCTACGCGCCTCGGCGCGCACTCGGCGACGGCACGCATCAGCGACGGCAATAACAGCAGCGAAAGCGCACTTTCGGGAACGGGCACGGCGCCCATCAACTACGCCTTCGTTACACTGGGAACGCACAACGGAAATTTTGGCGGATTGACTGGTGCCGATGCGACATGCGCCGCGGCGGCGTTGCAAGCAGGCCTACCGACGGGAACCTACGTCGCGTTGCTCTCGAGCTCGACGACAGATGCGGTGAATCGGATTCGCGCGGCGCGTGGTTTCAAACGCACCGACGGCCGCATTTTTGGCGACACCGCAGTTGGCCTTTTCAGTGGCGCGTCACGCTTCTACCCGCTGGTTCTCGACGAGGATGCTCAGGCCGTCTCAGCGCTTGTCTGGACCGCGACCGCGACAACTGGCGCGTCACTTCAGTATGTCAATCCCCCGTGCGGCGATTGGCTAAACACCATCATTACAAACGCGGTGTACATGGGCGACCCTACCGCGTCTGGCAATGCGTGGATCAACCTCGGCAGTGGTCGCGCGGAAGGCTGCGTGAACAAATTTGCGCTCTACTGCTTTCAGGTGGATCACGTCACGCCGATTTCGTTGCCTTCCCCCGACGGGAGAGTGATTTTCGTGTCGTCGACGCCGTTCGTTCCCGGCGGTGGGCTTACCGCCGCGGATGCTCTTTGCCGTGCAGATGCCGCGACGGCGGGGTTGCAGGGAAATTTCAAAGCGCTGCTCAGCACGAGCGCGGGATCCGCGGCCAGCCGCTTTACCATCCGGCGCGCGCCCATTTGGCGCTCAGACGGCGCGCTCTTTGTGGCATCCGATGTCGATGTCCTCGCTGCATACGCGCCGCTTACCGGCCTCACGATTACGGGCGTCGGCGACTACACCGCCGACCAGGCCGTATGGACGGGAGCGGCGTCTGGATTCACGACCACCGCGTCGACCTGCATGGACTGGACGTCCACGAGCGCCGTCGGCAACTACGGAAATTCCGCATTCACGGCAACGGTCGGCGGTGCGAATACGAGCACCACATGCACGAATCCGTCGCTGCGAATTTATTGTATGTCCGAGTAACGTCGACGGGAAACAACCAGGAACAGCGAATCACGCGCCACAAAAAGTAAAGGCGGCTTTTGGCCGCCTTTACTACCTTCCGCTATGAACGAAAGGTTAAAGCCGAAATGTTGCAGCTGGTGTCGGCATGGGGGGCGCCACTTTAGGTCTAGTGACTTTTACCACCTGCCGACTGGGTGCCGCCGAAGGTGCCTTGGGCTTCGCCTTTTCAGGCGAGGCTTTGGGCGCCGGACGCTTGACCGCCTTGGCCTTGGCTGCCTTCTTAACGCCCGCCTTCGAAGTTTTCTTCGCGGCCCGCTTGGCCACTTGCTTCGAAGACCGTTTTTTTTCGGCCTTAGCCACTAAGACTCGTTATTTCTTCTTCGCAGTCTTCTTCGCGGCCTTCTTTGGTGCCTTCTTCGCAGTCTTCTTTGCAGCCTTACGCTTCTTCGTCGCCATGGTGATGTACCTCCCCATTAGGGTTAACTTGCTATTATTTAAGAACAGGTGAGATCATTCGTCAACAAAATTAAGCAAAGTTATATTTAATTATGTGTGAATTATGGATCTGGCACGACTTGCGCGCTATACGGCGAGCACTTGCGGCCCTGTCGACTTCGCGCTAAAGCCCGCTTGGCCTCACTTATCGGCGCTTTACAGCCCAGGCCCTTCGCGTTAGAACTGCCGCTCGCCAAAGGTAGGGCCCATCAAACATCCGGAGGCTTGTAGGGGACAATGAAGCTCAGCTTTTACGCAGAAGACGTCACCAAGCTTTCGACGCAGCTCATCGGACTTGCCTGTTTTGATGAGGGCCTAGGCGAGGGCGCGATTTTCAAAGCGCTGGATCAAAGCCTCGACGGCCTTTTGTCGAAGCTCGTCGCCGAGGAACAATTCAAAGGAAAAAAGGGGCAGTCCCTTGGTATCCATACGCACGGCCGCATCGGTCCGCAGCGCATTCTTCTGCTCGGGCTTGGTGCGCGCAAAGATTTTCAGCCGGCGGAGTTGCGCAACTTTGCTGCACGCGTCGTTAAAAGCGGCGCGTCTTCGTCGCTGAAGGACGTCGCCATCGTACTTCCGTACGGCGAAGGCGGCGTTCAGGAACGCGCGGTGCAGTTCATCGCCGAGGGCGCTTTGCTCGGTGCCTACAAGTTCGACAAATACTTGGCAGTCGATGCGCGCAAGCCCGTCACTGTCGAGGAAGTCAAGATTACCACGAGCGCGGACAACTTAGATGCGCAGCGACTCGAGACGTTGCGTCACGCGATTCAACGCGCGGAAATCATCGCGCAAGCCATCGCCAATGCGCGCGACATGGTCAACGAACCCGCGGCGTACATGACGCCCAAAAAAATCGCCGAAGTCGCCGCGAAACTCGCCAAGCAACACGGCCTCGAGCTCGAAGTGCTTGGTCCCAAAGAGTGCGAAAAACTCGGCATGGGAATGTTTCTCGCGGTATCGCAGGGTTCCGAAGAAGAGCCGCGCTTCATTCACATGACGTATCGGCCCAAGGGCAAAACGCCACCGCGCAAAAAAATCGCGCTCGTCGGCAAAGGCGTCACGTTTGATTCCGGCGGTCTGTCGCTCAAACCGTCCGCTGGCATGGAAGACATGAAAATCGACATGGCCGGCTCAGCGACGGTGTTGTCGGCGATTGGCGCGCTCGCGGATTTGAGCGTGCCGTATGAAGTACATGCGTTTGCGGCGTGCACGGAAAACATGCCGTCGGGAAAATCGTACAAGCTTGGCGACGTTCTCAAATCGATGAACGGCAAAACCGTCGAGATCAACAACACCGACGCGGAAGGTCGTCTCACTCTCGGTGACGCGATCACGTATGCGATTTCGAAAGTGAAACCCGACGAGCTGTTCGACTTCGCGACGCTCACGGGCGCGTGCATGATTGCACTCGGGCCGCACACCGCAGGCGTCATGAGCAATGATCTTTCGCTTGCCGAGCGCTGGCTCCAAGCCGCGCGACTCGCTGGCGAAGAGATGTGGCACTTGCCTCTGCCCGAGCGTTTGAAAGAGCAGCTCAAGAGCGACGTCGCGGATATGCGCAACACCGGCGACCGCTACGGCGGCGCGCTCACCGCCGG
>JADMIO011413733.1_pt1 | contig 17631 bp, 18 predicted proteins | sample 8958161 | NCBI WGS metagenome assembly JADMIO01 (sample SAMN16585339, study PRJNA669376) | soil metagenome | isolation source: Crop rotation soil | place: USA: Cullars Rotation, Alabama | collected 2011
CTCGACTTCTGGCCCTCTTTATTTCGTTAGGTGCCCTGCTCAACCTCCTTCTGTTGTTAGGGGCCATTTACGCGTATCGCAATCGGCGCTGGTATTTCTGGTTTAGTGTCCTCGCGTTTCTTGTCGCGGGACCTCTGTTCGTTGCCATAACCAATCTCAATCTGGCCAGTGCTCCCCAAACTTTGTTCGTCCTCGAACGTTTTTTCCTTCTTCCCATGGTGATTGTCGGGCCGTTGCTGGCCTTCGGGATCCTTCACGTTTCTGAGTTTATCGCTTCCTCGGCGCCGACTTTGCCGGCTCGCCCCATTTCGATCGTCTCTCTGGGCGTCGGTATTGTGCTGGCGGTCAGTCTCCTGACGAACTACAAGCGCGTCGATCAAAGCGGCAATCATGTTGCCCGCAACTATGCGGAAGATGTGTTCGCCACAGTTCCACCCAAGACCGTTCTCCTGGCAACGGGAGACGGTTTGTCATTTCCTCTTCTTTATCTTCAGATCGTTGAAAAGAAGCGGCCGGACGTGGCCCTGATTTTTCCTTTGGTCCTGCCAGCCGATTGGTACGTCCTTCAACTGCGTGATCGTTACCCAAGTGTTGCTCTTCCATTCGAGCACTACAGCGCCAGGAACAATCTGATGATGCTGTTCGCTGCCAACTTCGACCGGCCGTTCGCAATCATCGGAACACTTGAGGACAAGAGCCTCGATTACGATTTTCAAGCGTATCAATACGGGCTTGTCACAATGGTCGAACCGAAATTAAAAATCATCACCATCAATCAGATGGTTAACGACAATGAGAAATTGATGAGCAAATATCGGGTTCCAAAGGCGGACAAGATCAGCCCCAAGTCCTTCGAGAGCGAAATCCTGTCACTTTACGCCCAGCCGGCCTGGCGCATCGGAACTGAATACGAACGCGTGGGCGCCATCACCGAGGCGCGCAACTGGTATCGTCGTGCTCTCGATATCAATCCGCTCTTTCCGCGCGCCCGTCGACCGGATCGTAAGCCTTAGGTCCGGGCTCGATATTGAGCCTTGCTCTCCCGGGGTCGATCCGATACACCTCGTGCCATATGGACTTCAGCGCTCAATCTATTATCTGGGTTTTGGTGATCGGCCTTGTGGTCGGTGCGGTCGCAAAACTGTTGATGCCTGGAAAAGATCCCGGTGGATGCATCATTACCATCCTTCTTGGTATCGCTGGCGCCTTCGTCGGCACCTGGCTCGGCCGGATGGTGACGGGAAACGAGAGCTATCAAGCCAAATGGATCATGTCGATCGTTGGCGCAATGATTCTCCTGCTCATCTACCGGTTGCTCTTCCGCAAGAGATCCTAATTTGCAGCCACGGCCCTGCGGCCGTTCATCCCAAGTTTTTTCGAACCGGCCACAGGCCGGCGGCTACATAACCTTTGCTCTCGTTGGTGGATCGGCCAATATGAACAATGCCGGCGCCGAAGAGAATTTGGATCCTCCTCGCGTTCGCTTCCATTTACGTAATCTGGGGCTCGACCTACCTCGGAATTCTGTACGCCATTCAATCCATCCCACCGTTCCTGATGGCTGGATCGCGTTTTGTGCTGGCCGGCCTCATTATGTATGGAGCCGCGCGCGGGCAAGGCGCACCGAAACCGGATCTGGTGACCTGGAAAAGCGCAGCCATCATCGGTGGTTGTTTACTCTTAGGGGGAAACGGCGGCGTGACTCTCGCTGAAAAATGGGTCCCGACCGGCCTCGCTGCATTACTGGTAGCGACCGTTCCAATTTACATCGCGCTGCTCGGTTGGATTACCGGGATGGCTCCGCGGCCCACTCCGGCCATCTGGCTTGGACTGATTGGCGGTTTTGTTGGCGTGGGGGTGCTGGTGGGTCCGGCGTTTGCCGCGGGGTCGAGCGGTAATCACCTTGCCTTCGGAATGTCGATCCTGTTGATCGGTTCCTTCCTCTGGTCTCTCGGCTCGCTTTACTCGCGCCGAATCCGCAGCGCTCAATCCCTTTTCATCGGAGCCGGTCAACAAATGATCTGCGGCGGCGCACTCCTTTTTCTTGCCGGGATCATCCGAGGCGAGCCGAAACAATTTTCTTTCACGCAAATCACCTGGCTGTCGTGGGGCGCATTTGCCTACTTGGTTTTGATCGGCGCATTGATCGGTTACACGGCCTATTTTTACCTATTGCGCCACTGCGATCCGGCGAAGGTCGCAACTTACGCCTACGTAAATCCAATCGTGGCGATGCTGTTGGGAACTGCATTTGCCGGAGAAGCGCTGACACTTCGCACAATACTTGGAGCGGGGTTGATTATTGGCTCGGTCGCGATTGTAATCATGGCCCAACACATGAAAGCGAAGGAGCCGACAGAATTTGCCGCCGCGCAATGTAATCCGGCGGGGGATGCACCCGCTGCAACCGGCCGATGACCATGGAACAGCCATCCAACGAACCCAAGGGCCGTGGTGAAACAATCGAGGTCGTAAAACGCAACTGGATTGCCGAAGTCGAAACCGCCCAAGCCTATCGCGACCTGGCCGGGCGCGAACCGGACGAAAAACGCAAAGGCATTCTGATACGCATGGCTGAAGCCGAAGAGCGCCATGCTGAGCGCTGGGAAAAGAAATTGCGTGATCTTGGTGTCGAGCCGCCGGAGTTGAAGAATACTCTGGGACGCCGTCTCAATCGGTGGTGGAACAAAGTCGCCGGGGCCGACATTGCCATCCGCCGCATGGAAGCAGCCGAAGAGAAGCACGAGGCGGAATTTCGGGATCAACGCGATCGGGCCCTGGCGAATGAGCATGATGTAAAAGATTTCCTCCGAGAGAGCGCGGTGGAAGAGAAGGCTCATGCCCGGGCGTTAAACGCGATGGTCGCCCCTCCGAGTCCGCGCACCGCGCTCGACGCGATCTTAAAACGCGAACGCTGGCATGGACGCGGAGGCAGCTGGGTCGCCGATGCAATTTATGGCGCGAATGACGGCCTCGGTGCCGTATTCGGAATCGTTTCCGGTGTGGCCGGCGCAACGAACAATCAACAACACTTCATTTTAGTCTCCGGTCTGGCCGGAATGCTGGCGTCGACATTATCGATGGGCGCAGGAGCATATCTGGCGGCAAAAAGTGAAGCCGAGGTTTACCAGGCGGAAATTTCCCGGGAGCGCGCTGAAGTTGAAGAAAACCCTGAGGAAGAAATTGAAGAGATGTCGCTCTTTTATCAATTGCAGGGATTCAGTCCGGAAGAATCGCAAAAGATGGCCGAACGCCTGGCTGAACAACCGGAGCAATTCATTCAGGCAATGGCCCAGAGTGAGCTCGGGCTTTCCGAGCATCGTTTCCCGAACCAATGGACCGCCGCGTTCTCAGCCGGCCTGTCCACTGCGATCGGCGCTTTCGTCCCGCTGATCCCATTCTTTTTCATCGGCGGGTTTAATGCCGTTATCGCTTCATTCGTCATCAGTTTGGTCGCCCACTTTGCCGTGGGCGCGTTAAAATCACTGATTACCGTGCGCTCCTGGTGGGCATCCGGACTGGAGATGACCTGGATCGGCGTCATCGTGGCCGTGGTCACTTATGTCCTGGGCCTTGCCTTTGGCTCGTTAGGGTAGAATGCCGCCGCCTGACGCAGCAAAAAAGCTCGCGCGCCAACTTGGGCTTTTCGGCACCACCATGGCGGTAATGGGGGGGATCGTCGGCGCCGGCATTTTCATTAATCCATATCTGGTGGCTCAGCGGGCCCATACGCCATTTCTTATTTTGGGCGCATGGGTTGTTGGCGGATTGATCGCGCTTCTGGGCGGGTTCATTTACGCGGAGCTCGCCGCGCGGTCACCCGTCGTGGGGGGCCAATACGCGTATTTGCGCGATGCATTTCACCCGGCTGTCGCGTTCACCTATGGCTGGGTGTTGCTGCTCGTTATTCAGACCGGCGGTATGGCTGCCGTCGCCGTCACATTTTCTCGTTATTTTTTAGAACTGACGCATTGGCCGGTTGGTAACTCAATGATCGCAGCGGCCGCTCTTGCCTCATTAACTGCGATCAACTGCGCGGGGGCGCGCGCCGGCAGCCGGGTGCAATCTTTCATGACGCTTACGGCAATACTCGCGATTGCCGTTCTCGAGGCTTGCACTTTTTGGAAAGGAACGGCGCCGATTTCATGGCAGCCCGTGTTGGATCAACCCATCAGCGCAGGGCTGATCGTCGCCTTCGGGTCCGCCCTGACACCGGTTCTGTTTGCTTATGGAGGCTGGCAAACGTCGAGCTTTCTCGGCGGTGAAGTGCGTGATGCGCAGCGAACACTTCCTCGCGCGCTGATTCTCGGCGTTGTCGGAGTAATCGTCGTTTACACCTCGGTCAACTTTGCTTATCTGAGCGCCCTCGGTCCGGCGGGGCTCGCCGAAACTACGACACCCGCTTCCTCAGCAATGAACGCGTTGCTTGGCCCTCGAGGTGGACAGTTTATTGCCGCGGGAATCGCTTTCTCCGCATTCGGATTCCTGGCCCAGTCGATGTTGACTGCGCCGCGCGTTTACTTCGCCATGGCCGGAGACGGCGTATTTTTTCGAGGCGTGGCCTGGGTCCATCCGAGAACACATGCGCCGGTCATCGCCATCGCCCTTCAAGGCATTTGGGCGATCGTGATCGCCCTCACTGGAACGTATGCGCAGGTCGTGAACTACGTAATCGCGATGGACTGCATCTTCTTTGGCTTAACGGCGGCCTGTTTATTTGTGTTTCGACGCAAAGCCGATCCAAAATCGGCCGGCGTCGGTTTTCAGGTGCCGGGGCATCCCTGGACCACGCTGTTATTCATCGCCGCGAACTGGATGATCGTGGCGAGCACATTTGCCCACGATCCGAAGCGATCTTTTATCGGACTCGGAATCGCCATTGCCGGTTTGCCTGCGTATTTTCTGTGGCGATCAAAACCCAGCAGCCACGAATTGACACGGATGCACACGGATTTAACAGAGAGCAATCCTGACCATCCGCGTTAATCCGTGTCATCTGCGGCCAATAAAGAGATGAACGAATCATCCAAGCGTTCCGAGTTCATGGAATGGGCGAAGCTATGCTCGCAAGCGCGTTTCAATCTGGCTACGAGCGGCATACTCAATGTGCCTAGTGCGGAATTTCCGCAACCACCGGCCCAAATGGAGGTCACCGGCTACGATAGTTATGGCCATGGACCGCTTCAAGAGCGGATGGGGCGTCACGCCGGTGTTCCCGCGAATTGTATTGTTGCCGCCGCCGGCACTTCAATGGCCAATCACCTGGCCATGGCGGCCATTCTCAATGCCGGCGATGAGGTCTTGATCGAGCAGCCCGTTTACGGCCCGCTTCTCGATGTTGCCAATTACCTGGGAGCGCACATAACCCGGATAGCGCGAAGATTTGAAAACGATTTCGCCATCGACCTCGATCAGCTCGCCGAATCGATTACTCCGGCCACCCGCTTGATCGTCCTAACCAATTTGCATAATCCGAGCGGGGCATCGATTCCATCCGATACCTTGCGAAAGATTGGCGAATTAGCTCATCAAGCGGGCGCGCGCGTCCTGGTGGACGAGGCTTATCTGGAGATGGGTGAGGACGCCGCATTCTCTTTTCCAGCCGGCCAATCAGTGGCGAGCGAAGACAATCCTTTTATCGTCACCAACAGCCTGACCAAGGCTTACGGTTTAAGTGGATTGCGCTGCGGCTGGATCGTTGCTTCTCCACCCATTGCCCGGCAAATGTGGCGATTGAACAATCTCTTTGGCGTAAATGCCGCCCACCCTGCCGAACAGATGTCGATCCTGGCGTTTGATCACCTCGAACAATTTCGCGAACGCACCCGGAAACTGTTATCTGCCAATCGCACCTTGCTGAACGCATTTCTTAATTCACGCAACGATTTGGAGTGCTATCAGCCTAACGCCGGGACGATTGTTTTTCCGCGCCTGGCCCGGGGCAACACCGAAGCGTTTGTTCATCTTCTCCGCGAGAAGTACGAAACCAGCGTCGTTCCGGGCAAATTCTTCGAAATGCCACAGCATTTCCGGCTTGGCGTTGGCGGAGACACCGAAAATGTCCGAAAGGGCCTCGAGCGTTTGAGCGATGCATTGGACGAGTTCGGAAGATGAACCGAGATTCAACAATGCCTAATCTGGCCACATGGTTGCGGGAAAAAGACGAAAAATGGTTCAACCCAATCTTTGAGAAGTATCCACACGTCACCATTTGGAACGCGCTAAAAGGCGAAGTCCCTTTGGACAAAATGGACGGGCTCCTTCTCACCGGCGGGTCGGACATCGCCCCGGAATTTCTCCGCCAGGAAGACATCGATCCGGCCCTGATCGACAAGGATATCGACCCAGTGCGGGACCGATGGGAATTCAAGGCCACCGAGGATGCTCTGGAGCGCAACCTGCCGATCTTTGCCATCTGCCGGGGAATTCAGCTGTTCAATGTCGCCCTGGGTGGCACGCTCAAACTCGATATCCCGGGACACAGGTTGCCTGAGCAGAAAGATCACAATATCCAGCCGCTGCGATGCGACCGTGCTGCGCCCCACCGTTTTGAAAACGTCAACAGCACACATCACCAGGCGATCGGCCGGCTCGGAAATGGCCTGCAGGTGGAGGCATGGTGCGCCGATGACGACATCATCGAGCAGGTTCGGCTTCGCGATTATCCATTCGGTCTCGGAGTCCAGTACCATCCCGAACGCGATTCGGCCTATTATGAAGCGCTTTTCGAAGATTTCTTTTCTCGCCTAAATAATCGCTAACTCGTTAAATCGCTCACTCGCTACCTTCTTCCCGTGTCCACACCGCAAAATACCATCGCCATCGTTTACGATTACGATCAAACCCTTAGCCCGAGCTACATGCAGGACGAGGTGGTTTTTCCCGCTTTCGGAATCAACGGGGAGAATTTCTGGAAACGCTGCACTGATCTGGTGCGCGAGAACGGCTACGACAACGAGCTCGCCTACATGAAAGTGCTGCTCGATACCCTCGGCATGGATCGTCCAACGAATGCCGAGTTGCGCGAGCTCGGCAAAAAGCTGAATTTCTACAAAGGCCTGCCGGAAATGTTCGAGGAGTTTCGCCAGGGTCTTCTCAGCCAGGAGCATCTGGCCCACGGTATCAGTGTCGAGCATTACATTATTTCCTCCGGAATGAAGATTCTTCTGGAAGGCAGCCGGCTCGCGCCTTTTGTGCGCGCGATTTTTGGATGTGAATTCGCCGAGGACAAAGAAGGACACATTACGTTTCCCAAGCGGGTCATCAGTCACACCCAAAAAACGCAGTTCCTGTTTCGCATCAACAAAGGCCTGCTCGATATGTCGCAGGACGTAAACGATCACATGGAGGCGGACATTCGGCCGGTCCCGTTCCCAAACATGATTTATGTTGGTGATGGTCCAACGGATGTCCCTTGCTTTACGGTAATGAAAAAGAACGGGGGCGAAGCCATCGCCGTTTACAATCCCGACGATCCTCTGCGCGCCGGCTTTAAGAAGTGTTATCAACTTTCTACTCATGCCGATAGGGTGAGCCATATCGCTCCCGCCGACTACCGGCCGAACACACATCTGAGGATGTTGCTCGAACAAATGGTCGCCGAAATCGCTAACCGGATCGTGGAGCAACGAAAGGTTGCGATCGATGCCGGGACGGTCCGGGCGCCAAAATATTGAGCAGCCAGAAGAATTCTCTCCGGTTGTGAAGTCCGGTGAGGACAGCGCGCTCGCTACACCGCAACCTTCTCGCGCGCTTCCACCGCCGCGTTCAGCGCATCAGCGAAACTATTCTTATCGTTGCGGGTCGTTTGTCGGTCCTGATATGCCACCGGCGCCTTTGTCAGATCATCGATGTCGAATCCGGGCGGGACATCCCCCATCAGGTTCTTGAAAAACTGAGCGGCATTGTCGGGAAACGGGAAACACCGCCAGAACGAGTAGGCATTGAGGCCATTATTATAAGCCGTGCGGGAGACGGTCGATGACACCGAATACACGGCTTCAATCGCTCCATAGTGACGAAGAAAATAAAGTTCGGCAGCTTCGCGGTCATTATCAATTTGGAAGCGCTCCAAATTGAGGCGCTTTGCTTCGTCGGTTTCTGCCGGGTGCGGTCGATAGATCAGGTCGCAACCATCTGCGTAATGTTTGCGCAAGTAATCGAGACAGGCATTCAGATGTTGGACGTAAACATCCGGCGCCAAATTGTGGACCAGCAGGAAAGGTGTTCCGAAAAAAATCACCCGGCGACGCCGATCCTGCTCTCCGTTCGCACTTGCCGCGGAGGCAAGCCCCCGAAGATCGGCCATGCTCGGAAATCGGGCAGCGAGCAAGTTGGGATCCTCCGCCGGCAGTTGCCGGCCGCTATTGCTCATCACGATCACGGTATCGTATATCTCGCCCGGATCTTTTTGCAGCCGCTCAATACGAACGCCGTCGCCACCCGGATTGATCCGCGGCTTGAAATGGATGGTCCGCTCCAGACCGGCCAATGGTTCCACCAGACGATTTTGCCACCATCCGGAAGTGGTAAACCGGTAACGGGCGCGGCCTCCCGCCTTGGTCAACTGCCGATACACCTTTTCAGGCACACAAAGGACCTTATAGATGTCGGGATGAGCTGATGCGACCGCATTGCCGATCTTAAGAACGCCAGCCAGGCAAAGCAGAACATCCGTTTCCGCATTGATCGGAAGAGCGGCCAGCTTTCGTTGCCGTTGTTTGTTTTGCTGAAAAAAACGCGGAAGATCTCCAAATCCCCGGCAGCTCTCGATCCGCGGAAACGAATGCACGGAGGCAAAGCGGTCGCGGTAAGGTTCCCAGTTGGCACGCTCCCACCAGGTGGAATATTCCCTCAGCAAATAACAGCCTCCCGGGAACCGATGCTCCAGAACTTGAACGGCGGCGAGGGCGGTAGGCAACCGGTCCGGGCGAGTAATCGCAATCCAAAGCTTATCGAGCCCCGAGTTCATGGCCTATTCCCCGCGATAAACGCATCGGGCCGTAGGAGTTTCATGCACGACAATCTCGCAAAGCCCGGCGCATTGCGGCTGCAGTTTTTTCCAAAACCACGCAGCCATATTTTCGATCGTGGGATTTTCCAGGCCGCCGATTTCGTTGAGGTAGGAATGATCCAGCATTTTCAAGAGTGGTTTCATGGCCGCGGAGATTTCCGCGTGATCGTAGACCCAGCCGGCTTTCGGATCGACGTCTCCCTCCACCGAGATCTGCACCTTAAAGCTGTGACCATGCATGCGGCGGCACTTATGTCCTTCGGGCGCGCCGGGCAGAGTCTGGGCAGCTTCGAACGTGAAATCCTTGGTTAGGCGGGCGCGCATGACGGAGAAATTACCACGATATGGCCCAGCCTGTCATCCCGGGCGCTTTGATTGTGAATTCATTGAGTCGTCATTCTGAGCGCAGCGGAGCGGATCCAAGAATGAACCACCCTCGGGTCACACGCCGCGCTGGGTCGGCGCCCAGATAAATTTATGCATCTGAAGCTGAAACCGCACCTTGAGCCGGTCGGCCAATATCCATTCCACAATCTGTCTCGGGTCGATCCGTCCGAAAATAGGTGAAAACAAAACAGCGTTACAACGGGAGGCGAGGTCAAATTTCTGGACCTTGTCCCGCGACCATTCGTAGTCTTCACGCGAGCCGATCACGAATTTTACCTCATCGCGTCGGGCCAGATGATCGATATTCGACCAGAGGTTCTTATCAACTTCACCGCTTCCCGGCGTTTTCAAATCCATGATTCGATGGACGCGCGCATCGACGTTGGAAATGTCGTGGGCCCCGCTTGTTTCCAGGAGCACGTCATAGCCAGCGTCGCAGAGCATCGACATCAGCGGCAGAACGTTTTTTTGCAGAAGCGGTTCTCCACCGGTGATCTCAACCAGGGGACAGCCGAATTTCCTCACTGATTCAACGATTTCCGAAAGGGCCTGTTTTTTCCCTTCATAGAAGGCGTATTCCGTGTCGCAATAGTTGCAGCGCAAATCGCAAAATGTTAGGCGGACGAAGACGCAAGGAGAACCTGCCCAGGTGCTTTCCCCCTGGACGGAATGATAGACCTCATTGATCGTCAGCGTTTTTTCGGGATCGGACATGGCATTCTACATTCCGCACTTCTGGTTCGCTTCGGCGATGCTCGACTTCTTGCTGAGCAATGATGCAAGATAACGATCCACAACCGGTGCGCGATGGATGCGACTCAAATTTGCCGGAGTCTCCAGCCGGGAAAAGATCGCGTAAGAAATCTTTTTCCTCGGAACGGTTCTTTCGCCGTAGCCGGACGGGATGTTGCTGGACCAATAATGGACGACTTGTCCCGAGCCAGTTTCCTCCAGGCCCATGAAAATTACCGAATGACCGCTTTCCCGCCGGCCGACATTCTTGTTCCAGAAAATTTTCATGAAATCCCCCGGCTTGGCTTGGTCGAAGTCGCTAAAATTGCGACCCACGCCCAACTCGTGAAAAAGCCGGGCTGTTCCCGGCCCGTTCGCGTTCCATCGTCCCCAGATTCCCTCGCCATCGCGCTGATCACGAATGATCAATTGATTCAAAGTGGCGTAATCGAGCTGCAATTGGCCCCTTTCGCGCAACGCCTCGATCGTCCGTATGAACACGAGATAAGTCGCGCCGGAACAGAAGCTCGGTCCTGCTGAAGGCAAAAAGAAAAACTTACCGGACTCAAAGTGGGCCGATGACTGAAGCCGGATCTTGGCGAAACGCGAGACCGAATAGCGGCCCCCGCGCGGCATCTTGTTCACCTGTTCCAGGACCACCGTGTTGCAATCATCGGCCAGCGCGGATTGCGTCAGAGCGAAGCCGGCAAAAAGCACCCCTAAAAGAACCTTTTTCACGCGGGATAACTAAGCGCCAAATGGAATGAGAGCAATGGTCCCGGGCCTGCTCCTGAAAGCAACCCCTGGAACTCCCGGCCGAGAGTAACCTGGTGGATTTCCCAAAAAGCTGTGTTACCGAAATATATGGTGCAATTCATTAAAATGAACGGCGCTGGGAACGATTTCGTCATGATCGACAATCGCGGGGGCAGCATCAACCTGGAGCGCGACCAAATCGCCCGCATTTGCGACCGGCATCGTGGCGTAGGCGCTGACGGGATCCTGCTTTTGGAGAAGTCGGAGAACGGCGCCGATTTCCGTATGCGTTACTATAATGCGGACGGCGGAGAGGCCGAAATGTGCGGCAACGGCGCGCGCTGCTTTGCCCGTTTCGCCCGGAAGGTAGCGGGAGCGCGCGAGAAAATTTCTTTCGAAACACCGGCCGGCGTGATCGGCGCAAAACTGCACGACGAACTCGTTACGCTGAGCATGAGCGACCCCAACGACATGCGGCTCAGCGTGCCTCTGACAATCGACGGCGAGGAAGCCACGATTCATTACATCAACAGCGGGGTGCCTCATGTCGTCGTCCCGGTCGCGCGAGTGGATATGGTGCATGTGAATACCCAGGGAGCGGCGATTCGGCGCCACAAGATGTTCTCGCCCAAGGGCACGAACGTGAACTTCATTGAAAAGCGCGGTCCAAAGAAAATTTTCATACGAACCTATGAGCGCGGCGTGGAAGACGAAACGCTCGCCTGCGGAACAGGAGTCGTAGCCAGTGCCCTGATCTTTGCCGCAACTGATAATGTGGCGGGACCCATCAGCGTCGTGGTCCGCGGCGGTGACGAGCTGGAGGTAGGTTTTGAAAAGGAGAGCGATCAATTTCGCGAGGTGACCCTAACCGGACCGGCGGAATTTGTTTTTGAAGGAACGATCGACGTTTAGCCGTTGAGGCTTGCGGCCGGCACGCTCACCTCTACAATGTCGCCAATGTTTCGCGGCACTTTCACCGCCCTGGTAACACCATTTCGCGACGGGACCCTTGACACCGCCGCGCTGAAGAAACTGATCGAGGCACAAATCGCTGCCGGCATATCCGGCCTTGTCGCCGTCGGCACCACCGGCGAATCCCCTACTCTCACTCACGACGAACGCGAGGAAGTCATTCGTTTGACCGTTACGACGGCAGCCAAACGTTGCCTGGTCCTTGCTGGGACCGGTTCAAATAATACTCAGCACGCCGTAGCCGACACAAAGTCGGCGGAGAAACTTGGAGTCGACGGCGCACTCCTCGTCGCGCCGTATTACAACAAGCCCAGCCAGGAAGGTTTGTTTCGCCATTTCAAGACAATCGCCGAGGCGACGAAACTGCCGATCATGCTCTACAACATTCCCGGCCGGTGCGGAGTCGACATCGGTCCCGATACCGTGGTGCGCCTGGCCAGTGAATGTTCGAACATCGTGTCGATCAAAGAGGCCAGCGGCAGTGTCGAGCGCGTCAGTGAGTTGCGCCGTCGCCTGCCTGAATCGTTTACCGTTCTCAGTGGTGACGATTCGCTTACCCTCCCATTTTTGTCTGTCGGAGCAGCGGGCGTTGTAAGCGTGGCCTCAAATTTATTTCCGGCAGAAATCTGTTCGCTGGTCCGCACCTTTGACTCGGGAGACGCAAAAGGGGCTGAGAAACAACACCGCCGAATGTTTGCCCTGTTCAAAGATTTGTTTATCGATCCGAATCCGGTGCCGGCAAAGACCGCGCTAGCCTGGCGCGGTGCGATGTCGAACGAAGTGCGGCTGCCGCTCTGCGCCATGAGCGATGCCAATCAGGCGCGTTTGCGCAAAACGATAACCGATTTCGATAGCGCGCAATGACGAAACCCGTTCGCGTGTTGCTCATCGGGGCCGCCGGCCGAATGGGCAGGACAATCATCGATCTTGCCGGCAACGATTCAAACGTCGAGATCGTCGGACGATGCGATCTGGGCGATGCGATCGCGCCGGCGATGAAACAATGCGATGTCGCGATCGATTTCAGCCAGCCCGGCGCCATCGAAGAGATTTGCCGCGCAGCGGCAGCTGATGGGCGCGCTCTTGTCATTGGAACAACCGGCCATTCCGAAACGCAGCGCCAGACAATCGAAAAGACTTCCAGCACCGTGCCGATCGTTTTCGCGTCAAACTTTAGCGTCGGAGTTAACCTTTTATTTTGGTTAACCAAAAAAACCGCCGAGCTCGGGGGCGACGTTTTCGCTCCGGAGATCATTGAAAAACATCATACCGGGAAAAAAGACGCGCCAAGCGGGACCGCCAAGACTTTGGCCGAAGTATTGCGTGGCGGGCGCGGCGAACACCGTGAAATACCGATCCAATCGATTCGCGAAGGCGACGTAGTTGGAGATCATACCGTGATTTTTAAGGGTCCCGGCGAGCGCCTGGAGCTCACGCACCGGGCTGAAACCCGCGAAATCTTTGCCCTGGGCGCGCTGCGAGCCGCGCGATGGGTCATCGGGAAATCGCCTGGTCTCTATAATATGCAAGATGTGCTCGGATTGTGATTCTGTTGTTGCGGACGCTGACCCCGTCCGCGGTCAACGTCCGCGGCTACAACGATGAAAATAGGAATCGCCCTCGGCTCGAACCTTGGCGACCGCCTCGCGACATTTCGCGCCGCGGGAAAGGCGCTTTCCGAGTTGCCTGGCGTTAAAGGTCCGATTCAGCCATCGGCCGTTTATGAAACCGAGCCGATCAGGTGCGAACCGGGTGCGGCGCCGTTTCTAAATGCGGTGATCGAGCTCGAATACGAAGGAGATCCCCTCACCCTTCTAAAAGAAACCCGCAAAATCGAAAACAGACTGGGGCGTCCATCAGATCATCCCCGCCATGTCTCACGCAAGATCGACATCGACCTGCTCTACGCCGGGGACAAGCAAATCGATGAGCCTGGTCTCCAATTGCCGCACCCCCGACTTCATGAGCGCCGATTTGTTCTCCAACCTCTGGCCGACATTCGGCCGGATTTGATCCTGCCCGGACATAGCCGCACCATCAGTGAGTTGCTCGCACAAGTGACGGATTCGGGTAAGGTTACGCGCACACATTGGACGCTGGAATGAAAGATTTTCGCGAAATGAAACGCCGGGGAGAGCGGATCACGGCGCTCACCGCATACGATTATCCAACCGCCCGCCTGCTCGACGAAAGCGGGATCGACATCATCCTGGTGGGTGATTCGGTCGGCATGGTGGTGCTCGGCTATGAAGATACCACTCTGGTAACTTTGGAAGAGATGCTGCATCACACGCGGGCCGCCGCTCGCGGAGTGAAAAATGCCCTTCTCGTTGCCGATCTACCGATTCATACCTTCGACACGCCCGAGCAGGCTTTGGCTACGGCCAGGCGTTTTGTCGATGCCGGCGCGCAAGCCGTAAAATTGGAAGGCGGCACCAGTCACGTCCCTCAGATCGAAGCCATCACGCGGGCAGGCATTCCTTTCATGGCCCACATTGGAATGTTGCCTCAGAATGTGCGCGAAGAAGGCGGCTACAAAGTAAAAGGGCGCACTCAGTCCGAGGCTCAGTCGCTAATTGCGGACGCATTGGCTGTAGAAAAGGCCGGGGCGTTTTCAGTCGTGCTCGAGATTGTCCAGGCCGAAACCGCAAAGCAAATTACCAAGGCACTTTCTATTCCCACCATCGGAATTGGCTCGGGCGAGCATTGTGACGGTCAGATATTGGTAACACACGATCTGATCGGACTCTTTCCCTGGTTCACGCCAAAGTTTGTTTCTCCCGAAGCGCGGGTAGCGGACGAAATCCGTCGGGCTACTCGGGCTTTCATCGAACGAACGCGGAACGGCAGTGCGTTGTCTAACATCCAATCATGAGGGCGGAGGAGTTCGACGATCTGGAATTCGAAGCGCTTCTGGCGGGAAGCAAACAGCGGAATTGGGTTTTCTTTGCGCTGATAGTTTCCCTCGCTCTCCACCTCGCTCTTTGCTTTTGGTTTTACCGGACCCAATTCCAGTCGGCTGAGGTCCTGTTCGCCGACCACGCTCCGCCGCCTACCTTCAAAGTCAGAAGCGTCGACCTGAATCCAAATGTCGACAAAACCAGTGCCGATCAACTGAGCGCTGCGGCCAAGCCCGACCCGGACAAGACCGACGTGCAGCTTCCTGACGAGAAAAAATCGTTCGACAAACTTCTGCAGGACGTTCAAGCCAGCACAGCAATGCCGGATGACACAAAGGATGTGCTGCCGGATAAGCCGAAAATCGAACAGCCTGACGTAAGCTCAGTGCTTAGCGAAATCGAGAAGAACAGCGCCCAGCTTTTATCGAATAGCCCGAATGCGACGCACGAACAGTCGTTGCTAAATGATACGGCGATCTCCGGCCGGCCGCAGCCGGCGCTCGATGGCAACGAATTGTCCACCAGCACCACGATCAAGAAACCGAATACGTTTACCAGCAAACTCCCGGCCGATAGCGCAGGACCTAACAAGGGACGCGCTCCGGGGTTCAGTGATTTGGATCAGTTACTTTCGCAAAAAGGGCCGCTTGGATCCGGAACGAAACTCCGCATGCCGGACGATCAGCTGTTTACCTACGACAGCTCCGATCTGCAATCGACCGCGATCAACCAGCTCCAAAAGCTTGCCACCCTGATTAAGCGCAACCCCAAGGCGACCTTTTCGGTTGAAGGCTATACCGATTCTTTCGGCCCCGCGGATTACAATCTCGAACTAAGCCAGCGCCGCGCCGAAAGCGTGAAAGCTTATCTGGTTAACGTCATGGGAATTAGTCCCGCCCAAATTTCGACCCATGGTTTCGGACAATCGAAGTTTATTGTGCCGCCCAACCCGAGTGCCGGGGAAAGCGATGCCGAAATCGCGCGTCAGCAGCCGAATCGGCGCGTTGAAATCGTCGTACACACGACGGAGTAACCGCGGCTACGTCACCAATTCTTGATCCACTGGCTGCGATCGCTCGCACCCCCGCCTGTAGTCCCCGCCGTGCTCCACAGATCGAACGTCGGGTTATATCCATCCGAGCCGGCCGGAGCCAACGCTTTCACAGTTGAATACCCGTAGCAGTTACCAAATGGGTCCGTGATGTAGGTATTCGGTCCGGGGGTTTGCGGCGTAAGCATGTTCGATTTGAGACCGGAGCCCATATAGCTCTTTCCTCTATCGGGAGTCGAGGGATTGCCATCGTTATCGCCCGTCAGTTGAATATACAGGTCCCTCCCCGCCAGAATGTAGCTTGAGCTCCTCGGATCCCCGTGAAGATTCGGCTTCAACGCCTCCGTGTTGGCGGTAGTCGGATAAGCCCCGTTATCGGCCTTATAACTATCCAACGCCGCGGAAATGGCCGCGATCTCGGTTTCGGCCCGGGAACGAGCGCCTTTTTTCTGGACATAACCGGTCGTGGTCATGACCAGACCCGCCAAGACGATGATGATCGTAATGACGATCAACAGTTCCATGATGGTAAAGGCCCGTTGGGAAGGATGCGTCATCAGGAATTCGCCATTTCCCGCCGCAGGCGGGATCATGTTTGCTGCTGCAGGCCGCTGATGATGCTGATTAGCGGCATGAACAGGGCAATGACAATCGTTCCTACCACAACGGCGAGAAAAACGATCATGATCGGCTCAAGCAACGATGTCAGCGCAGCGACAGCGTTATCCACTTCGTCATCATAAACATCCGCGATTTTCAAAAGCATCTCCGGCAACTGACCTGTCTCTTCACCCACATCGATCATGCTGATCACCATCGGAGGGAAAGCACGGCTGGCTTCAAGCGGATTTACGATGGATTCGCCTTCTTTCACGCTGTCATGAACCTGCGATATGGCGGCCGCGATTTCAGCGTTGCCGGCGGTGGCCCGGGTGATATTGAGCGCCTGCAGGATCGGCACACCACTGGAGACCAATGTGCCGAGCGTTCGCGAAAAGCGAGAGACCGCCGTTTTTCGAAGCAAGTCGCCGAAGAGAGGCAGCCGCAGCTTGAGGCGATCGATGTTCGCCTTGCCGGCGGCGTTCCGGGTGTAGAACTTGTAGGCCGCGACAATTACGATGATGATGCCTAACAAAATCAACCCATGGTGTTGAACAAAGTTGCTGAACCCAATGACAAACAGGGTGATCTTCGGCAGAGGCTTGTCCCCCAGCATGTCATGGAAGATCGTTTCGAACTTTGGAACGATGAAAATCAGCAGGAAGGAAAGGATCAACACCGCCATCAACAGCACGATGCTGGGATAGACCATCGCCGCGACCACCTTGTTTTTGATCTTGGCCGCCTTTTCCTGAAACTCAGCCAGCCGGTTCAGCACGACTTCGAGCACACCGCCGAGTTCGCCCGCCTTGACCATGTTGACGTAGAGATCGTTGAAGATTTGCGGATGCTGGGCAAGACTGTCCGAGAACGTATTCCCGCTTTGAACTGAATCGGCCAGTTTATCGATTGTGCTATTCAGGACTTTGTCCTTTTCCTGTTTGCCCAGAACGGTTAAGCCACGCAACAGCGGCAGACCCGAATCGATAAGCGTCGCCAGTTGCCTGGTAAAGATCATCAGAAGCTTGGGCTTAACTTTCTTGCGCTGGAACAATTTGATCTCCATGCGCGCACCCTTGGTCCTCGGCGTTCGGACCGATTTAACCTTCTTACGGGTCGCCCCTTTCCCATCCGGGCTGCCACCCTTCCCTTCTTCGTAGACGCTGGTCGGAAAATAACCGGCCTGACGCAGTTGACCGATCGCCTCGCTGGTCGATCCC
>JADMIO011107782.1_pt1 | contig 17629 bp, 18 predicted proteins | sample 8958161 | NCBI WGS metagenome assembly JADMIO01 (sample SAMN16585339, study PRJNA669376) | soil metagenome | isolation source: Crop rotation soil | place: USA: Cullars Rotation, Alabama | collected 2011
CCGCGCCGGAGCGGGTGCCGAGGACGCGGTCCGTCAGCTCGAACTCGGCGGGCATGCGGAACAGCCGCTCCAGGCCGTGCTCCACCGCCGAGCGGTCGACCTGTCCCAGCGTCTTCCAGAAGACGAGGTGGTCCGCGGCTTTGTGAAAGAACAGCGCGCCGTCAAACACGCAGCGCGTCTCGCCCTCGAGCTGTTCGGCCGCCCAGCGCTGCTCGCCCGCGATCCTCGCGCTGAGCTGAATCACGACCGCGAAGAAGTTGTCGCGGTGCATCATCTGCCAGCTCTCCGCCTGCAGCGAGGCCAGATAGCGTGTCCGCGCATCCACCTCCCGCAGCTCGGTCAGCCACGTCGGCACGGGCAGCGGCATGCGCCGCGCCGCCTCGGCGATGTTTTGCTGCGTCATCACGGCCAGGATCTGCGAGTCCTCCTCCGGCCGCTCGAACAGCGACTGCGCGACGCGCCACGCGGCTTCGAGGTCGTCCCACGCGACGGCGTCGCCATTGCCGCTTCGCACGAGCGCATCCGCCAGCAGCAGCCGGTTGAGCTGGTAGATGGCGGCGACGTCCGGCTTCGGCGGCTCTTTCTTCGCGACGTCCACCGCGAACGCGATCGTCCCACCCTCCCGCGCCTGGCGCCGCACCGCGGCGAAGTGCTCTGCGTGATCCGCCATGTACTGCGCGACGGCGCGCGGCGGCGGCTCGACTGCCGCGTTCCGCTCCAGCTCGGTCGTGACGTACTGCAGCACCGTCACGGTGCGCGGATCGTGCTTCAGCTCCGGACGGACGAGCACGATGAGATCGAGGCCGAGCGGCTCGACGAGGCGGTTGAGCGTCGTCGCGGCGGGGGTCGTCCCGTGCGCCGGGAAGCGCTGCGGCGCGGTTTTGAGCTGTCCCAGGCCCGCGGGCCAGATCTCGTTGTCCGCGTTGTGCTGTGCTCCGCGGCCCGCGATCCACATCGCAAGAACGAGCGCGGCCAGCAGCCCGACGATGATCAAAAAGATCCGCATCCCCGTAGCGTAACCGCTCCGCTAGAATCCGCGCTCATGGCTAACCAGATCGACGCCCTTCTCCAGGAGAACAGAAGCTTTCCTCCGTCCGAGGATTTCAAGCGGCAGGCGAGCGCGAACGATCCCGGGATCTACGCGAAAGCCGCGGCGGATCGCGAGGGCTACTGGGCCGATTGGGCCTCGCAGCTCGACTGGGAGCGGAAGTGGGACCGCGTGCTGGAGTGGGAGCCGCCGTACGCGCGCTGGTTCGTCGGCGGCCGCCTGAACGCGTCGTACAACTGCGTCGACCGCCATCTCAAGGACCGCGGCGACAAGCCGGCCGTGATCTGGGAAGGGGAGCCGGGCGATCAGCGCACGCTCACCTATCGCCAGCTCCACGCGGAAGTCTCCAAGTTCGCGAACGCCCTCAAATCCCTCGGCGTCACGATCGGCGACCGCGTCGCCATCTACCTGCCGCTCATCCCTGAAGCAGTCGTGGCGATGCTCGCCTGCGCGCGCATCGGCGCGGTGCACTCGGTCGTCTTCGGCGGCTTCTCCGCCGACGCGCTGCGCGACCGCATCCAGGACGCGCAGGCGAAGGTGCTGATCACCGCCACCAGCGGCTACCGCCGCGGCACGCTCGTGCCGCTGAAGAAGACCGCGGACGCGGCAGCGAGCGAGTGCCCATCCATCGAGAAGGTCGTCGTCGTGATGCGGCGCGCGTCGCTGGAAGAGGCCGACGAGACGATCGCCATGCACGACGGCCGCGACGTCTGGTACCACGACCTGGTGAACGCGGCGTCCGCGGATTGCCCGCCGGCGTGGGTGGACTCGGAGCAGATGCTGTACACGCTCTATACCTCGGGCACGACGGGCAAGCCGAAGGGCATCGTCCACACCACGGGCGGCTATCTCACCGGCTGTTACGCGACGTGCAAGTGGGTCTTCGACCTGCAGGAGTCGGACGTCTACTGGTGCACGGCGGACATCGGCTGGGTCACCGGCCACTCGTACGTCGTCTACGGCCCGCTGGCGTGCGGCGCGACGGTGCTCATCTATGAAGGCGCGCCGGACTGGCCGAAGAAGGACCGCTTCTGGGAGCTCATCGAGAAGCATAAGGTCACGATCTTCTACACCGCGCCGACGGCGATCCGCGCGTTCATGAAGTGGGGCGAAAAGCTGCCCGCCGCGCACGACCTCTCCTCGCTGCGCCTCCTGGGCTCCGTCGGCGAGCCGATCAATCCCGAGGCGTGGATCTGGTACCACAAGAACATCGGCAAAGAGCGCTGCCCCGTCGTCGACACGTGGTGGCAAACGGAGACGGGCGCGATCATGATCACGCCGCTGCCCGGGCTCACCGCCACGAAGCCGGGCTCCGCGACGCGCCCCTTCCCCGGCATCGACGCGGAGATCCTCGACCAGAAGGGCCAGCGCGTGGAGGTCGGCGGCGGCTATCTCGTCATCACCAGCCCCTGGCCATCCATGCTGCGCGGCATCTACGGCGATCCGGAGCGCTTCAAGCAGCAGTACTGGTCGAAGTGGCCCGGTATCTACTTCACGGGCGACGGCGCGAAGCGCGACGAAGACGGCTACTTCTGGCTCCTGGGCCGCATCGACGACGTCATGAACGTCGCCGGCCACCGCATCGGCACGATGGAGGTGGAGTCGGCGCTCGTCGATCATCACCTCGTGGCCGAGGCGGCGTGCGTGGGGATTTCGCACGACATCAAGGGGACCGCGATCGCGGCGTTCGTCATCGTGAAGGAAGCGGGCCGCGAGCTCGCCGCACAGGATCCGGCGAAGTTCGAGCAGGAGCTGAAGCAGCACGTGGCGGAGAAGATCGGCGCGATTGCCCGGCCGGAAAAGATCCTGCTGACGGCCGACCTGCCGAAGACGCGGAGCGGCAAGATCATGCGGCGCCTGCTGCGCGACATCGCGGAAGGCCGCGCGCTGGGCGACGTCACCACGCTCGCCGATCCGGGCGTCGTCGCATCGTTGAAAGAGAAGTACGAGGAGGAGGCCTGAGCCCGGTCGCGCTGATCACGGGCGGCTCGCGCGGCATCGGGCGCGTCACGGCGATGCGCCTGCTGGCGGACGGCTGGTCGATCGCGTTCACGTTCTCGCAGTCGAAGGAGACGGCGCGCGAGTTCATCGCCTCCGATCCGCACCGCGTGGCCGGCTGGGAAGCGGACGTGCGCAACCGCGACGCGTGCCACGTGGTGGCGGAGGCGGCGCTCGCGCGCTTCGGCTCGATCGACGCGCTGGTGAACAACGCGGGCATCCGCCAGGACGCGCTGCTCTACAACATGACGCCCGAGCAGTGGGACGACGTCGTCGATACCTCCCTCGGCGGCGCGTTCGCCATGACCAAGGCCGCACTGCCGGTGATGATGCAGCAGCGCCGCGGCTCCATCGTGAACGTGGCGTCGCTCTCCGCGATTCACGGCATGGTCGGCCAGACGAATTACTCCGCCGCGAAAGGCGGCCTCATCGCGATGACGAAGTCGCTGGCGCGCGAAGTGGCGCGCAGCGGCATCCGCGTCAACTGCGTAGCGCCCGGCCTCGTGGAGACGGACATGACCGCCGGCCTCGACGCCGAGGTGCGCCGCGAGATGATCCGCTCGATCCCCATGCGCCGCGCGGTGCGCGCGGACGAAGTGGCGGCAGGCATCGCGTTTTTGCTCTCGGATGATGCGAGCGCGATCACGGGGCAGGTGCTGTGTATTGATGGGGGGACGAGCGCCTGAACGTAGGGCGGGCTTCAGCCCGCCCCCCCTCGCCGGCCGGCGGGCGGGACGGGCTGAAGCCCGTCCTACGTTTCACCTCCCGTATTTGCGGAGCGCCTCTTTCAAACGATCGATCGGAATCGCCTCGGCCGTCCCCACCGTCGTGGCGCGCGTGAGCGAGTTGTAGATCGCCTCCTCCGTCGCCTCGATCGTGGCCAGGAACAGCGGCGACATCTGGTCGTTCGTCACCAGCGTTCCTTTGCCCGTGGAGAACGCGATCGCGTAGTCGCCGCTGCCGTTCGTGCCGGCAGCGCCGGTGCGCGCGAGGCCCATCATCGCGCGCGCGCCCATCCGCTGCAGGTTGCGGTGGTCGACCGGCGCATCGGTCGCGATCACGATGATGATCGAGCCGTCGCCCAGCTCGTTCTTCAGGTAGTACCGCCCCAGCTCCTCCCCCACCGGCACGCCGGCAATCTGCAGCACGCCGCCGAAGTTCGTTTGCACGAGGACGCCCACCGTCCACCCACCCAGCTTCTGCGGCAGCCTTCGTGACGACGTGCCGATGCCGCCCTTGAAGCCGAACGCGATCGTGCCCGTGCCGGCGCCGACCGACCCCTCCTCCACCGGCCCTTCCTTCGCGCCGCGGATGGCGGCGAAGACTTCGTCGCGCCCCACCGGCCGGGAGCGGATGTCGTTCAGCTGGCCGTCGTTCGTCTCGCCCACGAGCGGGTTAATGGAGCGCACGTCTTCGTTGCCGGGCAGCGCGAGCATGTAGTCGAGCACCGCGTCCGCCACGCGCGGCACGTTCAAGGTCGACGTCAGCAGGATGGGCGTCTCGAGCTCGCCCAGCTCGTTGACCTGCGTCGAACCGGCCAGCTTGCCGAACGCGTTTCCGATGAACACCGCGGCCGGCACTTTCTCCCGAAAGAGGTTCCCGCCGTGCGGCAGGACTGCGGTCACGCCGGTGCGGATCTTCTCGCCGCGGATGAGCGTCACCTGGCCGACGCGCACGCCGCTCACGTCCGTGATGGCGTTCAGCGGCCCGACCGGCAGGATGCCGACTTTGACGCCGAGGTCGCGGATGCGCGGGCGATCCTCGGCGAGGGCGGAGCAGGCGAGGAGGAGGACGAGCAGCAGCTTGCGCATGATCGAAACAGGTACTGGTTGCTGGTTACTGGTTGCTAGTAGAGCCGTTCTACCAACAACCAGCAACTAGCAACCAGCAACTTCCGAATCGTACAATCCGCGCCCCGATGGCCGCCCCGTACTTCTCCGTCGTCATCCCCACCTACAACCGGCTGGACATGCTGCTGCGCGTGCTCGATGCGCTGGGGCGGCAGGAGGACGCGCCGGAGCTCGAGGTGATCGTGATCGACGACGGCTCGTCCGACGCCACCGCGGCGACGGTCGCGCAACGGCCGGACGTCATCTTCCGCAGCCAGCAGAACGCAGGGCCGGGACGCGCGCGCAATCACGGCGTGACGCTCGCCGCCGGCCGCTACGTCGTCTTCATCGGCGACGACACCGTGCCCGAGCCGCGCTTCCTCGCCGAGCACGCGCGCATCCATCGCGAAGCCGGCGACGACCGCCTCGTCGCGGCGCTTGGATATACGGGATGGCCGCGGCACGAGCGCGTCACCGCGTTCATGGACTACATCAACGATTACGGCCTGCAGTTCGGCTACAAGCTGATCAAGCACGGCGAGACGGTGCCGTTCAACTTCTTCTACACCTCGAACATCTCCATCGACCGCGAGCTGCTCGCGGCACAGCCGTTCGACTCCGGCTTCCCCGCCGCCGCGTGGGAAGACATCGAGCTGGCCTATCGCCTCGACGCGCAGGGCCTGAAGATCCGCTACAACGCGCAGGCCGTGACGCGGCACTACCATCCGATGACGATCGACTCTTTCGCGCGCCGGCAGTACACCGTGGGCAAGTCCGGCGCGATCTTCTACCGCAAGCATCCCGAGCTCGGCCACTTCCTCGGCGTACACGAGCTGGAGACGCGCCAGCTGGCGGACGAACGCGCGCTGGCGCGGTTGCGACGCCGCGCGCGCCTCGGGGAGCGCTTCCGCTTCCTCGCGCAATCGAAAGTGTTCGAGACGCTGATGCGGGAGCACTACTTGCGCGGCCTGCGCGACGGCCTCCGGAGCTAGAATCGCGCGCCGATGTTCATCACTTTCGAGGGAATCGACGGCTCCGGGAAATCGACGCAGCTGCAGCGCGCGGCGGAGCTGCTGCCGGATGCGGTGACGACGAAGGAGCCGGGCGGGACGCCGCTGGCGGACCGCATCCGCGCCATCCTGCTCGAGTCCGGCTCGACGATCGATCCGCTGGCCGAGGTGCTGCTGTTCGCGGCTTCGCGGCGGCAGCATACGGTGGAGGTGATCAAGCCGGCGCTGGCGCGCGGCGCGGTCGTGCTATGCGACCGCTTCACGGACGCGACGCTCGCCTATCAGGGCTTCGGGCGCCTGCAAGACCTCGACCGGCTGCGCATGCTCAACGACTGGGCAACGGACTCCTTGCGGCCGGACCTCACGCTGATCTATGACCTGCCGGAGGAGGCCGGCCTCACGCGCGCGCGGTCGCGCAACGCGGAAGCGGCGGCGGACGAGGGACGCTTCGAGACGGAGGACCTGCGGTTCTACCGGCGCGTGCGGGAGGGCTATCTCGCGCTCGCGGAGAGCGATCCGCGCTACGCGGTGATCGACGCGCGCGGCACGATCGACGAGGTGTTCGCGCGCACGCGCGCCGTGCTGGAGCAGCGGGGAGTGCTGCGATGACGACGGCCGCGGAGGTGATCGTCGATACCGCGCGGCGCGGCGAGCTGCATCACGCCATCATTCTGTACGGCCCCGCGCCGGACGAGCTGCGCAAGCTCGCGGTGCGCATCGCGAAGGCGCTGAACTGCTTGAACGGAACGACGGGCGACGGCTGCGAAACGTGCCGTCGCATCGACCAGCGGCTGCATCCGGACGTGCACTTTGTGGAGGTGGCGGGCGACCGGAAGTTGATCTCCATCGAGCAGATCCGCGAGCTGGTGAGCGACGCCACGCTGCGGCCGTACGAGGGACGCAACAAGGTGTTCGTCATCGATCCGGCCGATGGGCTGAGCGTGAGCGGCTCGAACTCGCTGCTCAAGACGCTGGAGGAGCCGGCGCGCGACACGACGTTCCTCCTCCTCACCCGCTCCGCCGACCTGCTCCTGCAGACGGTGCTCTCGCGCTCGCAGAAGCTTTACGTGGCCGGCGAGGTGGAGCAGGACGCGAAGCTCGCCGCGGCGATCGAGAGCGCGCTGGAGACGTTCGCGAAGAAGCGCGACGGCGCCGCGCTGCTGTCGCTGGCGGCGATCGTCGGCAATGAGGAGAAGACGAGCGACGCGATGGCGCTCCTCGCCTCGACCCTGACCCGCCTCGCGGCTGCCGAGGAGCCGCCCGTGCCGCGGGAACGCCTCCTGGCCGCGGCCGACGCCGTGCTGGCAGCCATCCGCGCGCTGCAGGTGAACGCGGACGTGCGCCTGGTGCTGGAGGGAGCGCTGGCGCAGTTGGTGATGTGAGGCAGTTGTCGGTTGTCGGTTGTCAGTAGAACCGGCCTACCGATAACTGACAACTGATAACCGACAACTGCCTCTCTGTAACCGCTTACAAAAAATCGGCCCCGCCTTGCGACGGGGCCGATCGGAAATCTTACTGGAGTGCGCGGACGCGAACGCTCAGGGGTGAGACTTTGAAGCGGTAAGGTTCAAGGAAGAATTCAAGAGGCGGTACAGATTGGCGGGCTTGTGAAACAGAAAGCGGCCCGTGCCCTCGCATCCAGTAAATCCTCTAACTGACATCGTGGGGCGCATTATCGCACAGATTGTGAAAAATTTCTCAACGTAACAGCATTGTTTCAAACCATTCTGCTGCTATGAGATACCCGCAGGTTTCGGAAATTCATCGACTAATGAACCAAACAACCGTTCGGTATTCAACTGCCATTCCGCCCTCCGGTGAACGAGCAGTGACTTGGACGATTTAGCGAACCGAACGTTACGTCAAGCAAGCGCGAGCGTAGCGTGAAGGCGAATGGTTATTGAGCGAAAAGCTCCGTCAACGTGGCCAGGACGCGGGTTTGCGTCGCCGTGGGCAACTTGCCGAGACGCTTCACCAGCCGAGCTCGGTCGACCGCGCGGAGCTGGTCGATCGCAACTTGCCCGTCCTTGCCGCCGAACCTGCAGGGGACGCGCGTGGGATAGGGGTGACCTTTCGTCGTCATCGGCGCGACGATGACGGTGCGCAGGTGACGATTCATCTCGTCCGGCGATACCACCACGCACGGCCGTACTTTCTTGATTTCACTTCCAACAGTCGGATCTAGGCTGATCAGAAAGACGTCGAAGCGTCGGATCACCACTCCCACTCCGTGTCGTCAAACGCAGTCAGCGGGCTCAACTCTTCGGCTATCGCATCATCACCGCGCTCTACCATCAGCTTGAACGCGTGCTCCCACCCTTCACGAGGAACATGCGCAGAGCGGATGACGATCTGATTCGGCTGCGCTTCGATCTGTACTTCCTCGGTGAGGTGGGCCTGCTCCAGGAGAGCCTTCGGCAGCCGGACGCCTTTGGAGTTGCCAATCTGAATGATACGCGCCTTCATAATTACATTGTAATTACGCGCAGCAGGCGACGGCAACTACCGCCGCCGCGGATCCATCACCCACTCCGCCGGGTGCAGCGCCCGATCCAGCGCCACGTGTCCCGCAAGGGTCTCGGCGGGCTCGCCGTTCACGAGGAGGCGGACGCGTTTCGCCTGTGCGAAGTTCGCCGTGACGGTCCACACCACCGAGTACACCGCCATCAGCTCCTCGTGGCTGCCGGTGCCCCAGCCCTGGGTGAGCGTCGGGCCGCCGAGGTCGACGAAGACGGTGCCGTCGGGGAGGAGGTAGGCGCCGCGCAGGACGGTGTCGGCCGGGAACGAGCGGGCCACGGTCGTGTTCGCCGAGCCTTTGAGCAGCTCGCGGATCACCACGCCGAGCGCGCCGGCCGGGTTCTCCGGCAGCGAGACGTTCCGCGTCTCGGCCGCGAGCAGCATGTCCGGCCCCTGGTAGTACAGCCGCACCGAGCGCACGGAGACCTTATTTTCCACGGCGAGGTTCGACGTCAGCCGCGTCTGCTTGCGGCACGCGCCCGCGAGCGTGAGCAACGCGAGGGTGAAGACGGCGAGGCGCCGCACTAGGTGCCGGTCCTTGCGGCGGCGGCCGCCGTCGCGGGCGTTGCGGGGGTGGGCTGGGCGGCCGGGGGCGGCTGGGCCACGCCGATGCGCGTCTCGTAATCCATCTTGTACCGCTGCACGGCCCGCGTGATCGCGTCGACGACCATGTTCTGGAAGTCGTCCTTCTTCAGCTTCGCCTCTTCCTCCGGATTCGTGATGAACGCCACCTCGACAAGCGCGGCCGGCATCGTCGCGCCGACCAGCACCTTGAACGGCGCCTGCTTCACGCCGCGGTTCTGCACGCCCGTCGCGCGGTTCATCTCCTCCTGGATGGCCGAGGCGAACTTGCTCGACTCGTTCAGGTACTCCTGCTGCGCCAAGTCCCACAGGATGAGCTTCAGGTCGCTGGACGACGTCGGCTGCGCCGCCGCCGACACCGCGTTCTCCGCCTCCGCCGCCTTCTTCGCGAGCTCGTCCGAGGCGTCGAGCGAGAGAAAGTACGTCTCGGAGCCGTGCGCGCCCTTCACCACCGCGGCGTTCATGTGCACGGAGAGGAAGAGATCGGCCTTGTACTGATTCGCGATCGCGGTGCGCTGGTCGAGGGAGACCACCGCGTCCTCGTCGCGCGTGAGCACCACGCGCGCGCCGAGCTTCGCACCAAGCGAGACCGCCAGCTTGCGGCAGACGGCGAGCGTGACGTCCTTCTCCATCATCCCGCCCGGCCCAATGGCGCCCACTTCCTTCCCACCGTGGCCGGGGTCGATCACGATGGTGCGGATGCCGGGCTGGTCGATGGGGCGCGAAATGGACGGCGGCACCGATCCCGGCGCCAGCGCGGCTCCCTTCCGGAAGTCGATCACGATGCGGAAGGGATTCTCCAGCTTGTACGCGTCGCCCACCACGTCCGGCGCGGAGAGCTGGATGCGCAGCTCGTTGCCGGCGAAGGCGAGCTTCTGCACGTACGGGTCTTCCACGTTCTGTTCCGCGAACGGCGCGTGGATGGGCGTGCGGAAGGCGATGGTGTAGGCGCCGGGCTGGCGCACGATGCCGTACTCGGCCGGGCCGCTCAGGGCGAGCACGACCTTGCTGATGTCCTGCACGTTCGTCACCGAGGCCTGCACGGAGACGACGTTGTGCTGCGCGGAGCGGATGGCCAGCACGCGCGCGGCCGGGTCCCAGGCCGCCTCGTTGTCGATGGCGCGCTTGAGGAAGCCGTGGAAGAACTGCCAGGGCACGTACGGCTTGCCGTCCACGACGACCGGCGGCGCGGGCATTTCGATGAGGTCGTCGCGGACGACGCCGAAGCGGCTGTCCGGCCCGAAGGCGGCGACAGTGTTGTTGAGCGTGACGCGGAAGCCGGTGCTGTCGGGAGTGAGGGTGCCGCCGAGGGCGGCGAGGACGTCGCCGGCCGAGAAATACGTCTGGCCGGACATCTGGACGGTGGTCACGGGGCGGTCGCCCGCCGCGGTGCGCAGCGTCGCCTGGGACGGCTGCTGGGCGAGCACGATCGAAGCGAGGGCCGGGACGAGGATCGCGAGGAAGACGATAGGGGCGAAGCGCTTCATTTTCGAGGGGGATTATCGCATGCGTGCTATGGTCCGCCGATCGTGCGGCGGTGGCTGCTCTTTCCCGGCAAGACGTTGACGGAGCCGCTCTTGCTGCTCGTCCTCGCCGCCGTGGTCTTGCTCGTCCTGGCCCGCCGCGGCCGCCGCGGCGCGTACCGCCTGCTCGCCCTCACGCTCATCCTGATGTGGGTCGCGTCGGCGGAGCTCACCGCCACGCTGCTCGTCCGCAGCCTCGCCGTGCCGCCGGACCGGGGCGAGCCGCAGGTGATCGCCATCCTCTCCGCCGGCTCCTTCCGCAACTTCGACCTCCTCGGTCCCGCGACGACGAGCCGCGTGGTGGAAGGCGTGCGCTGGTGGCGCGAGCACCCCCAGGCGCGCATCGTGATGGCCGGCGCGGACGTGATGCCGACCGGCACCTCCATCCGCACGCTCGGGCTGATGCGCGACCTCGCCGTGCAACTCGGCGTCCCACGGGACAACATCACACTCGACACCTGGTCCACCCGCACCCTCGAGCACCCCGACGGCCTCCTCCGCCTCGGCATCGATAAGAACGCGCAGCTCGGCATCGTGACGAGCGACTGGCACATGCGCCGCGCGCGCATGGTCTTCCGCCGCCGCTTCGCGCACGTGATCGCGCATCCCGCGCCGACGGAGGAAGGATCGTTCACGATCAACGACGTGCTGCCGTCCGGCGAAGGCGCGCGCGACGTGAGCATCCTGCTGCACGAGTGGATCGGGCTCGCGTGGTACGCTCTTCGATGATGAGGGCCGGCCTCGCTCTGACCTTGTTCCTGCTCGGATGCACGGGCGAGCTTCCCAGCGCGCACCTGAGCAAGGAGCCGATCAGCGTCCGCGGCTGGATCGCGGACGTGGAGCAGCAGCAGGACGGCGCGTTTCGCACCGTCGAGACGGAGAGCGCGCGGCGCATCCAACTCTTCCAGGGCACGAACATCTGGGTGGAGAACGCGCCGTACGTCTCCGGCGGCGTCGCCGAGACGGGCGCGTTTCTGCTACTCGACGTGCCGCCGGGCAACGTCACGGTGGACTTCACGCCGCCCGGCGGCCAGAACGCGCGCCTGGTGATGGAGAACATCCCCGGCAACGCCGACGTGCTCATTCCCGCAGTACTGCTCAAGCCGAATGGCAGCGTCGCGCTGCTGGACCCGAAGGCGGTGAAGGTGCGCCTCGCGGCGAAGATCGACAAGCCGCGCCAGACGAACATGAGCGCCACCATCGCGGGCGTCCTCGTGCCCGTGATCGAGGTGCCGATCGCGGAGATGGTGGACCGCCGCGATTATCCGAATGCTCCGGGGACGGCGGCGCCGCTGGCCACGGTCAAGTAAGGAGGACGCGATGCTCGAACGCCGTTCGAAGAACCGCGAAGGCCTGCTCTCCCGCTTCGCCACCATCGCCACCGAGTGGACCGGCTCCACCACCGCCTTCCTCGGCGCGGTGCTGGTGATCCTGATCTGGGCCGTGACGGGCCCGATCTTCCACTACTCGAACACGTGGCAGCTGGTGATCAACACCGGCACGACGATCGTCACGTTCCTCATGGTCTTCCTCATCCAGCGCGCGCAGAACAAGGACGCGCTCGCGGTGCAGCTGAAGCTGAGCGAGATCGTAGCGGCGCTGGAAGGGGCGAGCAACCGGCTGATCTCCGTCGAGGATCTCTCGGAGGACGAGCTGAAGGTGCTGCGCATCCACTACAAGCGGCTGGCGGAGATGGCCAAGCGCGACTCGAAGGTGACGGAGTCGCACTCCATCGAGGAAGCCGAAGCACGGCACGCGTTCAAGGAAGACCGGCGGAAGAAGCGGCGCTAGGAAGAGACCAGCTCGCAGAACTTCTTGAGGTCGATGTTGCCGCCGCTCACGACGGCCACGATCGGCCCCTCCCCCGCCCTCCCGGACAGCGCCGCCGCCACGCCGAGCGCGCCCGCCCCTTCCGCGATGACGCGCGCTTTCTCCGCCACCACGCGCATCGCCGCGCGCACTTCTTCGAGCGTCACGACGACGGAGCCGTCGACGATGCCCTGCATGCGCTCCCACATCCGCGGGAAGATGCTCTTGCCCCCCGCGCCGTCGACGAACGACGCCTGCCAGCCGTCGAACTCCTGCGGCGCGCCGGCGTCGAAGGAGCGCGCGCCGGGCGCGGCGGTCTCCGGCTCCGCGCCGAGGATGCGCACTTGCGGCGCGAGCGGGCGGATGCCGCTGCCGATGCCGGAGATGAGCCCGCCGCCGCCGATCGCCGCCACGACGGTCTTCACGTTCGGCAAGTCTTCGAGGATCTCCAGCCCGAGCGTCGCGTTGCCGGCGATGAAGTCGGTGTCGTCGAAGGGATGGACGAAGGTGCCGTCCACGCCGCGGAACTCGCGCGCCTCCATGGCGTGCCAGCAGGCGTCGAACGGCGCCTTGACCAGCTTCGCGCCGAGGGCGCGCATGCGCTCGACTTTGGTGTCGGGTGCGGTCTCGATGACGACGACCGTGCACGGCACGCCCGCCTCGCGCGCAGCGTAGGCGACGCCCTGGCCGGCGTTGCCGGCGCTGATCGTCCAGACGCCTTTGCTGCGCTGCTCCGGCGCGAGGAGCGCGACAGCGTTCGCGGCGCCGCGCAGCTTGAACGCGTTGATCGGCTGCAGGTTCTCGAGCTTGAGCCAGACTTCCGGCGCGTCGCCCAGGCCGTGACGGAGGCGGACGAGCGGCGTGCGGCTGATGACGCCGCGGATGCGCTCGCGCGCGGCGCGGACTTCGTCGATGGTGATGGGGCGGACGGGCGGCGGAGCGGCGGTCATGGCGCGGGATTGTAGTCCCGGTACGCAAACTGCTACTGCCGGGCTCGCATGAGCGAAGGCATGGATCCACCCTGGTCGACGACGTGGCATCTCACCGTCTCGCCGCTGGAGATCATCGTCCGCGGCTCGATCATCTATCTCGTCCTCTTCTTCCTCCTGGTGAAGTTCAAACGTCCGGCCGGAGGCCTCGGCGTGGGCGATCTGCTGCTGCTCGTGCTGATCGCGGACGCGGCGCAGAACGCGATGTCCGCCGATTACAAGTCGCTGCCCGACGGCCTGATCCTCATCGGCACGCTCGTGTTCTGGAACATCTTCATCGACTGGTTGGCCGTGCGCTGGCAGTGGCTCAACAGGAAGCTGCATCCCGAGCCGTTCCCGCTGGTGCGCGAGGGCGACATGATCCGCGCGAACATGCGGAAGGTGTGGGTGACGCCGGAGGAGCTGAACGGCCGCATCCGCGAGCACGGCATGGAGGACGTGCGCGATGTGAGAGCGGCGTACATGGAAGGCGACGGCAAGGTCAGCATCATCGGGTTCGATCCCTCGCAAAAGAGCGAGGGGGAGGCCGATGATGATCGGCCGGGGGTGTAGACAGTTGTCAGTTGTCGGTTGTCGGTAGAACCTAGGGTGCATTCAGGCGAGTCGGCACACCAGGTTCTACTGACAACCGACAACCGACAACTCGCTCCGGCACGCCTCCTGCTCCCTTTGCGGAGCATGACAACTGCAACCGAAACCCATCACAACGTCTCGAACCCGGAGCGCTGGCTGTCCGTCGTCGCGGGGAGCGCGGTCGCGGCCTACGGCCTCACGCGCCGCTCCATCAGCGGCCTCGTCCTGGCCGGGCTGGGCGGCGCGCTCATGTGGCGCGGCGCAAGCGGGCACTGCCCCCTGTACGAGGCGATGGGCGTCTCCACCGCGGACGAGACGGACGGCGACGGCCGCGCGGTGAGCGTGCCGTACGGCCGCGGCATCCGCGTGGAGAAGAGCGTCACGATCGATGCGCGGCCGGAACAGCTCTACCTCTTCTGGCACGACTTCACCAACCTCCCCCGCTTCATGGACCACCTCGAGTCGGTGGAGAAGCTCGACGGCGGCCGCTCGCACTGGAAGACGAAAGGCCCCGCCGGCACGAAGGCGGAGTGGGACGCGGAGATCATCAACGACGTGCCGTTCGAGCTGATCGGCTGGCGCTCGGTGGAAGGCTCGCAAGTGGACAACGCCGGCTCGGTGCACTTCACGCCCGCCGCGGGCGGACGCGGCACGACAGTCCGCGTCCTCCTCCGCTACGACCCCCCCGGCGGCGTCCTCGGCGCCGCGGTGGCGCGCGTGTTCGGCGAAGATCCGGAGCTGCAGGTGCAGGAGGATTTGCGCCGCCTCAAGCAGATCCTGGAAACCGGCGAGACGCCGACCATCGACGGACAGCCCACGGGGAGGCGCGCGTGAAGGCAGTCTGCTGGTGGGGCAAGGGGAAGGTCCGCGTCGTCGACGTTCCCGATCCGAAGATCCTCAATCCGCGCGACGCGATCGTGCGCGTGACGCTGACCGCCATCTGCGGATCGGATCTCCATCTCTACGACGGCTACGTCCCCACCATGATGAAAGGCGACATCCTGGGCCATGAGTTCATGGGCGAGGTCGTCGAAGTCGGCAGCGAGGTGAAGAACCTCCGCGCCGGCGACCGCGTGATCGTGCCGTTCCCCATCGCCTGCGGCGGCTGCTTCTTCTGCAAGGAGAAGATGTGGGCCGCCTGCGACAACACGAACCCGAACGCCTGGATGGTGGAAGCGCTGATGGGCTTCTCCGGCGCCGGCATGTACGGCTACTCGCACATGTACGGCGGCTACGCGGGCGGGCAGGCGGAGTACGTGCGCGTGCCGTTCGCGGACGTGAATCCGACGAAGATCGAGAACGGCATCCCGGACGAGAAGGTTGTCTTCCTCACCGACATCCTCCCCACCGGCTACATGGCCGCGGAGAACTGCGGCATCCAACCCGGCGACACGGTCGCGGTGTGGGGCTGCGGCCCGGTCGGGCAGTTCGCGATTCTGAGCTCCTGGATGCTCGGCGCCGCGCGCGTGATCGCCATCGACCGCGTGCCGGAGCGGCTGCGCCTCGCCCAGCGCGACGGGCGCACGGAGATCCTCAATTACGAGGAAGCGGGCGACGTCTTCGAGGCGCTGAAGGAGCTGACCGGCGGACGCGGCCCGGACCGCTGCATCGACGCGGTCGGCATGGAAGGCCACGGCCACACGGTCGATGCGGTGCTGGACCGGGTGAAGCAGGCCATGAAGCTGACCTTCGACCGCGCGCACTCGCTGCGACAAGCCATTCACTGCTGCCGCAAAGGCGGGACGGTGTCGATCCCCGGCGTGTACGCGGGCTTCATCGACAAGGTGCCGTTCGGGACGGCGTTCGGCAAAGGGCTGACGCTGAAGATGGGGCAGACGCACGTGCACAACTACACGCGCATGCTGCTGGAGAAGATCGAGCGCGGCGAGCTCGATCCGTCCTACATCATCACGCACCGCGTGCGCCTGGATGACGCGCCGCAGATGTACGAGACGTTCCGGGACAAGGAGAACGACTGCATCAAGGTCGTGATGAATCCCGCCGCGTGAGCACCAAGACCCCTCGCCGCGCCGCGCGGGGAGAGGGTCGATGGATTACCGCCGCGTGACGGCCGCCGCATAGATGCGCAGCGTCTGCCGGTCCTGCAGGAACGCGGCGGCGCCGGTCGCGCCGGGCGGCAGTGGCACGGTGGCGTCCTTCACCGCCCCCGCGCGCGTGACCTGGCGCACGACGGCGTCGTTGAGGATGGTCAGCCCGTTGTTCTCGCCGGCCTTGACCTCCGTCTTCGCGCCGTCCTGAAACGCGACGACGACGAGGTCGCGCGGTGCGGGCGACTCGGCATGCACGACGGCGTTCCCGCCCTGCAGCGCGATCGTCACCCGCCCCTCCCCCGCCCGCATCGACTCCTCGGCAATCAATTTGCGCAGCGCGTCGCCATGCGAGCCGACCAGCTCCTTCGCGCCGCCCACCACGGCCTGCGGCGTGTACGCGCTGGTGAGGCCGAACTGCTTCTGATACATCATCTGGCGGATGGTGTACTGCTTCGAGCTGAACGGATCGCGCCATCCGAGGTGGTCCCAGTAGTCGACGTGGTAGGCGAGCGGGATGATGGCCTTGCCGTATGCGGGGTCCTTCGCAAGCTCGCGCAGGAGCGCATCCGCCGGTGGGCAGCTGGAGCAGCCCTGCGACGTGAACAGCTCGACGACGACCGGCGTCGCGCCGAGCTTCACCGGCTGCGGCGCATTCGCGCGGATGGCGACGGCGGCGATGGCGACCACGATGATGACGGCGAGGGCGGCGGCGAGACGGCGCATCGGGACATTGTGCACCTTGTCATCCTGAGCCGCGCAGACGGCGAAGGATCCGTACCGGACTCGCGCGACGCCTGAAGGTACGGATCCTTCGTCCTCTGCGGGACTCAGGATGACACCTCACTCCTCCGTCCGCGGATTGAGCCGCGTCTCCGCCAGATCCAGATCGGACAGGAGCGAGCGCAGCACCTCGTCCGACACGCGGTTCTCGTTGCGCAGGCGCACAGCCGCCTGCCGCTCGGCGCGCAGCAGCGCGCGGGAGACGTCCACGTAGCGCTCGGCGTGCTCGAGCGCCGTGCCGTGCTCGTCGCCGCTCTCCTCGTTCAGCGCGGCGAGGCGGCCGGTGTAGCGCTGGCGCAGATGGTCGTAGTGCTCGTCGAACACCTTCCCCTCATCGTGCAGCGCGTCGAGCTGGGCCAGCGCCTGCTGCACCACGAGCCGCCGCGCCTCCTGCTCCTCGTGCTCCGGCCCGCTCGTGCCGGAGAGGCCGAGGCGGCGGATGATCGCCGGCAGGCTGAGGCCCTTGAAGACGAGCGAGATGAAGATCGCGCCGAAGGCGAGAAAGATGATCATCGGCCGCTGCGGCAGCGTCGCGGGCAGCGACATCGCCGCGGCGAGCGCGATCACGCCGCGCATGCTCGACCAGCCGATGAGGAACATGCTCTTCAGCGGCAGCGGGTGCTCCTCGCGATGGAAGACGCGCCGCGCGATGAACGGCCCGAGCGCCATGGCCGGGAAGACCCACAACAGGCGCAGCCCGATCAGCAGCAGCGCGAAGATCAGCGCGTAGAGCGCGAGCGAGCCGGCGCCCGCCGTGCCGCCGATGTCGCGCAGCACGTGGCGCAGCTGCAATCCGATCAGCACGAAGACGAGGCCGTTCAGGATGAAGTTGAGCGTGTTCCACACCACGCCCGTCTCCAGGCGGATGCGCGGCGGGCGCGACTCGTCGGCGCGGCGGCTGTGCAGCAGGCCGCACGCCA
>JADMIO010928663.1_pt1 | contig 17628 bp, 19 predicted proteins | sample 8958161 | NCBI WGS metagenome assembly JADMIO01 (sample SAMN16585339, study PRJNA669376) | soil metagenome | isolation source: Crop rotation soil | place: USA: Cullars Rotation, Alabama | collected 2011
CAAGGTTATGAGACAGAACTTGCGTACGATTTTTTTGGTGATGAGGATAGGGGATACAATGATTTGCTTATTAGAAAAAATCTCAATGATATAAGACAAATTGGAGTAAGATTTGAGCCTAGTAAGTAAATAAATAATCTTTTAAATCAACGTGTTGTTCGTTTTTAAATCCCACGCCTTCTTTTTCTAATCTTTCTTTCTGAATTCCCGGTCCGCCAAAGGCATAACCTGGTGCCACGCGACCATCGCGGTTTACCACTCTATGACATGGGGTTTCTTCTCCACTTGGGTTCATGTGTAGGATATGACCAACAGTACGCGGGGAGAGGTGCAGCTTTTTTGCAATTGTGCCATATGTTGTAACTTTTCCTTTTGGAATTTTTCTGACTAATTTATATACTTCTTCAAATCTCATAGTAAGTGTATATTATATTAATATATTGTACACTATAAAAATCTGTTGCCTAGATACGCAATTAATAAGTCTCTTAAAAATCTTCCAATAAATATTAGTAACAGAAATTTCCTTAGAGAGTAGAGTGATGCACCAGCTACAATTCCTATTGCGTCAAAGAAAGGGTTAGGAATAAAAGCAAAAAATACAATTAAAGCTGGTGAATATTTATGGTGAAAAATTTTATTAATCCAGTCAAATACCTTATGCTTTTTCTTGGTTATTTTTTTTGAAGAATATCCAAAAGTAAAGCCTATAATTTCACCAAGAGAAGATCCCAAAGCAGATAAAAATGCTACTAAGATAGGGTTGTAAATACTTCCTCCCCATCCTATTGCTAAAAATCCTGGAGCAGGCAAGAAGATGGTTGCTGAAGCAAGAAAGTTAATCAGGGTAATTCCAATAAGGCCAAATGACTTAAAAAAACCGTAGTTAAATTTGAAGAAAATGGGGAAAAGTAAGCAAAGCGCAGAAATTATAAAGAGGATAAGATAAATGTACCTATTGTCGAGTTTATTTCGCTTCTTCATTTGGTTTTGGTTTGCTCGCATCCTTTATCTGCTTCATTTTCCACATAAATAGAGCGCCTTTGTTAGGAGTATCTGTTCTTGCATCCTTGCAATAAGATAAAGCTCTTTCAAGAATTGATCTGTGAACTGTTTTGGCAAGTTTTATATAGAGGGCGCGGTGTTTATAGTCATTTAATGTTTCTGCCAGATATATCCCATATTGTTGGAATTCACGGCTAACATATTTGTCAGTTGTGGGGTTAAATTTCTTAAGAACGTCTCCAATATTCTGCATCAGTTAATTATAGCAGAGGGATAAAGAAGAATAATCTAGTATTGCAACCCAACCTAAATTCCTGTTTAATTGTGGCGAATGGAATTAACTTCAAAATGTCATCCTGAGCAGCGTGAAGGATCTTTCCTAATGTTTTTCAAAACGAAGATTCTTCAGTACCTTCAGAATGACAAAGGAGGTATGTGGAATTAGTTTTAGATCTACATTTGCACTCCCGTTTTTCTCGTGCTGTTAGTCAGCGAATGAATCTTAATAATATGTATATTTGGGGGAGGAAAAAGGGAATAAACATTCTTTCCGTTGCAGATTTTACACATCCATTGTGGTTTAGGGAAGCAAAAAATTCACTAGAAGAAATTAATCCTGGCTCAGGAATTTATAAACTAAAAGATACAAAAGCTGCAGAGTATGAGTTGGGAGAGCTTGCGAGCAAAGACTTCTTAGGTCCATATTTTATGCTTTCTACTGAGGTTGCAGCCATATATTCTGAGAATGGTGCAACACATAGAATCCACCTCCTCTTGTTTGCTCCAAATTTTGAGGTTGCAGGAAAAATTAACAAAAAGTTATTAGAAATGGGAATTAATTTATCATCTGATGGGCGACCAATACTGGGAATTCCTGCAAGAGTTTTGGCTCAAGTACTTCTTGAGATAGATCGTAAAATTGTAATTATTCCATGCCATATCTGGACTCCTTGGTTCTCTCTTTACGGTTCAAAGTCTGGATATGATAGGATCCAAGATTGTTTTGGAGAATACTCTAAATATATTTTTGCAATTGAAACTGGTTTAAGCTCTGATCCTAGTATGAATTGGCGAGTGAGTGAGCTTGATTCTCGTTCAATTGTGTCTTTTTCTGACGCTCATTCTATGCAAAAGATGGGTCGAGAAGCTACTGTGCTTAGCAGAGTGAATCAAGAATCAAGAATCATGAATCAAGATATTACATACGATAATATTCTTAACTCGTTTGTGAAGGGAAAAGAGCGAGTATTTAAGATTGATTACACAATAGAATTCTATCCTGAAGAGGGTAAGTATCATTATACGGGACACAGAAACTGTGGAATTACTTATTCTCCAGAAGAAGATCGTGTGAAGGGAACCACGTGTCCAGTATGTGGACGCGAGTTAACTGTTGGAGTAATGCATAGAGTAGAGGAGTTAGCTAACTTACCTGATAATAATTTTGTTCCAGACCAAGATCAAAATGGGGTTGTTTGGATGAAGGATCCTAAAAAGGTTAGGCCGTCATATGTTTCATTAGTTCCACTACTTGAAATACTTGCAGAAGCTCTCCATTCAGGGGTAGCGACGGAAAAAGTTCTAGTGGTTTTTGACAGACTAGTAAAACACTTTGGATCAGAACATGAAGTATTGTTCCGAGTTCCATTAATGGAGATAAAAAATGTTGCAGGGCCCCGCGTTGCAGAGGGTATTGAAAAGGTGCGTGTTCGCAATATTAAAATTGAGCCAGGATTTGATAATGAATACGGCAAGGTTGCTATTTGGAATGAGGAAGAGATAGATACACAAAAAGAGCAAATAACAATGTTTTAGTTTCCTTCAAAACTTGATTTATCATTGGCTTCGTTGATATGATAAAAAGTAGGTTATCCCTGCGAGGACGCAGGGCTAAAAAAGAGTAAATTCGCCATTGAATTGGCTCATTAACTCTTTCTAAGGGAGGTGATAAATCATTATGGCTGCGAATCAAGCACAAGATTTAATAAAAATGATGGAAGAATGGTTTAGTAAGCTTCCAGCCCTACCAAAGAATGTAAATGAAGTTATAGTAAAGATCACTCCTTGGATATCTGTTATTTTTGGAGTTTTAGGAGTATTAAGTGCTATTGCGCTTCTTGGTATAACATCTTTTGGTGCTCCAATACTTGCTATGGGAGGATATGCTGGACAAGGTGGCATGATCTATGCAATTCTTGCATTAGTTTCAAGCGCACTTATGGTAGCTGCATTCCCTGGTACAAAAGCGCACAAGATGAACGGGTGGACAATGCTTTTCTATTCAGAAGTAGTAAGCGTTATTTCATCTGTTATATCTCTTAGCGTAGGTGGATTAGTTGGAAACTTGATATTCTTTTATATCCTTTTTCAAATTAAGTCCTACTACAAATAATATTCTGGATCCTGAATATTAAGAATTACCCTCGCATTGCGGGGGTAATTTTGTTTTTGTCTTCAAAGGTATATAATCTGCACTTATGTTAAAAGAAAATGGTAGGCTTTGGATCCTGAATGCTTCCAAGACGGAAATTAAAGAACCCATAATTGATGGATGGGAAAATATTACTGATGAACCGTGTGTTGTTGCAACAACACATCTTTCGGGTATTGATCCAAGAGAAATAGCCAGGGTGCTGGCAGATAGGCGAAACGTCACTCTTGCAGTGGATGCCGCTAATCTTTCAAGTCCTAGATTGGCGCCATGGTTTTATCTTTTAGGGAGGGATAATTTTTTGCCAATTTCAACAACTGACAGTCATCTTGGCAAGGAGATGGGTGCTTTTACAAAGAGTATAAATGAGCAAGGGAAAACAATAGTAATTTCTGCATATCTTCCCAAGAAAAGTTGGCAATTACCCGAGAAGGGTGGTCTCGCAGCAGTAGTGTTGGCTCACGCTGCCAAGGTTAACTTAGTGCCTGCAGCTATGACATATGAATCCCCAGATGTTGTTGCACGCGGTTGGGATCTTCCTAAAAGAGCGGCTAATATATTCAAAAACCAACGGTCTGCTACTGCCATATCATTTTGTGAACCAATCAATTTAGTCAGTTTTTCAAGGGATGAGATAGATCAGACAATGAGATCTCTTGATAGAAACGAAAGGGAAAAATTGTCAGACGAGCAAAAGAGAATTGCTCATGCAAATATTAAAATCTGGAGAGCGGAAACAGCCCAGGTTATGTCTGCTCTCGCTTCAAAAGTGCCTCAAGAGTTACACGCTAAATACATAAATCGGGATTGACCGTGTAGTACTATTATTAATAGGGTTGACACAAGTATTTTTCATATACTATACTGATTTACCTTATGGCACACTTAGACCTCACAGATGAATCATTTGAAAAAGAAGTTCTTCAGGAAGAAATGCCGGTTTTAGTAGATTTTTGGGCAGCATGGTGTCAGCCATGTAAAATGGTCTCTCCAATAGTTGATGAAATCGCAACAGAATATGAAGGAAAACTTAAGGTTGCAAAGATGGATATTGATGCTCATCCTGCAGCTTCACAAAAGTACGGAATTATGTCTATTCCTACTGTAATGCTTTTTAAGGGTGGTAAGCCATCTGCAATGATGATAGGAGTACAACCCAAGCAGGTTTATAAGGATAAGATTGATGCAACTCTCGCTTCGTAGTTATCTCACAGCTCAATAATACTAATGGAAGAATATGACGTTATCATCATAGGATCTGGTCCTTCAGGTCTTACCGCAGCTATATATACAACTCGAGCTAATCTTAAAACTCTAGTTATAGGTGGAAGAAAATGGGGTGGGCAGTTAATGCTTACAACTCTTGTGGAGAATTTCCCAGGCTTTCCAGAAGGTATTCAGGGGCCAGATTTAATGGCTAATATGAGAAAGCAAGCAGAGCATCATGGAGCTGAGATTGTAGACGTAGACTTCAAAGAGGCAGATTACGGTTCGAATCCTATAAAAATAAAGACAGATGACGATAAAGAGTATCAGGGGAAAACCGTTATTATTGCAACTGGAGCAGATACTAAGTGGTTAGAGGTCCCAGGCGAGATGGATAAAATTGGCCGTGGAGTATCGAGTTGTGCGCCATGCGATGGAGCATTTTTCCGAGAAAAAAAAGTAATTGTTGTGGGTGGAGGAGACAGTGCCATGGAAGAGGCACTTGTTATGACAAAGTATGCAACAGAGGTAACTCTTATTCATAGAAAAGACACTTTCCGAGCCTCAGAAATTATGCAAAAAAGAGTAAAAGAAAATCCCAAGATTAAGATTATCTACAATACAGAAATTACAGAAGTTTTAGGAGAGTTTAAGGTAGAGAAGGTTAAGCTGCATAATAATAAGACTAACGAGGATAGCGAAATGGAGATAGATGGAATCTTTGTAGCAATAGGACACATGCCAAATTCAGGCGTATTTAAGGGAATTGAGACTGATGAGAAAGGATTTATTAAGATAGGAGAGCATACTAAGACAAACATTGATCGCGTTTTTGTTGCAGGAGATGTGCATGACTCAGAGTACAAGCAAGCAGTAACGGCTGCAGGTTTTGGCTGCATGGCAGCTTTAGAAGTAGAAAAGTTGTTGATGGATCAAACTAGTTAAGGGACCTAAGCAATTTTTTGTATTTTTCTTCTGTTACTCCCCACCTTTCTTCAAAATATTTAAGCATACGTTCTTTATCTCGGAGCGTACTGGGTCTATAGCTAGGATCCCAATCTCTCTTATAATAATGTTCAAGTTCTTCAGTATTGCTGCATATTAATGTTAATTTTGAGCGATGGTTAATTTGTCTATAAGTAGAATCAAAAAACAAAGTGGTTTCCGATTTTTCATCTTCTGCTTTTAAGATTTGATGTAAAAATTCCTCAAGTTCGAATGCTGGATGATCCCAATTTTCTCCTTCAAGATTTGTGTCAATTTGTACTACATCTAGATCTATGCCTCTAACTCGATTTTTAAGGCCATCATATAGAGCATAAGAAGCAAGAGCACAAAGTCCGCTTCCAGTAAAAATACTATCTGAGCTTTGTGAGGTTGTCTTATTAATAAGACCATTAGGTTCTGTTATTATGCTTTGTCTGCCAATTCGCTGGCCTTGAGTAATAACTCCGAGTCTATTAAAAAATAAAGGTGCTTTTTCTTGGAGGAAATCTTTTAGTTGCTCCATAGAGTTAATTATTGTGGGAGCTGTACCTACTACCTCTTGAGGTGTTATAACTGCATTTGGTTGGCGATCTTTCATTTTTTCTGGATTATAGCATTTATATTTATTGGGTATTGGTTCTTGGAATTATCTTAGGGGAGGTTTTTTTTGAGGATTTCGAGGTCGTCGCGGAGAGCTAGGATTCCCTTGGAGAGAGTAATAATCTCCTTTTCAATATTGGCAAGGGACTTGCTAGATTCAAGATGGGCATTTTGCCCGTGTGGTATACCTTCTTTGTCTTCTTCTAGTGACATACGGTCAATATCCTCTGAAATATCTTCTACGTCTTCTTCAAGCTCAGCAACATTCTTGCGCATTTTTCTATAGTTTCCTTCAAGATCCTCCACATCTTCCTGAATCTCACCAAAATCACCTTCAAGGCCCTGAACATCTTCCTGAATCTCCTCAATATCTTCACCAACATCTTCAAGACTTTCTTTCGTTCTATTAACAGAAAGTTGGATAAATAGTGATAAGTATATTGCTTCAAGAGAGACAATAGTGGTTAAAACAAGAAGAATTGAAGTAAAATCAACTCCAAAAAGATAAAATGAAAAAGCCACTATAAATAAAACAGTATGAACAATTATAGAAGTGGGCGTGCCTACCCATTCCGTTAATTTAACAGCTGCTTGTTCTACGTTGCTTTCCTTTTTGACTTTTTTTATTTGTGTTGCCATTTTGAAAATAATCTATGGTCGTGAAAGACACAACCATTAAGTGGTTGTAATTCTAAAATAACCTTGCGGTTTTTTAGAAACAACCTCTAAACATTATACTGCCGGGGTGTTAGAAGCGTAAACCCCTAAGATTGATGTTGGATTCAAGATGGTAGATGAAAGATTTAGTTTAAATATTCTAAGACTTTATTTATTATCCAAGATCAACATAAAAACTTACTTAGGGATGAGGCTAGTAAATAATTGTACGCAATAGTTTCCTGTACATGCAACGGCGGTGTATTTAGAGTCGCCTAGTATTGATCGTCTATGAAGAGGAGATGAGATCCACCAAGCTACGGTTCCAGCTTCGTCAGAACCATATTTAGCATTTTCCCAAATCCAGTAAGAAAAATGTCTATTGTAAAGACCTGCATGGATAGCGCCAATTTTGCCTTCATTAATAAGCTCAGTTGATCTAACTTGGGCAAGTTGTTGAATTTCATCAGATGCTTTTTCAAAAGGTCCAAGCCCATTTTGGGCTCTGTAGGCATTAACCATATCAAAAATTTTATTAGCATCTAAATTGGTAGGCGTAGCGGTTGGAATAGGGGTTATAGTAGGAGTTTCTGCAGGTTGAGGTGATGGTTGTACTTCTATATCAGAAGCGTAAACTTGAGCGGGTTGTGGGAGTTCCACGGTGTAAGTAGGTTTCTTTGTAGGAGTAGGTGTGGGCTTGGTTTTTGAGGCTAATTTGGTCTGTTTGTATACGAATGAAGACGAACCTATGTTTACATTTTGTAAACCCATGTTCGCCAGCGTTTGTGCGTGTACATTGTTAGCGCTTGAGGCAACTACCCAGAAGGCAATTACGGCAAGAACTATTTTTACAGCTTTGCGCATAAAAATATCCCGCTTACGCAGGATAAATTCAAGTCAGGAGTATAACAAAAAATGGGGGTTTAGTCAAGTTTTACAAGGTTATTTTGAGGCTAGATTAGCTTCATGTCTATAGTCGTTGGGAGGGTAATCCACCTTTTCCAGGAGCAAAACTGTCTGAAACAATTCTGTCAGCGCTTGTTGTTCCTTTTTCAATGTGGTCCTGGCTATTTCTTTTGTTTTCCCAGTCGTGTATATACACTCTATGAGTGGCTTGAGCGTCAATTTTAGAATTGAGAGCTTCGTCCACTAAGCTCTTAGCAGACCGTGATTCGGTTGTATTTCTGTGATATTCACCCTCATAAGTTTCTATCCAATATCCACCGCCTCTAAATGTTTTCAATGTGTAAGAAATGAATTTTCTTAAATCTGTACCTCTTTTTGGGTCATTACGATGAAAAGGAATAGGAGGGTATGGTTCAACAATAACCTCACATGTCTTAAGCCTTCCTGACACAATTGTCTGATTATTATTAGATCCTTTTTGATATTTTATGTATTCGTGCGGTTCATCAACTATTTGATATGTAAAAAGAAGCTGAGATCCTTCATTAGTTTCTTTAACTACTTGTGATTTTTCTAATTTGTAATCTCCAGGCCCTTCAGTCACTGTTTTAGTACCAAATTTACCCATATCAAAATAGGCCATGCTTGCAACTCTTGCCATTTGTTGGGCAGTTTCAGGCCCGTATTTAAAGTTCTGTCTTACTATTGGTTCGGGAGATTTTTCCGGAGTTTTAATTTCTACCTCTGGGACTTCCTGACCTATCATTAGAAGTAATATTACACAAGTTTTAAAACTGTTTCAAGGTGAGGGTATTCATGGAGGATTTTTTCAATATCATCTCGATCTAAATATAAGGATTTTGTGCCTGAGTTACCCAATAATATTTCTCCTTCTTCATTTGCAACAAAAGCAACAGCTCTTACTTCTGCAATAGGAGCAACTTTAAAGGCGGGTAGGGTGCGTAAAAATTCAACCTTTTCTTCAAATGTCATGGCTTTTTATTTTTCGTTTTAGAAAAATTAATTCTAAAGTATCTTTTTCCTTGTTCTGGGAAAAGTATGTTAGGTAGGTAATTGTTATGAGATAAGGCATAAATTCCATCGGCTGTTAATTTTTTTTCTTCAATTAATCTTACCTCTTCAGCATCTTCTTTGGAAATAGGGTCACCTTTGATTCTGTGATATTCGGGTTTGGCCCTGTTTCGCGGCTCTTTTTCGCGTCTCATAGTAGGAGATTATAGCACTTTTGTTATGGTTTGACCCATTCGACTCGTCGAGTCAGACTCGACTTCGCTCAGGGTCTGCGGCCCTAATTTTATATACATCTAATTTCCCAAAAATTAGGGCCTTGACAAGGCTAATTTTAATAGTGTACAATCTTTTCTACCTTAACGGGAAACAAGTTCAATTTCATGATAAGAAATTCAAATTAATTCAATACATCCACTTTGGATCCCTATTGTCAACGTAACTTAGGCTATTTTGCCTCTTCTTGTTTTCCTTCCAGGTTTAAAAATTAGACTTTTAATGGAACCCACTCAGCTTAGTGCGAGAGAGGTTCGAGTGATTTGCAATAGCTCGGGCCCTTAGCACAGTTGGTAGTGCGCCTCATTTGCAATGAGGAGGTCAGGAGTTCAAGTCTCCTAGGGTCCACCACGACTTTTAAATCTTAGATTTAAAAGTCGAACATTTAACAGTTAACAAATTGACCAATTAACAAGTACTTAAGTTAATTTGTTAATTTTGTTGCATTCGTTAATTTGTTGCACTGGGTGTTTTATACCTCGTCGGCGAGGGCAATTATACTCGCGACGAGATATAAGATACTCAAGAGTCTATCCTTCAAAAAAGGTAGTTAGCACGTTGACAATTGGGGAAATAAAATTAGTAATTCGTTTTTCGGTATTCGTTTTTCGTATTTTTACGATTTGCGATATGCGAACTGCGAATCTTCTAATTAATATTGTTTATTCTCAAATAAATTTAGCTAATCGTTATTCGTGGTTTTGCATTTTATGCAATAAAATGATGTGCGATAAGCTAGTCTAATTGAGACAACTAGGTCAAAAATCCCATGTGAAGTGGGGTTCCTATACGCCTTGCCGGGGTATAGGTTTTGGTTTTTTAAAATCTACGCTATTTATAACGTCATTAGTGGATGCCTTGGAAGTATTGACCTAAGAAGGACGCTTCTAGATATGCGAAACGCGTCGGGGAGAGATCTAAGACTCTTTGATCCGGCGGTGTCCGAATGGGGAAACCCATCCTGCTGCAAAGGCAGGATAACCTTATCATAAAGTCGGCCTCACACTGCGTTTACAAATCCAGTTATTCATAACTGATTGTAGATGGAGTGTGGGGTCGTATAGTGGTGGGTAGGGAACGTGGTGAACTGAAACATCTAAGTAGCCACAGGAAAATAAATCAATGAGATTCCCTTAGTAGCGGCGAGTGAAAAGGGAAGAGTTCAAACCACATTTTTACCAAAAGTAAAAAGAGTGGTGTTGTAGGACTACTGGCTTAAATGCAATGGAAAGAATTTTATGTAGAAGAAGGTGTCGGAATTGCACCACCATAGAGGGTGAGAGTCCCGTAAGCGAAACATAAAATTCACCTCGTAGTATCCTGAGTAACATGGGGCACGATTAAACCCTGTGTGAAGCTGGGGCGACCAAGCTCCAAAACTAAATATCAATACTTACCGATAGTGAACTAGTACCGTGAGGGAAAGGTGAAAAGCACCCCGGGAGGGGGATGAAATAGTACCTGAAACTAATGACTGACAAGCAGACGAAGCCCCTTAAAAGGTGACGTCGTGCCTATTGAAGAATGAGCCAGTGAGTTTTTACCGTCTTCTAGTCTAAGTATGTAAATCATACGCAGGCGCAGTGAAAGCGAGCCCTAACTGGGCGATAAGGAGCCGGTAAAAGACCCGAAACCAGGTGAGCTAACCATGAGCAGGTTGAATGTTTCCGAGAGGGAGCAGGAGGACCGAACCCGTGTCCGCAGCAATGGGCTGGGATGACTTGTGGTTAGGGGTGACATGCCCAACGAACCTGGAGATAGCTGGTTCTCCCTGAAATATATTTAGGTATAGCCTTAAAAATTACGCAGTGGGGGTAGAGCACTGAATGGTCTCTGGTGTCGCAAGATATCAGGATCAATCAAACTCCGAATACCATTGTATTATTATTTTAAGAGTCAGTCCTGCGGCGCTAAGGTCGTGGGTCGAGAGGGAAACAACCCAGACTCTCATCTAAGGTCTCTAAATTCAAGCTAAGTTGTTAAGAAAGTTATTGTCCTCAGACACCTAGGAGGTTGGCTTAGAAGCAGCCATCCTTTAAAGAAAGCGTAACAGCTCACTAGTCGATTTGGGATGATAGCGTCGAAAATGATCGAGGATTAAGCTTGATACCGAAGATAGAGATTTGTTTTATACAAGTAGTAAGGGAGCGTTCTATTTGCTTTGAAGCTGAACTGTAAGGTTTGGTGGAGCGGATAGAAGTGAGAATGCTGGCATGAGTAGCGATTATGCACCTGAGAATGGTGCACGCCGAATACCCAAGGTTTCCTTCGCAATGTAAGTCAGCGAAGGGTTAGTCGGCTCCTAACGGTGTCCCGTTTTTAAGGCGGGGTAGCCGGATGGACAACACGTTAAAATTCGTGTACAGGGGTTGATGCGTTATTACTTAGGGACTAACAATTTTGGAAGAGGTAGCCTCATTTATGGGGTTTAAGTCACGAAATAGTTTTGATTGGGAAATCCGTCAGAGTGTTTAATCGAGTGGCAAATACAAGTCTGAAACGAAAGAAGTAGGACAAGTACCGGACTTTCAGGATTTAAAAAAAGGTTCATAAGGAGTGTCAAGTCTTGCCGTACCGCATAACCGACACAGGTGGGTTGGTACAAGTATACCAAGGCGATCGGGAGAAGAATGTTCAAGGAACTCGGCAAAAAAGCTAGGCGTAACCTATGGGAGATGCCTTGCCACAATTAATCTTGTGGCCGCAGCTAAAGTCTATTATGCAACTGTTTATCTAAAACACAGGTCCCTGCAAAAGCGAAAGCTAAAGTATAGGGGCTGACACCTGCCCAGTGCCGGTAAGTCAATGATTGGGGGATGACCGCAGCAATGTGTAAGTCTCTTATCAAAGCTCCGGTGAACGGCAGCAGTAACTATAACTGTTCTATGGTAGCGAAGTTCCTTGTCGGGTGAGTTCCGACCCGCACGAAAGGTAGAATGACATAATAACTGTCTTGAACATTTACCCGGCGAAATTGAGATGGCTGTGAAGACGCGGCCTAGTTGTCCTAGGACAAAAAGACCCCGGGAGCTTTACTGTAGCTTCGCATTTGAAAGATTATTTTAACTGTCGAGAATAGGAGGGAGTGCTTGCACGTCAGTGGAATACCTCTCTTTAAGATGGTTGATCATTATCCTTATCCCGCATAAAAATCCGGGAAGGAGACAGTGCGTGGTGGGCAGTTTAACTGGGGAGGTTGACTCCTAAATTGCAACGGAGTTGTACAAAGGTTGGCTTAGCGCGGATGGAAATCGCGCTGAATGCGCATAGGTAAAAGCCAGCTTGACTGTGAGGCGTACATGCCGAGCAGGTACGAAAGTAGGTCTAAGTGATCCTGTGGATCCTGTTGGTCAGGCCACAGCTTAACGGATAAAAGCTACCCCGGGGATAACAGGCTGATCGCTTCCAAGCGTCCACAGCGACGAGGCGGTTTGGCACCTTTATGAATTCATATTGGGGCGCCAGGTACTGAAGTAATTCAGTATTTAAGTCTGTATTCAGGGAAAGATTTAGATAGGTCTTTTTGTGAAGTAAAAATACTAGTCCAAATCGGTGGACTCCTTAAAAACGAACATTTTAAGGACAATACCGAGTGCTTCGAATCAAACTTAAAAGTTTTATTCTCAGCATGTATCGACTTGTTGGAGGGATCCAACGGATGGAAACTCTTGAACATTAGTTCAAAATTTATAGTTTCCATAATACGGCTAGCCTCTGTTGAGAAACAGAGTGAAGGTATAGTCAAAACCTCTAGTAATAGAGTGGTAATTTAACATTTAACCAATTAACAAATTAACCAATTAACTTTTTAGTTAATTTTGTCAATTTTGTTGTTTTCGTTAATAGTTAATATGCGATGTCGGCTCATCTTAGCGCGGGGGTGAAGAAGCTCCCAAGCGTCTGGCTGTTCGCCAGTTAAAAAGGTACGCGAGCTGGGTTCAGAGCGTCGTAAGACAGCTCGGTCTCTATCCAGGACAACCGATTTGAGATTTGAGAGGAGTCTTTCTTAGTACGAGAGGACTGGAAAGGGAGAATCCCTGGTGTGCCGGCTGTACAACAAGTGCAACGTCGGATAGCTATATTCTCACGGGATAACCGCTGAAAGCATCTAAGTGGGAAGCCCACCTCAAGATAAGATCTCTAAGAGCCCTAGTAGACCACTAGGTTGATAGGAAGCAAGTGTAAGAACGGTAACGTTTTCAGCTTAGCTTTACTAATAGCTCGTTTAGCGTAGGTTTTAGAAAACCTGTGCTTAGTTGTTTAAATGTTCGAATCTAATTCGAACCTCAAAAATAGATTTTAAAGTTTAAAGAGTAACAATATATATTTTGTTTGCAAGCCTTTCGGTGATTGGAGCGGTATGGAACCACCTCTTCCCATTCCGAACAGAGTAGTGAAACTTGCCAGCGCCTACGATACTGGGCACTTAGCCTGGGACAATAAGTCATCGCCGGGGGACTTGCAGACAAAATTAAATTTCTCCAATTGTGAGCGTGTTAAAGCGTTTGTTAAAATTTTAATAAACAAACGCGTAATGGTTGTTGAACAAAAGCTCAACAACCACATACCTAAATCTAGACGACAAAAATTATCATCGGGATGAGCACTATTTTATTTCCTCAATTCATCCTATAGCTAGCTAAAATAGCTAAGAAAAATAATTCCGGTTCATTTACCATTCTGTATATTATTCTTATACACTTTCTTATTATTGTCATATAAATATATTCTATAATCTTCTGCTTAAAATAGGCTTAATTTGCTCCAAAGTATAATACATTCCAAAGAGCTCCAAATATAGTTTTATGTAATAGTAATGTTATAAATTTCATTTTTTTACACCTTCAGTTGTAACTATTTGAATTGTTTCAGTCGCTTGTTGGTTAATTATTTTTTCTATTGAGTCAAAAATTTCTTCTCTTTCTGTTTCAGTCATTTTTGCAGTTTTTGCTTTTGCGCGAGCAAGGTTGGTAACCAATTCCCCGCTAACATTTAGATTAGGATATTCATGCATCATAAGGACATTAAAACAAATAGAGGAGGGTAGTTCTGCGGTTTGTGTTACGAATTTATTGTATTAGATATTACCAAAGGTTTTATTTGGCTAGGTTTACGGAGAGACTATTCTATCATTGATCTGTCACTTAGTCCTGTTCTGTGGAGTTTTCCTTGCTTTCTTTTTTCAATCATTTTATATGCTGCTATTGAGAATACAGCTACAGCTGCTACAGTTGTAAGTTTTGGATGCTTCTGAACTTCGTCTTTGGTATGAGTTACAGCTTTTCCAACGATTTCTGTAAATGCTTCAACGTCTCTTCTGTCTCCTCTTGTCATAAATCCTCTAAGGTCAACGTATTTTCTTGCGTTTTTTAACTTTTCCATGAATCCTGTTCTATCGTTCTCTTCTGTTAATGGTTCAACAGAAACGCCAATTTCAGGCCCAAGCTGTTGGGCTGCATCTAAAAGGTCTGGGGGAATAGCTCCAATTCTTACACTCTCTGCACTTCTTGGTTCTTGATTTCTTGGGTAGTCGTGTTCTGATGTCATTGCGGCCCTAATATTACTACAAAGAATTTGCTAAATCAAGGCTTCTGTTTTTAGTTTTGGTAAGTCTAGTATGACAATTTTTCCTCGCTTGTCTTCAAGAATGCCATCTTTTATTAGTCTATTTATAGCAACTGTTACAGTTTCCCGGAAAGACCCTACGAATTCTGAGATTGTTTGGTGCGTTAGGGGAAGTGGAATTATTACTTTTTCATTTGTTTTAACACCAAATCTTTCAGCCAAATCATACAGAAACGAAGCCACGCGTGCTGTAGCATCTGTAAGAATGAATCCTTCCATTTTACGTTCTGTTAAATTCAACCTGTCAATGAAAAGGTGTAGAAGGTCTAAGATGTACTCTGGATTTTCTTCCAAGGCTTTTAGATAAGTACTTTCTGGAATTGTCACAATTTCTGTATCAGTCATTGCTTCTGCAGTGTGTTTTAATTGCTTATCGGGAGAGGTTAGAGCTCTTACTCCAATGAGGCTACCGGGCCCATAGAGATAGATAACTGTGCTTCTTCCTTCAGGACTCATTCTGAACATTTTTACAAAACCAGATTTTACAAAGAATAACTTGTTTGGTTCATCCCCTTCATAAAAAACAGTATCGCCGGCTTTCACTTTTAATGGGGCACGGGTAGCATATTTCTCAAAAAAAGAGCCAAAGTCACCTGCCTCCCAAATCTTTGAAAGTTTTTGTGAAAGATTAGTTTTGCTTGTGTCCATGTGACGAATTATATCATTAGAAATCGTTAATCCAAAGAAAGTGAGATTTACAATTTCTCTCGCGAGCGCAGCGAGAATGTAATTGATTATTTATTTAAGATTATAGATTTAAGACAATAACTTATGTAATGGAGCATACAGGAGTAAGTGATTTACTTTTGAGCGTAATCGTAATAATATGTACCAGCTTATGACAGCCTCAAAAATAGTTGATTTAGTGGAATCGCTTAACAAGATTGGTTTATCTGCGTCTTCTTATAGAAATGCATATTTTAATGATGAGCCTCGATTCTTTAATTACAACACGATCCTACCTATAAATAAAGATTTTTCTGACGGTCATATTAAACCTGGAGAACCGCATGGATCCGGTGTATCCTTCTTTTCTCCAACAGATGCACTCTCAAAATCTATTTGGGAAGCAATGGAGAGATTTTGTAATTACAGCTGGGTTAAGAGAAATACAATATATACAACTGGTAAAAACAAAAAATACGAATTTATAGATTTATCACATTTTTCAAAAGACCCTAAAATCAAAAGCAAGAAAATGGGGTGGATTGAGGGTTTTGATATGTTTGAAAACAAGAAGGTACTGCTGCCAGCTCAATTGGTTTATCTTAATTATCATTTTCAACGCCAGGAGCCTCATCTTGGCTATCCTCATAATAGTACGGGCTCCGCAGCAGGTAGCTCTAAAGACATGGCAATACTAAACGGTATATATGAGGTTATAGAGAGGGATTCATTATTAGGAATTTATCTAAACAAAATAACGCCTCCTATTGTTGATCTTAAAAAACTACATGATAAAGAAATAGACTATCTAGTAAGCAAATTCAAAAAATACAACCTCGAATTATATATTTTGAATTCAACTACTGACTTAGGTGTTCCCTCCTTTTTATCTCTTGTTCTTGATAGAACGGGTGCTGGACCAGCTGTTGGAATAGGAGCAAAAGCAGGATTTAATGTTAAAAGCGCAATAATAGGAGCAATTGGTGAGGTGTTAATGACTAGGCTTTACACCAAGTCTATGCTTACAAAGGGTGATATTTCTGCTGATTTAAAAAGTGCAAATGGCCTATTTCCAAATCGTGCAAAGCATTGGATTACTCTAGATACTATAAATAAAATTGACTTTATGCTGGCTGGAAAACAGGAGGCTTTGAGTTTAAGAGGAAAAAAGATGACTATTAAAAACGAGTTGAAAAAAGTTTTAAAAATCATCAAAAGCAAAGGGTATAAGGTATACTTTTCTGATTGCACAATTCCCCAATTTAAAAAGTTAGATTTTTTTACATACTTCACATTCATTCCCGGACTTCAGCCCCTCTATCTAATAGAGAATGAAAGGGAAAATATTGCAGATGTTAGAAGGCTTTCAAAAATTGCTAACCATTTTGGCCTTGAATTTGGTGGTATAAATCAAATACCTCATCCGTTTTTATAGTTATGAAAAAGAAAATTAGTGAAGAAAAAGACAAAATTAATCATTTGATAGGTAAGCCAGTTGCAGCTTACGAGAATTTTAATGAACTAATAAAAATAAATGAAATGAGTGATGGTGACGGGGAAATTGATCCACAAAAATGGCCAGTAGAGTGGAAGACAATATATTACAAATCGTATGGAAGGTTTAAAGAAATTATTTTGCCAAAGCCCAAGCTAAATTCCAGGCAATCTTTTACTTCTGTACTTATTAACAGGAAATCAACAAGAAGTTTTTCAAAAAGAAGTGTGAATTTGCAAAAAATAAGTGATTTGCTATATTACTCAGCCGGAATTAACAAAAAACTTCAAGACTTCGAGAGTAGATTTTATCCTTCTCCGGGTGCAAGATTTCCCCTAGAGGTGTATGTTCTAAGTTTAAATACTAGCTTAGAAAAAGGTCTTTACCACTATTATGTTAAGAATCATAGCTTAGAGAGGCTTTTTGATTTTGATAAAAAAGATTTCCCCAAGATATTAGCAGCCCCTTGGGCAAAAGACGCCGGATTTATTATTTTTATCTCTGCTGTGTTTATTAGAAATACTATGAAGTACAGAGATAGAGGGTACAGAATGTTGATCGCAGAATCTGGACATATGGCACAAAACTTTTATTTAAGTGCAGCTCTTTGTGATCTTGGAATTTGTGCAATAGGGGGTTTTGTAGATAATGAAATTAATAAGATTCTAGAATTGGATGGGGTAGAAGAGTCTGTAATATATACTCTGATTGTGGGTGAAGTTAAATAGTCGTGTAATAGATAGCG